>Ga0196964_10001485_pt1 | contig 11933 bp, 14 predicted proteins | sample S1_10metaG_FD_148615 | JGI IMG/M metagenome (GOLD analysis project Ga0196964, IMG submission 148615) | Soil microbial communities from Anza Borrego desert, Southern California, United States - S1_10 | ecosystem: Environmental > Terrestrial > Soil > Desert | place: USA: California | collected...
CCCCCACCTCCCTTGCGTTCTCTTTACGACGGCCGTTTACGATGACCAGGCCTTCACAACATGTGGGGCAACCGCGGTCGTTTGTTTTGAACGCAACCCTTCTGCGTTAATCAATGTAGTGTCGAGGCTGGCAGGGGAAGCAGTCATCGCGCAGCCGCTCTTGAATTCAGAACCCCAGCGGCAACGCACCCGGCTGAAGCAACTTTGAATCCGCGCACGGCTGCTAACCCCTGCGCAGATTTCCGTTTCAATCGTGTCACTTCCTCAAGAGTGCCTGCTCAAGCTTGGAGAGTTGAGGCTTTATCTTCTTCGGTATGAGTTTCAATCCCTCGACGGAGATGTAACGCGGGTCGAAGGCGCGCGGCTTTCCTTGTTTTCGTTTCATTCGTACTCTCCGTTGTTAGAGGCCTATTTGTGAGAAGTCAGCACGCTTGTACATTTCAAAAGTCTTCAGCCCAAACCCCTGTTTCACGTCCGGTGGAGGCGCGTTTGTTTCGGGATCAATGAAGACCACTTCAGCCTTCCAGCCGTTTTCATTACGCTGGAATTCATATTCCACCTGATACGTCAACCCGCCATCGTCTGAATGACCTTCAATGCGGGTACACATCCAATAGCCAGGCGGATCACCAAGAAAGCCATTCGCGTTTAGTTTGTTTGTGTAGGCAATCGACTTATAGAGAGGATGCCGGTTCTCACGTCGAGAGAAGCGCACCACGGTCTGAGGAACCTGAAGTTCCACTTCCCCGGTCTGCGCTTGATAGTCGAGGCTCGTTTCACCGTCAGTTTCGCTTTCAAAAATATGCTCAACCAGCAGAACTTCACCATTCACGTCCTTATTCGTGCTCACACTCTGGACAGAAGAACCAACCGATATCTGCGCCGGTTGCTTCTCGTCTGGCACGACCGACGTCGAGAGCAAGCCATACGTAGCAACGACGCGCGCCTGCGACTGTGACACTGCTTCGACTTCTACTGATGAACACACCAACCCTGACACGGTCGGATGAGCCTCCCCGTAGACCGGCACTGGAGGTGTGTTTGCCGCCAGGAAGGTGATTTGTGACGGTGCTCCTGAAAGTTCCTCAACCAGAAACACTCGACGGATTGTGTACCCGTTTGCGTCACGAGTAAGTGAGTTGCCTTCAATCAAGTCTTCAGTAACTCTTGGCATATTGAGCTCCTTTGTAGACGACTCGCAAGGGACTATCAGCGGCGGATGTATTTCGTAACGAGGTCAGCGTAGGTGTCTTCCATCGATCGCACGGCATCTACAAGTCCAACGCTTTGAGCATCTCGGCCGACGAACAGCCTTCCGTCCATGACCTCGCGGCGATAGACGACGCGACCATTCAATGAAGCTTTCTTCATTAGCAGCGCGTTCATGTCGGTGACGAGTTTCTGTAAGTACGCGAGGTGTGAGGGTAGGACCTTCGTGCCCGATGCGAACGCGCCTTTGAACTCACCCGTGCTCAGTACATGAACCTTTGCGCCGGCCATCTCATATGCGGCGCTTGAGTCCTCAACGACGGCGACGGTACCAACGCTTCCGACTTGGCCGGTGGCGTTCACCGTGATTCGCCGCGCCTGAGATGCGAGGAACCACGCGGCAGAGGCACCGAGGTCGTCTATGTGAGCATAGACGGGTTTCTCTGCATCGGCGTCACGGACAGCGTCTTGAGCATCCCCGAGACCGGCAACCTCGCCGCCAGGTGAATCGATGCAAAGCAGAATGCTTGTGGCATCGTCATCGGAAACGGCGCAGCGGATAATCTGTCGCGTCAAAACCGAATTGACGCCACCATACTTCGAGTCACCTTTCATCATTGGGCCGATCATGTGAATGGTGGCGATACCAGAGTTCAGCGTGTAAAAGCCCCACTTCCGTGCCTCATAGGGTGACAGTGCACCCATCAGCATCCTTCGACGTGCTTGTGAGCGTGCATCATCTTCGTCATCTTCCATCGCACGCAACGGCCATTGATTCGCCTTGATTGCGGTCAGAGCGCTGACGAACCAGCGCTCTTCGATAAGCCACGGACCAAGATGGTTGACGAAGCATTTTCGATTGTTCATTTGGAATGCAACTCCTTTCAACGATGTAGATAAATCAGCCTACAGAAGCGCGCCGAGGTCGCTCAAATGAAGCCTATGCTTCAAGTTCCTCCACGCTCAAGTTGAACATCTCACAAATCGCACCCTTAGAGTGCTGAAAGACTTCGAGGAGTTTTGCCGGGCCGATCTTCAGCACCTCCGCCCACGTTGGTTCCACGTAGTGCGGTTCTTCATTGCGCCACTTGTTCAGCGCGTCTTCGTGCCCGGCTGACGCGCGCAGTCCCATGTCTGGATTGAACCTCGGCTTACGCTGAGACCAGAGTTCATATTCTGCATAATGCTCACGCTTGCGCAGGAACGACGCGACGCGGTGAAGGTGACGGCGGCGCTTCTGTTGTTCCCTGAATGTGGCTGCATCGACCTCGTAGAATGGTGCCTTCGGGTCGCTCAACGAAAGAACGCCTTGACTGACGCATGTAATCGTGTGCTCGTCGAGGTTCACGTCTGCCTTCAAATCGCGATACGCGATGACCTGCGCCTCACGCTCGGCACGACAAGCCGCCTCACGCTTGCTGCGCAGTGCTTCAAAGGCACTGTAAAGCTCATTTCCTTTGTCGCGACGCGCTCGCAGGATGGCATTGGTTTCCTCAGCATGCGCCAAAAAGACTGCCTCCGCCTTTTCAATTTCGGCGTTAAGTTGTGGTATTAATTTCGCCTCTTCCACTAATGCTTTGTACTTCGCCAAGGTCTCTGCCATTTGCCTATACGCTCCTTTTGTGAGGTTTGCGCTGTTCAAGAGCGCGTTGAACTCTTCCGGCTGTAGTCGCACCTGCTTGCCGCTCGCCTCCTTCTCGGCGATGTCCATGACCTGAGCCGTTGCATCGCTCTGGTGCTTGGTGAGCCGGTTGAGTACGTTTGAAAAGAATCCCATTGACATGCCTCCAGGTTAAGGGTTAAGGAAAGCGGATGACTTCGAGAAATTCAGACTGAGTGATGGTGTGACCGGGTCGGATGTAACCGGCTAATCTGGTGATGAACTCCCACTTTGACGTGACGACATCAATAGCGGCGTCTAACGCGAGTTCCCTTTCGTCGTGCTTCAAAGTTAGAAAGACCCTCTCCAGATCGCTACTGCAATGTGAGGAGAAGGTTCTCAGATAACGGCCGCGCTTCCCTTGGCAGTATTGCGATGCAACCGGTCCGGCGTAGGTGACGATTGCGCACTGCACGGGTCCACAATCGCGCGGTGGGATCCACGACACCTCGCGGTTGGTGATGTACTGCACTTCACCGCCGAGATGATGCGCGGCGATTGCATGAGCCCCCTCGTGATACGACGCGACCCATTCAAACGCTGCGGCGCGTTCTGCTTCACGCTCTGCGTTCAATGCTGCAAGTTCTCGGCGGAGTAGTTCGTTCATGATTAATTCAGTTTGTGATTGTGGGTCACGGACGTGGTCATGCTGAAACACTTTCCAATGTGCTTTTCACATCTTGGAAGCAACCGTGAATCGATTCGGAAAAGTGGGACGCTATCCTGCAGCTTCATGTTTCCTCGTGGTATCTCAGCAAGTAGGAGGATTCCATTTTCATCTCCTCCTACACAAATGAGTGTCTTCTCTTCTTCCATTGATGGTCTCCTTTGCTCAAAGTCGAAAGACGAGGAAGCAGCGAAGCGACGGGCTTCTGTTACTCGTTCTTCGATTTCTTCTCGGGCCTTCAGAAATTGCCAGAGCTGCCTGCTGCGTACTGCATGGCGCGTGAAACAATCTTCGACCAACGAAGTTCGATGAGTTCGGCGCACTTACAGGCCGCACATTCGACGAGGTTGTCAGAGATTCCGCAGCGCTCTTGAATCCACGTGAGGGTTTCTTGTTCTTCTTTCGAGAGGTTATCTGTACGCCAGTCGATACCCTCTCCGCAGCGCAGTCGGCGTTCACCAAAGGCCGCGGCGCATAGAAGCGCCATCTCATCCACCGGGTTCAGTGTGCGTTCTCTGAACTGAACGTATGGCGCTGGATCGATGCCCGCGGATTCAAGCGAGAGTCCGAGTGCCTGCCCGACCTCGACGCGAGCGCTAGTCGCAATCACCAGGACGGAACGCGGGAATGAGTAGCGCCGGATAAGCTGCATCTCGGGGATAGCCATCTGTCGAGGTTCAGCGGCGGTGGTGCTGGTCATGTTTGCGTCGTTCCTCACTGGAGTTTGAAGTTGGTTGGTGGTTCGATTTTTAGGATGTTGCCGATGTGTTCACTGTCTTCAGCGTCTGTCCTCCGACCACCTACGACGCGGAGTTGAGGACCGCTAGTCGTGAGACCGGCGCGGCTTGCAGGACTGAGGCCGAAGTGTTGGCAGCCTTTTAAGATCCTTTCCCAGCTTGAGTTCATGACGCCCATAAGCGGGTGGGCGTAGACGCCTCCGCCGTCCTTCTTTGACTTGAGCAACATGCCTTCCTTGTCGATGCGGTTCTTCGCTTCGATGTAGCGCACCCATGAGTCACAAAGCAGGGCGAGAGTTAGAGTGTCGTTCTCGGTCATAATTCCGAGTGCTGCGAGTTGCGTAGCGAGTTCAACGAACATCTTCCTTCCGTCCGCGTGCTTGTTCTTCGTCACCCAGTCCGGGCACTCGGGTACGCACACGACGCCTTTCGGCTCGTGGGGTCGAGCTTTCGCGCGCCATGACCCACGCGCGGCGAGTACGGCGGTCGGTGTCGGTTTCGGACCTCTTCTGCCCATGATTAGTTCCTTTGTCCTGCCTGACGGGGGTGGTGGGGTGGAAACCCGTGCAAAAAATTACGCGAGGGCGCGCCCGGTGTTGTGTCTCCACGTCCTGCGGATTTTGCACACCCCCGGTAGGTCATTGACCAACTCAATTCGCGCTTCCTTTCCTCTCACGTTCCCTGCACTCGCTGCCTTACCGTTGCATGCGTTGCAGAGGTGTTGCATTGCCCCCTGCAACGCTTCCTCACCTATGAAGAACACGGTAGTGTTTCAGTGTTGCATCTGTTTCACGGGGTGCTCTACCCCCGCCCCCTCCCTACCACCACCACCACCACCACCACCCACACTCATCATCATCATCTAATTCATTGAAGAAGAAGAAGAAGAAGAGGAAGAGGGGGAGGGGGAGGGATGGTGCACCTTCCTAATTCGATGCAACACTGCAACACTTCCATTTAAACCCTTATTGATCTTGCGCTTAGTACCGTTGCGCCCACTGTTGCATAGTGTTGTACCGTTGCACGCGGCGGTGAGTTCCTCGATGGTGGGAAGGACGGCCCTATCAACAGGCAGGGGCTCACCTACACGCAACTGCGCAGGACGGCCCTTCTGGGTTTCGAGGTTCTTAAGATAATCACCAGCCTTCTTGACCCACCGCGAAACCGTCGCCTTATTTATTTGGCAGCGCTGCGCAATCTCTGTCACGCTGGCGGACTTAAACGACTGTCCGTCAATAATGTCTTCAACCGCCTTTACAACTCTTCGGACATCCTCAGGGATGGATGCCTCTGCTCCCTCAGAGATAAGGTCCGCGACCAGCTTTCTGACGGCGCTATAGTCATCAATCGTGGCAATAACGAATCCGTTGGCGTCCCGCTCTCTTGATGCTTGGTGTAGCATCGCATGCGTCCAGATTAAATTTAGTAAGGCCGGGAAGTCTCGACGCAGGCGAGTGGCAAAAGGCGGAATTAGCTCGGCCAGAGTTTGTGCAAACGGAATATGCACGCGGTGTTCTGAAAGTCCGAGCCAGTCTTGGAAGGCGTGCCATTCAGAATAGTCGAAAGACTCTGACTCGTTCACGCGCTGCGCCTGTTTAAGCATTATTTTCTTGGTTTGTTCAGGAGAGTCATTTACTGGAATCGAGAGCATTCTAGTTTCGTTCTCGTGATGAATCTTCACCGCAGTAGTTGTCACAATCAGGCCAGTCGGGCCTTCTTTAGAAATAAGGCGGTTCCGCATCTTCCTGTCAGCCCCCGGCTCAAGAGTTAAATAGACGATTCGCCCTTCTGATAACAACGTCCGCAGAATGTAGTTCAGGAAATCACTATGCATTGCGTTCGCTTCATTCAGGTACAAGAACCTGTTCGAGAGAGACTCCTCCGTATAGGCGAGAGCACGATCCGACATGGCAGATAATTGATAATAGGCGCTCGGCGGAAAGAATTTTAAAACCACGTCCGTGTTGAACGATTTTCCAGCGCTGCTGGCACCCTTCACGATCACGGAAATGGGCAGCTTGAGGAACCTAGAAGAGAGTGCTAAATAGACCAGTCGAGCAAGGCGCTCTTCACCCACGGCGAACTTGGAATAGGACTGGATGAAACGGTCGAGTATGTCAGGCGCGGATGCGATGGCCTCGCACTTCTCCCATGCTGCTTCCCGCTTTTCCCGGCGTTCTCGTTCCTCTTCATCCAGCCATTGAACCGCCGCGGCGAGAAAAGACTCGAACGACTTCTTAAACCCATCTGGGTTATGGGTGTGGAGTTCAGACGGGTCTTTGAATCCCTTAAGCGAAACAAGTTTGACTCGACTTCGTATTGAGGACTGCGCGAGCCACTTCTTTACGTTTTCGCCACCGCTATCAGGCTCAATGATGACATAGATAGCTTTGAACTTCTTAAGGTCTTCGGCCCACTCCTCTTTCCAGGTACTCGCTCCGGGCAGTCCGACCGCAGGAATGTCGTGATACCATAGCGTGTGGCAGTCACTTTCTCCTTCACACAGGACGATCAAATCGTCCGTAAAGTCCTTGAGAACATTTGCGCCGTAAAGCGTTGATCCCCGACTTCCATTCTTCCAGCGGAACCGCTCCGACCCTTTTAAAGCGATGCGAAATCTAATCGCAACTGCTTCACCAGATGAGTTCAGGTACGGAATTCTCAGCGCAGGCGCTTTATCGTAGAAGATTTCCGACACCCCCAGAGACTTGATAAACTCGACCGGCAATCGTTTGTGGTCGGCGTATTCCTGAAGCGTGATGCCGGGTTGTTCCAGTCGATGGAGCCATTCTCCCGGCCTAATTTCTTTCACAGCACCTTCGTCGCTTTGGGTACAAACGAAGCTCCTGCCGTCCTCATACACAAAACCCCAGCAATGAGGCAGAGTCGGATGCTCTTTCTCCTGAACGCCGCCACACTTTGGACAGGGCTTCGAAGGGGAGTGCCGCTGTCCTGACGCGACAGCCTTTTTCAGTAACCGTGGCTGCATGAATGGTCCTAGTGAGTTGCCTCATGTGAACGCGCCAGGACTTCAGCGGGCTTTGCGACGCGGGCAGAGATTCGAATCTCCGCACCCTTCGCTTTGCCCCTTACATCTGCAAGAAGCTTGCGGAATGCAGGCCGCCCGACGGCTTCAACTTCCGAACCGTCAGGTCCCAGAATCGTGTAGACGAACGTGAGGGAGTTCACCGAACGATGCCTCCCGGCATGACGTGACTGCCAGAGGACAGAAGACCGTCGATTACCTCACGCTTGAAACGAATCGTCTTACCATCTGGAAGAATGACGGCGGGAATAAGTCCACGCCGGGCTAGGCGTTTGGCGTGCCCGGGATTAAGGCGAAGAAGTTTGTCAACTTCGTATGGAAGAAGTAGTGGTTCGTTCATCGGGCAATCCCCTTTCGAGAGGGAATATGCCTGATGGAATGTGGAAGATCGTACCCTTTAAATGTGGAAGAATGTGGTGAAACTTACAAAGTAAATGATTTGATACGTTTGTAATAACTGCCCCGCCCCTTTATTCCGTTGTGTTCTAAGAATCCCTGGTTGGTCATGCTCTTGAGCCATAAGCTTTTAGTCTTGTCATCTGCGGTACATGAGTCGAAGGTTTGACGGCTAACATTCCACCCATCGATGGGCGTTTCACTTAAGGTTTGCAACATCTTCTGATGGTGCGAAGCGCCAATTTTGGGAGGACACCTAGGCGTTCCAGACGAAGCCACAGAACGAGAGCAATTAGCTGGAACGCTCACGCTACCATGTGTTGTCGTCTCCGCGTCCCCCTTACCAAGAATCGTCAAAATTTCCGGCATAGTTAGAGACTTCACTTTCTCTGCTGGGTACTCGCTTCGCAGCAAAGACCAAAGTTCCTGAAGGAACTTCTTCTTGTTGGTGAGGTCTAGGCGCCATTGACGCAGAATTGAAACATCAGTTGCCGTGAGGCGATACACCGTCGTTGGAACATTAAAGCGAGTTGCCGTTAACACTCCGAAGGGTTTGTTTGGCAAACAGAGTGCGTCTGATTGTGCTTCGATCTCGCTGAGAATTCTATCTGCCCGAGCACCTAGAAGCTCTCGAATGAATTTCTCTGCATCGTGCCCTTTGCGAATTCGCATGCGTTGGGTCCTTCCAAATGATTATCGGGTGGCCGCCCTATCCCGCGCAGTTGTTCATTTCAGTGCTGCTGCTTTCGAATCAACCTCCGTCGGCAGAATTCGGGCGTAATGCTCACGCACGATTTCAGGCGAGTTCCCGAGCAGGGCGGCAACGTGCTCAACCGTCTGTCCACTACGGATGAGAATGCTGCCGCACGTCCGGCGTCCGGTCCTGCAATCAAGTTTGAATGGAATGTTACATTCCTCACGAACCGCGTTCAGTGCTTCGTTGTAGCGCTTGTGATACTCCCCCCGATCCTTCCACGGTTCGTTCGTCTCTGGTCGCGGGAAGAGGAAGTCTGTTTCCTTGAGTCGCCGTTTCAAAATCGGGCGAATCTGCTCAGGAACCTGTATCGTCCGCGAGTGGGTCTTCAATGTGAGGTGTTCGTATGGCTGGAGCGTGAGCTTGGAGTAGTCCTTTTCAAAGCACTCGCGGCGCAAGGTAATAATTTCGTCAGCGCGCAGACCCGTCGCGACCTGAACCCTGAAGAGGTCTCTCCAGTACCCGGTCAGCTTGTTGGCAACCTTCTGCGCCTGCGCCTTCTCAAGCCACTTGATAGCGCCGCGCGCTTCTCGGATTTCCTTCACAGTAGGAGCTTCAATCAGCTTGCGGTTGATGTGAATGCCGCCGCCTTGTTCCAGCATGTTGATGACGTAGATTCTGATTGCGTGGCGTGTACGTGGACTGATAGGCAGGTTGTGAAGCCAGCTGTTGATTTCCTTCTCTTTCCCGGCGAACTCATCAACGCTGGTCGTCTCGCCGTGCGCGGTGATGAACTTTTTCAGGAACGATTTCACGTGCTGCTTCTGACCCTCTGAACCCGTGTAGTGCTTCAGGTACGCTTCCTTAGCTTCCGCTAGCGTCGGTGCAGGTCCCTTCCGGATCTTACTGCCCTTCCAGTGCTCAAGCTCCTTCTCCCGTTCGTTCAGAAGGCGGTGCAGTTCCTTGCGTTCATCCTTGAGCGCCTCAGCTTCAGCTTTCGACTCAGCGAGCTTGTTCTGTAGTTCTTCGATAACTTCGTCTTTCGTCTTGCCCTCGAAGGTGAGTTCGTCGTCCTTCTCTCCGCGAACCTTCACGCCCTTATTGGAGAGCGTGACCGAGTGCCCGAGCCACTTGCGACGTAGGTCCGGCGGCATGTTCTCCGGTGGATTGTCCCAAAGCTTTTCATCGAGGAAGACGCGATTCAACCACGCCAGGTTATCGCGGAAGACGGCATCACCGCCGAGGTCCATCCGCAGAGTTTGTTTGCGTACGGGGTGGTTGAAATAGACTACGTGCTTGCTGCCTTCCAGCTTCGCAGAGAGTTCTTTTCGCTTTCGTCCCATGAGAAACCCTCGATTCCCACGGGAAGATTATAGAATAGATTATGAAAGGCAAGGTAAATCGGAGTTGTTTGAAACGAGTGTTACCTCGTAAACGCCTATGGGTTTTTGACTTATATGGCTCCCCGAGCTGGATTCGAACCAGCAACCCTGTGATTAACAGTCACATGCTCTACCGTTGAGCTATCGGGGAGTGCGAACGGCGTTTTGAGTTGTGTCTCGCGGCGGAGATTCTGCCTGCGAAGATGCGCAGAGTATGCGGATGCGCATGCAGGTTGTCAAGTCGCCGCGGCGGATTCGCGACAAACAAACAAGAGTAGATCGAGCGTGTTGTGACTTACTCCAGTGGCGGTCCCGTCTCATCGATTGATCCAGGCGTTCGCGCTTCATCCACTCTGTGTACGACAACCGCGGTTCGGCAATCAAGCGGGCATTCGCACTTGCCGTTCGCGCCTCACTCCTTTTGAATGCGCGCGTGCCAGACGTCATTCAAAGTCTCTGGATCGGCTCCGCGCTCGGTCCGCTTGAACGCCTCTCTGCGGCGTCATTCATGAAGCAGGGGCATGAGTACCATCTCTATACGTATGGGCCCCTCGAGAATGTTCCCCCCGGCGTGGTCGTTATAGACGGCAACGAGATTCTTCCGGCCTCATCGATCTTCTCGTATCAGAGCGGCTTCGGAAGCGGCAGCGTTTCCGCGTTTTCGAATCTCTTTCGCTACAAGCTGCTTCTCGAGCGCGGCGGTTGGTGGGCCGACGCTGACGTTGTCTGTCTGAGAGCTTTCGACTTTGCCGAGCCTCTGGTACTCGCCGGAGAGTACCACCGCAATCACCCGCGGCAGATCGCCAGCGCTGTGATCAGGTCGCCGTCCGGTCACGTGCTGATGCAGAAGTGTTACAACACGGCTCGTGAGTCGGATCCAGCGAAGGTCGTTTGGGGGCAGATCGGGCCGCTGCTGCTGAGTTCGGTCGCCGAGAATTTGAAACTCGAAGCACACGTCCGTGCGCCAGAAGTCTTCTGCCCGGTGCCGTGGTGGGAGTGGGAAGTTCTGGTCCGCGAGGACGGCGATATCCACGAGTGGATCAGCTCTGCAACTTACGCCATTCACCTCTGGCATGAATTGTGGCGCAGCCGCCGCATCGACCGGAACATGCGCTTCCCGGATTCAGCGCCGATTTCGCGTCTGCTCGCCGACCATGGCATCGCGGCGAGTTGACATCGGAAAAGTTCGCGGGAAGCTCTTCACCATGTCCAGTGCTGCAGAAGATCCCGCGCGCCCATTTCGCACCCACACCCATTCGCGCGTCATCAATGACGTGCGCTACATCTGGGACGTTTACAAGCTGTGGGAGCTGGCCAAGGATCTTCCGGTGATTTCCGTCGAGGTCGCATCGTTCAAAGAACTGGACCTTGATTGCTGGTTCTGTGGAAAGAAAGCACCGACTATTCGCCGCGTCGCCGACCATTGCCGCCGCATCGCCAAGGCCGATCTGGAAGTACCGATCATTCTCGACGCCGACGGCAGCCTGATGGACGGCGGACATCGTCTCGCCAAAGCGTTGATGCTTGGCAACACGACGATCAAGGCCGTGCGTTTCCCGGTGCAGCCGCCGCCGGAGCGCACCGAACCGATCCAGAGTTAACTGATGCCCGAAGCACTCAAGAAATTCTTCGATGCTGCGCGCGTGAAACGGATCGCGGCGCAGATTCGCAGTGCATCGCCGGAATTCCCCGAACGTGAGTTCGTTCGGTTCGCGACGAGCGGCCTCGAATGGCTCGAACTGCTCGAACGCGCGCGGCTGATCGCCGCTGCGCTCGCGAAGACACTTCCTGCAGAGTTCCCGAAGGCCGCGGAAATCCTCATCCGTTCGCTGGGCCCGGAACTCGATCCGCACAAAGATGTCCTCGGACTCGGGATGGAAGGTTTTCATTACCTGCCGCATGTCCTTTACACCGCCGAACACGGTGTCGAACACTTCGATGCGGCGATGCGCCTGCAGCACGAGCTCACGCGCCGCTTCAGCGCGGAATATTCGATTCGCGTCTTCCTGCTGCGCTATCCGGAGCGGACCCTCGCGGTGTTGCGGACGTGGGCGAAGGACACGAACTCGCACGTGCGGCGGCTCGTGTCGGAAGGCACGCGGCCGCGGCTGCCATGGGCGATGCGCTTGAAGCAATTCCAGA
>Ga0196964_10001486_pt1 | contig 11925 bp, 7 predicted proteins | sample S1_10metaG_FD_148615 | JGI IMG/M metagenome (GOLD analysis project Ga0196964, IMG submission 148615) | Soil microbial communities from Anza Borrego desert, Southern California, United States - S1_10 | ecosystem: Environmental > Terrestrial > Soil > Desert | place: USA: California | collected...
GCTGTGCTGCCCGTGACCGGCACGGCTGTCGGGCGGAAACCTGCAGATGATCACATCAGGACGGAACTCGCGTATAATGCGGACCACATCGTGGACAAGAAGATATTGCGGCCAATGCTTGAATGTCTCCTCGGGGTTCTTTGAAAAGCCAAAGTCTATGGCTCTCGTAAAATACTGTCCGGCGCCATCCAGTTTTCTGGCTTCCAGCAGTTCGTGGGTACGGATCAGCCCCAGTGCTGCACCCTGCTCGCTGCCGAGGATGTTTTGTCCTCCGTCGCCGCGGGTAAGCGAGAGATAAGCAGTGCGAACGTGCTGGTCATTTACCAGCCAGGCCAGCAGTCTGGTGTTTTCATCGTCCGGATGGGCAGCCAGGTATAATACGTTCGTAAGGTTCTTAAGCTGGGCGATCTGATGATAGATCGCTCCTGAAGTTGCTGGTCGTACCTGCTGCGCAGATGCCCGAAGCCCTGCCAGAAGCAAAGAGAAAAGGATGAGAAAACGGTGCATATCCATAAAAATAAAAAACCCACCATACGCTATGCGCATGATGGGTGTAAAAATAAGTGCTGGTTCTTACCTCCGTGAAAAGGATTTAATGATACGCTCATTATTTCTTTTGTACTCTGCCTCAAAAGCTGATCCTTTTGCCAGCTCCATAGATTGGTTGGCAGCCGCGATCGCAGTTTCGCGGTCGCCCTGACGCTGGGCAATACGGGCTTTAAGTGCATAGATCCAGAAAGCGTTCGGGTTCTGTCCCAATGCCTTGTTCACGTATTCCATCGCCTTGTTCATATCGCCCCCGGTTTCGTAATAATAGCTCGCGGCCTGGTAGTACGGGATAGCCGGCTTGTTGATTGCTTTGTCGATGGCTGCGTTCAGCCGTTCCTGGTTATTCGCCTTAACTGGTATCACTACCTTGGTTTTTTCCCACATCAGTTCGATCTGACAGGTATTGAAAGTAATGTTGGCAATGTTCATCGTAAATGTAGAAACCTCGTTTCCAAGCTGCTGCGGTTTTACAAGAAATCTTGCTACATCGTCCTTCTTATCATATCCCATCTGCCCCCAGTTGCCGGTACCTTTATTGAGAATGATCTCCCAGTTGTCACGGCCCGGAATCGTATACAAAGCATATTCACCAGCTTTTACCTCCTGTCCGCCCACAGTTACATCCTCACCGAATTTGAGCTTGGTAGCTGAGTTGGCACCGGTACGCCATACATCGTTGTAGGCAACCACGTCGCCGAAGATCTTGCGCCCGCGCATCGATGGGCGGCTGTAACTGATCTCGATATTGGAAGTAGAGAATTCCTGCGTGAGCTTAGCGCTCGGACTGAGCGATGGAAGCTTCAGTTCCTGGGCTGAAGCGGAAGTCAATACAGCGGTTGCAAAAAGCAACGAGAGTGTAATTTTTTTCATGACTGCTGATTTGAGATGCCCACAATTTACAATGAACATTTAGTTCGCCAAAGATTGCCGTGCATTAATTTGCAGATATATGAACAATACGATCAACCTTGCCATCCAGGTACTGCCGCTCGGAATTCCTAAAGAAGAAGCCTACAGGATCATTGATGCGGCCATTGCGGTCATCGCAGCCTCAGGACTTCAGTATGAGGTAAGCCCGTTTGAGACCGTTATCGAAGGCAGCTATGAAAAAGTAATGCAGCTTGTAGAGCAGGTGCAGCAGGCATGCAACAGGGCGGGTGCCGGCGAGCTGCTGATCAATATGAAACTCCAGCGCAGCTTTGTAAAAGATGTGTCCATAGAAGAGAAAATGGGCAGCTATCGCAAACGCTAAAGCAAAAGACCCTCTGGTGAGAGGGTCTTTTTTATTTCATTTCTTCTATTAATGCACGGACAGCCTGGTCCGCAGCTCTTTTTTGCCATCTGAGACAATGATGATATAGAGTCCGGGAGGTAGATTGTGACTGACCATCCCTGTATAGACCTGCTCCAATACTACTTGTCCCGTGGTACTTGCCACACGTACATACAAATGGTCGTTGTCCATTGAGGCCGGTATCCCACGCAGCCGGAAGGAGTTTCCGGACGGATTAGGGTAAATGTTAATGCTTTCCGCTGTACCGGCAGCGTCATCGACCGAAGTCGCAACGTAAATACCATATTTATAGTCGAAATCAAAATAGACGCTCAGCGTATCCGTCGGACCAGCACCAGGAGGCTCATTGACAACTCTGGTGATTTTCATGGCAACGTACTGATCGGTATTCCGGATCCTGGCCAGGTAGACCTTCCCGGAATCCACCGTGTTGATCGCGGCTGTTGCCATATTTGCATTATACGCGTTACGGATGCTGGCAACATTGGTTATGGTGTCATAGTGAAAGTTTGCAGGGGCTGGCATGTAGCGTGTAGTTCCGTTGCCTTTGATGTCACCGCCCCAGATCGTGCTGATGCCTGACGTGAAGCCGAACGGTCCGAGGTTGCCAAACGGGCCATTATGCTCCACCAGATCAATATTCGCCTGTTCTGCTGAGGTCCAGGGGCTGTTATCGGCAGGATTAATGCTTGGATAGTAGGTATTGTTTACAAAATCATAGCCAGACAATGTACCGTTGGCAGACATGCCGAATACCTGTCCGCCGTTGATAGAGGAGCTGTGATGTTCGTAAATCCTTATGTTAGTGATCCCGGTAAGGGGCTGAGTGTAGGCTGTCAGGGGCGTGGCAGCCAGTAATGCGAGTAGCAGTTTTTTCATATCTTCCTGAATTTGACCCCGATAATAGACAGTTGCGGACTTTGTATCATCAAAGAATTTAATTGCGGCCGTTGCCGGTTCATAACTGGTAAGAATCGAGAGTTCACGATCAGAAATAGGAACAAGATGTGCGGGATGCGCCCTTCTATCGGGCATTCCAGCCCATTTTATGACAGAATCTTTACATTTGGGTACAAGGGGGTAATCCCTATCTTTGTCGCTCTTTGATCTCGTAGTCAGTACTTTGAGATTGCTTACATTTAATTACGACACAGCAACATGTATCAGCGTATCATTCTGTTATTGGCAGTAATGTTTTCCCTCCAGGCTGCTTTTGCCCAAACCGGAACTATCCGCGGCTTCGTTTACGAAAAGGAGACCGGCGAACCAATGAGCTTTATCAACGTCGTGCTTTCCGGAACCAGGATAGGCGTGCAGACCGATATCAACGGGTATTTCTCGATCCCGCAGGTGCCCCCCGGTACACAGACCATCTGGACCACGGTGATCGGGTTCGACACCGCGCAGGCAACAGTAGTTGTTCGCGAGAACGAGATCGTTACTCAGAAACTTTATCTTTCCGAGCGCGGACTTACGCTTCAGAACGTGGAAGTAAGTGCCCGAAAGACGGAGAACCTGACGCAGGTAAACGCTGGCGCTACCACGATCACACCGAGAGAAATGAAGCTGCTGCCGAGTGCCGGTGGAGAGCCCGATCTGGCGCAGTACCTCCAGGTGATGCCAGGTGTTGTCTTTACCGGCGACCAGGGCGGTCAGCTGTATATCCGCGGGGGCTCACCTGCTCAGACCGGAATTCTTCTGGATGGAGTGACTATCTACAACCCGTTCCACTCAATAGGTCTCTATTCTGTTTTTGAGACTGACGCGATCCGTAATGTGGAAGTGCAGTCTGCCGGCTTCAACGCTCAGTACGGCAACAGAACGAGCGCTATCCTGGACATACGGACAAAGGACGGAAACAAGAACCGGCTTTCCGGCAAGCTATCCGTTTCACCGATCATGGCCCGCGCGATGCTTGAAGGTCCACTGGCAAAGCCGAAGGACGAAAACGGCGGCGGCGTCAGCTTCCTCCTCTCTGTAAAGCATAGTTACCTGGATCAGACCAGCAAGCCAATATATGGTGGACTGGGCAAAGCTTTTAAGCATGGACTCCCATACTCCTTCACGGACGCATTTGGAAAAATTACCTTCAGCGGCGAGAACGGAAGCAAACTCAATCTGTTTGGCTTTAGCTTCGATGACGAAGCCCGCGCGCTGGACAGCGCCGGCAGGGATGCCGCAAGGTTTAACTGGAATGCAAAGGGCGGGGGAGCATCTTTTGTCGTTACCCCGGGTAACTCAGCAGCGCTGATCAGCGGCCGGTTCGCATATTCGCGATACGATATCGCTGCCGAAGAAATGACCCTTGAAACACGCAACCGCACCAGCGGCATTGATGGTTTCGAGGGCGGCATAGACTTTACTTACTTCCTGCCCGGCTACAGCCAGATCAAATACGGAATCGAGGTCAGCGGTCTGCATACCGTACTTGACTATGTCAACTCTGCCGGAATCACATCGAATCTCGACAGGCGGAATACGCTTGGCGCGCTGTTTTTCCTTTTCCGTAAGAATATCAGAGAAAAGCTGATCGTTGAGCCCGGATTGCGTGTGCAATATTATTCTTCACTCGGTAAGATTTCCTTTGAGCCTCGATTCGGCTTCAAATATAATGCAACATCAAATGTGCGTTTCAAAGGTGCTGCCGGTGTGTATACCCAGAATATCATCAGTACCAAGTCGGATCTTGATATTGTAAACTTCTTCAGCGGCTTCCTGTTAAGCCCCGACCAGGAGATCAGGGATACCAAAGGACAGGAGGTAAAGAACAACCTTCAGGCAGCCTACCACCTGATCGCAGGCGTAGAGGTAGATATCCGCGATGTGGAGCTGAACCTGGAGCCCTGGTACAAGAACTTCAATCGTAATATTGAGCTGAACCGCGCTAAGGCAAAAAGCTCAGATGCTGATTTCGTAGCCGGCTATGGAGAAGCATATGGCGTTGACCTTTCCGCAAAGTACAGCAAGGGACGGTATTTCTTCTGGGGTACCGCTTCCTATCAGAAGGTGATTTACACAACACTGGTATCGCCCAGCGTTCTGGAACCTGCGACGGAGCAGACCTATGCACCGCCGTTCGACCGCCGCTTTAATATGAACCTTCTCGGTTCCTATGCAGCCGGAAGAAAGAAAGATCTCGAGTTTTCTGCCCGCTATAACCTCGGTTCGCCATTCCCGTTCACTCAGACACAGGGATTCTACGAGAATATCAATCCCTCGGAACAGGGGCTGTCCACCAATGTTCCGCAGCAGAATGGCGGAATTGGCACATTATATGCTGATCAGATCAATGGCGGCCGACTATCCTGGTACCACAGGCTCGATCTCTCCGCCAAGAAAAGGTTTGACCTGAGCCCCACGTCAAACATAGAAGCTACCTTTAGTGTTACGAACGCGTATGACAGGAATAACATTTTCTACATAAACCGTGTATCCAACTATATGGTTTACCAGCTACCTATCTTCCCGAGTGTCAACCTTACATGGAATTTCTAAGAAGCGCTGATGATAAAAAAGAAGAAAATCAACATATCTCCATTAATGAAAAGCCTGGTCATAGCAATATGCACTGGCTTTTCAGTTAATGCCCAGGAGCATACCATCCATCGTCCGGAACAAAAATGGCTCCGGCTTGCCGAAGACCAGTATGCCAGCGGGCAATTCGGGCTCGCGTTGCAGTCTGCAATGAAATGGAACGACGAAAATTACCGGCACACGGGAACAATACCGGCCGTTGACAATGAAAGGGCCAGGTTTGTAGCGGTAATGTCAATGCTAAAGCTCGATATGGAGGATGGAGCGCAGGCTGCGCTGCAGATGATCGGTGTTACCACCAATCCTGCCTATATACAGCGGATTTCCTTCAACCTTGCACAGTATTATTTCAGAAAGGGACAATTGTCCAGGGCTATTCCTTACTATGAGTCTGCCAATATCAGCAACCTGACGAACCAGGAGATCGCCGACCTGAAGTTTGAGCTTGCCTACAGTTATTTCAGCAGTAAGCAGTTCGAGAAGGCGGAACCCTTGTTCGCTTCCATCAAGGAGGTACAGGGTAAGTATTTTCATGCCGGTAATTATTACTACGCGCTCCTGGCTTACAATAACGGCAACTACGACGAGGCACTGAACAGCTTCAGAAAAGTCGCAGCGGAGGCCGAGTACAGGAGCATCGTTCCCTACTATATTGCCGAAATATATTATTTCAAGGGCGACAAGCGTAAAGCGCTCGAGGAAGCTACCGCACTGATCAGGCGTCCGGACAAACTTTACTATGATAATGAGCTTCATCTTCTGGCAGCCCAGGTACTATTTGAGGAAGGCCGGTATAAAGAAGCGATCCCCTATTTCGAACATTACTACGACAATACCGATAAGATCAGGAAGGAAGAGCTCTATGAGATGGGCTATAGCTACTACAGGGTTAACGACTGGCAGGAAGCCATCGAGATGTTTAAACCATTGAGCAGCCAGCGCGACTCCCTGGGTCAGACGGCAATGTATCTTCTGGGCGATTGCTACCTGAAGATCAATGACAAGAAAAGCGCAAGAAATGCATTTGGTCTATGCGCCGATATGAATTTTAATCCCTCACAGCGGGAAGCTGCCCTGCTCCTGTACGGCAAGCTTTCCTATGAGATGGGGTATAACGATGTTGCCATCAGCAGCTTCAGGACCCTGCTTGCCGATTTTCCCGGCTCTGCCCATCAAACGGAAGCGCGAACCATGCTCGGAGACCTGCTGGTGAAGACCAATAACTATCAGGAAGCATTCACCGCATTGCAGGATGCCCCATCCCGCGACAATGAATTCTGGCAGGTCTGGCAAAAGGTCACTTACGGTTACGCAATGCAGGCATTCCGGCAGGGTGATGTGGCTTTTGCCGATAGTCTGCTGAGCCTGTCCCTGCAGCAACCTTCGGACCGTGCGCTGGAGGCCGCAGCTCATTTCTGGAAAGGCGATATAGCTTACGATGCCGGCAGGTACGAAGCAGCCCTGACAAGCCTGCGCCAGTTTGTGGTCCGGGCGCCTGGCAACGAGCGCCGGGTGCGCTACATCAGCGAACAAGCAACACTGCCGCATGCCTATCTCAACCTTGGCTATGCAGCCATGGAAACAGGCGATTATGCCGCCGCCAGGGATTATTTCAGCCGTTCCCGCATGGGAGACGGACTCGGAGCAGGCCTGGCGCTGAACGCAACCCTTCGGGAAGCGGACGCTGCATTCATGCAAAAGAACTTCAGGGAAGCAAGCGGGCTCTATGACAGGGTGATAGACGCCAATGTGCCGGAGAGCGATTTTGCCCGGATCCAGAAAGCGATCATCGCCGGTCTGCAGGGACGCCCTTCCGAAAAAGCAGGTCTGCTGCAGCAGGTAATTAACAAACCAGGGTCCAGGTATAACAGCGAGGCCCGATACGAACTGGCAGTGACCTATATAGAAGATGATAAATTCCAGCAGGCGGTAACACTGTTGCAACCCCTGATACAGGGACAGGCTACCGGCTCATTGGCGTCAAAAGCACTGATCCGCGCCGGCTTTGCGTACCAGCAGCTGAATCAGGATGATAAAGCGATCGCTGCTTACCGCAGGGTAGTCACTGAGTTTGCCGGATCCGAAGACAGGGCAACCGCACTCGAAGCGTTGCGTAACCTCTACATCGAGAATAACCAGCCGGAATCCTATGCGCTCCTGCTTCAGGAACAGAACCTGCCGGCTGCCGGCAGCGAATCGATGGACTCGACGTACTATGCCGCGGCCGAAGCACAGATAGCAGCAGGGAAATGGACGGCAGCAAAGGCAGCTCTGGAGCAATACCTTCAGCGGTTTCCTAACGGGGCATTTTCAACGAAGGCCCACTATTACAAGGGGGAAAGCCATTTCCAGCTGAAGGAGAACGAAGCTGCGCTCGCAGCCTATGATGCAGTGCTGGCACAGCCCTGGAACGAGTTCTCGGAAGTGAGCGCGAAAAGGGCTGCCGATATCACGTACAGGGCAGGGCAGTTTGCCCGCGCTGCCGCCTATTACAGCCAGCTGCGTAACAGTGCCATGAGCGGTGCGCAGCTACAGTTCGCATATGCCGGTCTGATGAGGTCTGCTTTCAACAGTAACAACTATGCGCTTGCAGGCAGCTACGCCGACACCCTGCTTGCAATCCCTGACGTGCCCGCGCCGCTGGCGAATGAAGCCCGCTTTTTCAAGGCAAAGTCCCTGCAGCAACAAGGCATGAATGAGGAGGCCCTCGCGATCTATACACAGCTCCAGGAGTTTAATGACAACGCCGTTGCCGGTGAGGCAAGGTACCGCGTTGCCGAGCTTTACTTTGCACAGGGCAACCTTGCCAAAGCGGAAGAGGAAGCTGCCAAAGCCACGAGGTTCGGATCCGGCTACTGGACAGACAGAGCCTGGCTTCTCATCGTGGACATACTCGTGAAGCAGAAAGATTATTTCAATGCGAAGGCCACCTTGCAGAGCATTATCAGGAATGCCAAAAACGCCGATTTTAAGAAAGAGGCAAACCGCAAGCTGGAAGATGTAAAGAAAGCCGAAAAGCAGCAAAGCAAACTCAATGAAGACTAATCATACGAAGCTGATTTATGGTCTGCTGGTCGCAGGAGCTTTCATAGCAATGACAGACCGGACCAGGGCCCAGGGCAAAGACACGACATTACGTCCCACAACGATCGAAGTGATCCAGTCGTACAAGCCGGAGGTAAAGCAGGTGCCCAAGCCGGAATTCACCCCGGACCTGCCACCCCGGGACACTTCCCGGCCGGCTTTCCGTTACGAAGTGCCGCAGCAGACGCTTTATTACAGCTATTCATCCCTGCCGATACGCCCGCTGGCGCTAGGACGGGATACTTCCAGGCTGCCATTCCCGGGTTATCTCAGGCTTGCAGCCGGCAACCTTTCCACCATCATGCTTGATGCCGGAACGGCTCATCTGCGCGGAAAAGACTATGAGACTTCGCTGCTCGTTCATCACTTGTCGCAGCAGGGAAAGATCAGGAACCAGCAGCAATCACTGACCGGAGTGGAATTAAGAGGTACCCTGCACCGCAGCCGGCACGCCTGGACGGGCACGGTCAGCTTCAACCGGAACCGGTATCATTATTACGGGTATGACCATAGCATTTATGAATACGATGCCGAAGATGTACGTCAGACATTCACCGGAATTGACGCAGGAATCATGGTTCGTAATGAAGGCGCCGGCGCCTGGAGCTATGGTCCCGAGCTACGCATTGCTACTTATAATGATGCATATGATGCGTCCGAGCGACAGGTCACGGTAAATGTTCCCTTTGCCCGGGTGGCAGATTCCGGGTTTACCTATGGTGCGGGAGTATACGGTAGCCTGGTAAACTTCAGCAATCCGGCAGGGGAGATCAGCAACAATCTGTTCCAGCTCCGGCCTTTCGTGCAGGTTCGCGCGTCAGGCTTCAGCGCCAGGGCCGGTCTTTACCCCTCCTTTGGCATGAATGAGCAGTTCTGGCTCCTGCCCGACCTTTCCCTGAGCTACAGGATACCCAATTCCCGGTTGGCGATCAGCGGTGGTTATGAAGCAACTGTACGGCAGAATACGTACAGACAGCTCAGTACCTACAATCCGTACATGTTTAACATGTATGAAACCCGCCAGACCCGGGTGGACGAAATCAAGGGGCTGCTGCAAACGAACCTGGGCGATCATTTCGTGCTTAGCGGGGGCGTCTCCTGGCAGCAATTCCGCGATTTGCCGGTATTTCTGAATGACTCGGCAGATCTTAAGAACTTCTATGTCCGCTACCTGAGCCGGGTACAGGCTATTTCCTTCAATGCCGGGCTTCGGTACCAGGTGGCTGATGCCTTTATCGTGAATGCTGCACTGGTCTACACTAATTTCAATTCATTCGATGAGGATCAGGACAGAGTCTGGCATGAGCCCGGAATGCAACTGAAAGCAGACCTTACCTACAGACCGACTGCAGCGCTCAGCCTGACGGCGTACGGAAATATCCTGAATCAGATCTATGCCCTTGACCGGAACCATGAAACCATCAGGCTCGACGGTATTTTTGACCTGGGAGCGGGGGCTGAATACCAGTTCATACCCCGGCTTTCAGCCTTTATCAATGCGCGAAATATCCTGAACAACAGGTATGAGCGCTGGTACCGGTATGAAGCCTATGGCATTAACATCCTGGGGGGTATCCGCCTCAAATTTTAAGGGAGGCGGACAATCCCTTTTATTCCGGCGATATCCTTAACTTACAGCCCTAAATTTTAAGATCATACGATGGACGTAGCGAAATATATAGGTTTATTCTTGCTGAAAAACAACTTCGTTTATATACACGGGCTGGGCAACCTTGAGCTGCGCAAGAAACCTGCTACCTACGAAGGGGATGCCCTGAAACCGCCAACCTATGATGTCCAGCTCACCCCATCCGGTTCCATCGATGATAACCTGGCAAATTTTATCGCCAACAACGAGCAGATCAGCATCAGCAAGGCTTCAAATGCCTTAAGAGAATTCAGCATCCAGGCAAAGGCGGACCTTCAGGCTGGCAAAGACGTGGAGATCCCGGCCATCGGCAAGTTTACCGAAACCAACGGAAAAATATCTTTTGTCACTAATCCTGCTTTCAATTACACCCCACCCAGTCTGCCGGTGATCAAGGTGGCTACCCGGCAGTCCGAGCCAGTATTCGGGTCGGGTTTCAATCATCCGCAACAACGTCCTGCTCCGCAGCCTGTATACCCCAATATGCCGCCGCAGCCGGAACCATACCCTGAGGAGTCCAGGAGCTCGATCAACTGGCTGAGAGTAGGGATTGCGGCAGGTGTTTTGATCTTGCTGCTTGTGGCAGTTTACTTCATCATCAGCTACATGAGCGGCAGCAACGCTACAAAGGAAAAACCCCTGGTGCTGCCGCCGCCATCCGAGGAAGAGCAGACCGTGGCACCTGTCGCTGAAGATACTTCCGGTGCCACTTCCGTCAATGATCCCAATGCCGGAATCAGCCTGAGCTTCGATGTAAAGCTGCACGGCTACCAGGCGGCAAACGTCGCCGGTGCCATCCGCCGTATGAAAGAGCTGAAGATGAAGGGCTATACTTCTGTAATGATGGAGCCCACTGAAGATTCCAGCATGTTTCTCCTGTTGCTTCCCGTTGAAGGCATCTCACCAGCCGATACAGCAGCCCTTATCGACAGCCTTCGTCAGAACGTGAACAACTCAAATATCCTGACGATCTACAGATACAGGTAAGAGATTCAGAGGCAGAAAAACAAGTAGGCAGTAGGCAGTAGGCAGATTTTCCTGCGCGAGTGATTCCAGAGATTTAGAAGGCAGAGATGCAGGGGGCAGAAGGGCAAGTAGGCAGTTGGCAGTAGGCAGAGTTCCTGGCGCGAGTGTTTTAAGAGATTAAGCGGGCAGAGAAGCAGAAGGCAGAAGGACGCATAATACAAATCCACAATTAAACGCAGTCAGGCACTAACCTTCCCTGCGACTTTACGCCTTCACGCCTCCTCGATTTTACAATAAAAGCGCCTGCCAAAGCGTCAGTGGCCAGGGCAAAGTTCAAGGGGAGTACCTCCGTAGTACCTTCGTAGTACCTTCGGGGTACCTTCGGGGAACATTCGGGGTTAATTCGGGTCTGATTCGGGGTGAATTCGAACGCCAGAATGGCAGACACCCTTTTTCCTCTGTCGGAAATGCCCTTTTGGAGGGGCGAATTTGCAAGGGGAAAAGAATAAGCAATCTATAGCTTTCTTCCTTCAAATGAGCTTTTCCCTTATTTTCGAAGATCAGGCAACCCTATCGCCTCTACACCTCACGCCTTCACGCCTTAACGCCTTCACGCCTTTACTTTCCATCATTGAGCCATTGAGCCATTGCGCAATTTGCGTTCCCGCTTACGACTTACGACTTACGACTTATGACTTACGACTTCATCGCGCCATTGAGCCATTCGCTTTCATCAGCACATTACTTCCCTTCCATCTTCAGCAGGCTTTCCAGTACATGGAAGGTGGCAGGGCAGACAGTGGCGTTTTTCAGGGTGAGCGATACACGTTTCAGCAGGACATCTTCATCG
>Ga0196964_10001487_pt1 | contig 11925 bp, 4 predicted proteins | sample S1_10metaG_FD_148615 | JGI IMG/M metagenome (GOLD analysis project Ga0196964, IMG submission 148615) | Soil microbial communities from Anza Borrego desert, Southern California, United States - S1_10 | ecosystem: Environmental > Terrestrial > Soil > Desert | place: USA: California | collected...
TTGAATGAGTTGGATGTAAAGTTAGCCATGAGGGTCGCACGATGCTGCGGTGTGGCGTCGGCGTCTTTCAATCTTCTTTCATCAAGGTAAATGTCATAGGAAACACCGAAGTTGAGATACGTCGGCATCTCGAACTTTTCGGTAGGATACTGCATGTTCAGTTCGTAGTTGCCGTTTGTAGGGTTCTGAACATTTACAGAGAAGCCATTGCCCGAGAACCGCATATTGGTACCCACATTGCGCAGCGTAACGCCAAAATGGAAGTTATCGCGTTTTCCCGTTACATACTGGATACCTGCTTCGAATGCTGCGCCGTTTGCCCTTACGTTATTGATCTGCTCGGAGACGAACGTACCGCCGATACCTGCATAGATACCCTTGGAAAATTGCTTTGCGTAGCCCAGCTGGAGGGTCAGGAACTGGGGCTTATAAGCGCCGATCCCGCCTTCCGGATTGTTGTCATCTGTGATGGTGATCTCACCAAACCCTACTGACATGATGTTCAGTCCAATTACGCCAGCTTCGCCAATTCTCTGAGCAAGCCCGAGATTATTGATGTTCACACCGGATCCTGCAAGGTACTGTGAGTGTGACAGGCCAACTTCGGTATTGCGGACATACGCCAAACCGGCAATGTTATTCTTCATCGCCTCCAATCCCTTTACATGTGCCGAATTCATTCCGAACACACCGGTACTCAGTCCCCAGGGATTGATTAGCAGCTCAGTAGCTCCTGCCTGTCCTGTACGGTCTTTATTTCCTGCAAACGCATGCACTGTTACCCCGAAAGCACAAACCACTAACGCAGCTTTGGTAAAGTAGTTTTTCATAATTGCAAAATGAATATTTAAAAAGGGGGGACAGAGGTCCTGTCCCCCATTCCATGAATTAATATTGTGTAACATCCACAGGACGCATGGCCCCGAACCACTTGATCACTTTCTCGCCCAGTTCACCTGCATCTACGTGAATCAGGTACATACCGCTTGCAATAGGCAGACCCTTAGCGTTGCGCACATCCCAGTCGAGATAAGCTATTGCCGGATTATCCTTACCGATCCTTCTGATCAGTGAACCATCGAGGGAATAGATGCTTACAGTTGCCTTAGCCGGGAGCCCGATGATGCGCACCCTGGTATCAAGCCTGTTGGCCTCGTAACCGGAGTTTGCATAGTAAGGATTCGGAACCGCATGGATCCTATCCATATACTTCTGTGCACTATTGTTGCCAGCCTCGTTGAAAGCAACGGGTGCCAGACCCTCTGTACTAAATGTATAGCGAGGGAACCCATTGTTCACCGTATCGGTCACGCCCTGTGGTATGTATTTACCGTAAGGACGGGTAACACGGAAGCGGAGCCTGGTCTCGGTCGGGATCAGACCATCTTTGAGAGAGCGGAGAGAGAATCCCTGGGCAACCGTTGGCATACCGGTCCAGATCATAGTCTGGTACGCCGTACGCTGGTTAACCACAGAAGTTCCGCGGATCAGCTTAGCAAGGGAATCGCAACCGTCATACTTGGTTTTGGAAATGTATACATAGTGGCGGCCTCCGAAGATCAGGTTACCGTTGTCGTCGAACAGAGTGGAAGTCGGGTTCCAGATCATGTCCCGACCGTTATGTGCGGTCAGATAGGAATCTTCTCCAAATACGATGTTCAGACGTTCGCCGGTCTCCTGGTTGATCGCATAGCCAGGGAAATACGAGAATCCGGTGTCTGTTGGATTCGAGGAATAGATGGGGTTACCGTCGTTGTCTATTTCACCCGTCCAGGAACGGTGCCCGCGCAGCTCATACTTGCCGACCCGGCGCTCGCTGAGGATAGTCTCATCGTTGGTCTCGATCACGATACAGCGCGACCACTTGGACCTGTCGTTTGTGAATACGACATCAACACTCTGGAGATCAAAAAGGAAACGTGCAGTGTTCGGATTCACAGTACCGAATCCGCAGACAGCCCTGTTCTCAGTAGAACCGAGAGAATACGGTGCCCAGGTCGCACGTGTAAATGTATTGTTTTCAAGGAGGTTCTCATAGAACTGCCCGGAAGTGTCATAGCGTGTATCGCTAAAGTCGCACAGGACGCCTTCCGCCTCGTTAACTGGATCATCGTTATTACCGCTTCTGATCCAGTTCAGCGGAGAACGCTGCTCACCATCAGGCACGCCCGCAAGCCATGCAAGAGACGGATCCATAAAGCTTACGTCAGAAGTGATCAGACCGTTCCGTACAGGCTGGTTATCGCCGGGGCGAACTTCCTGTTTAATCTTAATGGCAAGACCGTATTTTTCCCAGATTGTCTCGTTCATCAGCTTCAGTCCGGTCTCATTATACAGCGTATCCTTTGTGGTCTCGTTGATCAGTGTCCATCCAGCCGTAGAGTCGATCAGGCGAATGGTGCGGTCTGTCGGAGAAATCGGATAGGTAGTAGGACCGTTAGGGAAGCGGCGCGTGTCAGGTCCGATCAGAATGGTCCAGTTAGCTTTCGGAACACTAACCGGGTCAAGCACGGTAATATTAACCGGGCCTTGTCCGGCCTGATAAGTCGGCTGTGCGGACTGGTAACCTTTCGACTGATCCAGCGCTTCGGCTTCTGAAGCAGCATCCAGTTGAAGGGCGTTTCCACCATTACCGATACCTTCCAGTTTTTTGATAACGACGCCGTCGCCGTAGTCGGAATTGAGCGCGTAGCCCGCGCCGATCTGGAATCCGGGATTAGGCATTGCCGGAACTACCTTGATCGTTGAGTTATTCGGTCCTTTCTGGCTTTCCAGGTAAACTACATCCTGAGTGATGTCGTCGTTATCGGAGTCGAACGGACGGAAGTTATTGTGAGCATATGCAATAGCTACGAAATAATAGGTCTTGTAGTTCACGATGCGCTTATCCTGACCTGTAGCGAAGGCGTCGTTCTCGACGACAAAGCTGTGAACGATACCGCTATCCTTACCCTCAACCTTGATCACTGCGTCAAAGCAGGAATCACAGTTTTTGATGCTGATGTTTCTGGTGTAGTTTACGATTTGTCCGATACCGTTCTGGATGTCGGTCTGGAAAATCTCCTGGGCCAGTGCGGTATTCACGCGTCCCTGCTCATCGAAAATCTGGGCAGCCTGAACATCGCCGTTCTTAAGCTGGAATATGCGGTAACCTTCAAACTTGTAGAGAGAATCAGCAATACCAAGCCTCCTGGCCTTTGCGGACGAAACACGGTACTTCTGGCTGTCGACCTCGTAGCCGAACTTCTCTGCATAGTTGGTGCTTCCCGGAGGGTTAGACAGATAAAGTACCAGCTTCCTATCGAGTTCGCGTACCTTAAGAATAGGTGCTTCCGGTCCTTCGATTGTCTTAAATCCATTATCGAACAGGTCCTGAGCTGCGTCATCCGCCACACGGATTTTCCTGAATGACACGTTAGGACAGCCACCTGCATCCGATACCCATACGGCTCCGATGATCACCTCGTTAATAGCACCCGGGATCAGTTTGAACGGACCGCTTGAGTGAATGAAGCGACGGTCGTCCGGCGGGTTGCCTGATGCGCACTCCGACCAGGTTCCTGCTACTTCAGGATCTCCATAATACAGGAACTTGGTAACCGGTCCCTGGCCTAAGCCTGTGGAAGGCACGCCCGGCCCGGCGAAGTCGTTTACAAAACGCTGTCCGTTCCGGGAAGAGCCGGTCATGTAGTTATAGATCTGGACACCGTTGGATGGGTTACCGATCCGGGAGTCAAAGTTGTTGTTATAGTAAGTAAACGCTTCCATCTTCAGGCGCTGCGTATCGGAAAGACCTGTCTGTGCGTCGAATGTAATCTTTTGTGGTCCCTGGAAGAAGTCTATTCCGACCATTGGTATTCTGGAGCCATAATCGCTTGGCGCACCGTTTCCATCCACGGCCACACCGTTATAAAGGATACCAAGTCCCCGTGCGGTGTCGCAACCGATATAATCATCGCGATAGAAACCGAGGTCAGCATCCGTCCATGTGGCGATGAAAGTACTGTCCAGCTCGGAGCTGCTGCGATTGATCAGCTTGTAGCTATAGAAAGTAGCGTCGTTGAGGAAGTCTTTGGTAGAGAATGCAAACGCACTTGCCTGTACCTCAACGCCGATCGCTTCCGTATTTGACTGTTGTTTGGTGTTACCCTTGTCATTGAACACCCACCAGATAAACTGGTCACCGTAAATCTGAGGATATTCACCGAGCTCGGGATTGTAAACGTTGTTTTCGTTAAGATCGGCAAATGGGGCGTAGTCGTGGTTTGCAACGTCCAGTTCCAGCAGATTGCCGCTGGTACCTTTAGCCCTGTGCTCGAATGGGTTTCCGTTTCCTGCCGTGGCGCCGTTTCCGGTAGCAGGCCAGCCGAGAATGGTTTCAAATTCGGATGTGAAAATGTTTCCGCCGTTCTTGTACGTTTCAATGAATTTATTGATGGTGGACCGGTCTACCTTCCAGAACTTATCCCAGTCGGAGCAGGTTGCCGCATCAACTGTATAAGTGCCACCTGTGTAGTTGATGGGACCAGGCCAGTAATCGTTACCGTCCTGGCGGTAGGTCTGGGCAGCAACCTTCAGCTGTTTGTCGGGCGTGTATCCTCCAATCCAGACCGATCCGGCGAACAGCGAGTTCTTCCTGGAACCTTTGGGCACTTCATAACGCGCTTCGCCTGTTCCGATGTCCCACCACATATCACCTCCAGTCATCAGCTTCGCACGGACATTGTTGATGTCAAGGTCTATGCTAGCGGTCGCAGGGTCGCAGCCGGCTGCTGTTTTCAGCAGTGCCTGCTTCTTGCCAGGTTTTGGACCTGTGCTGCCCACGTTAGGGCGGGCGTCTGCCTGACCTATTGCGCCTATGAGGGCGGCAATAGTGAGCAATAGCCCTAGTTTACTTCTATTCTTAAACATAACTATAGCAGTTATAAGTGTTTACCTAATTAAAAATTGAATTGGAGACCGAGATTAATCCTTCTTGGGTTGTTCAGATAATCAGGACGCTGATTGCTTAAGCGGTAGAGTTCAGTGTAAGACTCCGGAGAAACCTTGATGCTCGCTTCCTGCATACCCTGAGGTGTAGTCAGGAATCCGTTGTCATCAGCCTGACCAGTGAAACCGTAAACGCCAAGTACATCACGTGTGTTCAGCAGATTGGTAACGTATGCGAAGGCTGTAAGGCTGTAACGGTTGCCGCTGCGGCGTCCGTTTGCATCGCTGCCAAAAGAAAGATCAAATTCCTTGTCAACGCGCAGATCCATCATGTAGTGCCAGGGAAGGCGGGCACCCTGAACGCCACCGGCAATCACCTGCGCGTTCGAGAACTGGTACCTTGTGTAAGGCTCACCGCTTCTCGTACGGAATACGAGATTAGCACCTGCATTCTGGAAGATATGCTTTCCACCTACGACCGGACCTTCACCCCTGTCATAACGGTAGTCCAGGTTCAAATTGATATTATGACGGGAATCGTTACTCAGAGGAAATGCAAAACGGAGGTTAGGCAGCTGGGCTGCGATGAGGTTCTGCAGCAGACCCTGTTGTGCTACGGATCCGGCACCTGCCGTACCATTGCTTGAAGTTGAGGAGGAACCTGTTCCTTCTGCGAACTGAAGGGTGTAGCTCAGGAGCATGGAGATGTTTCCGACCCTGCGCAGGTCATATTTCAGTACGAAACCTTTGGTAGTCGAGAAGTCGCGGTTACCGTATGTGAAATAAGTGTTCGGGAAGGCAAACAGGTAAGGACGCACCTGGATCATGTCCTTACGTTCTTTATAGAAACCGTTGATCGTGATCGCAGAGTTCCTGGTAATTTCCTGCTGGAAACCGAGCTCATAGTCAAACACTTTCTCCGGTTTCAGATCCGGGTTCGGAATGATCGAGTTGGAATTCTGGTTCAGGTAGTAATAGTCGAGCGGAGTCGCGAAAACCTCAGAAAGTTCACGAGGACGCTGTACCAGTACGTCGTAGTGTGCATAGAACATTGACTTGTCCGCGATCGGGAAAGTAAATGAGATACGCGGCATCACGTTAATCTGTGGCGTGTAATCGGTAAAGGAGGTATTAGGATCGTACAGGCTATCTCTCATATTCAACGCTCTGGTTCCACCTGTTTTTTGCAGCTCCGGTTGAGGATCACTGCTGGTATTGTTGATGGTTTTCAGCAGATTAGGATCTGTGATGAACCTACCCATCGGATCGTACCAGTCGTCTCCGTTGCGGTAACCGATAACGGTCGGTGTAGCTGTATTATTATCGCTGACATATACTACATAATTGTCCTTAATATTCTCGGGAGTCTTTCCGCCATTCATCTGGTTGATCGCCTTGGAAGTAGCTACTGTATGAACCGCATAAAGAGAATAAGGATCTTTCAGCACCTTTGTGTTGGCATCGAAACGCTCAACACGTACGCCGAGGTGGAACAGTGTGTTGTTCGGCAGCTCGAACTTATCCATGATATAGCCGGCAATATAGTTCGGACGGAAGGCTCCGACCTCGCGGGTATAGTTACCGCGGGCGTCCTTCTTGGTGAACCAGTCGTTGAAGTTAACCTGGCCATTAATGCGTTTTCCGGTGTAGTCATAGCCATAGTAAACAGCCAGCGGGTTACCGGCATTCAGGATCTCATCCGCAGAGAACATACCTATAGAGAAGGTGGACGGGTCCATGTTATCTACGTTCAGGAAATCGGTTCCAAGAGGATTCAGACCAAGCTTGGTTCTCAGGTTGTAATCAAAGGTCGATTGCAGGCTGGCATCTACCAGGCGGTTGTATTTTACTGTGTCATCAGCACCCGGTATTACTTTACCATCTTTTACATCCTGTAAGGTATACTCGACACCATCAACAACGTAGATTGGGTTAGCCACGTCGAGGTTGGTGATATGCCTGTTCGTAAGAAGGCGGGCCTGGTTCCACAACTGGGATGCACCCACGCCATAGTAGCGCTCAGCCCTTTGCTGGTAGTAGAGACCGAACTCGATCTGGTGCCGTGTCTTCTTCGGCTGAAGATCGAAACTTGCATCCACCTGGAATGCAAACTGCTCGTCATTCCGGTAGTTGAACTGATTATAGCTGTTTCCGACGTTCCACCAGAGACCGTAAACGCTTCCAGGGAAATCACCATTTCTCAGGGCATTATATTGCTGAATCTCATTGAGCGTCTGCGGACGGTTATCGCCGAGATAATCATAAACCTGGGAAGTATAGTTTGCAAGGATCGGATTCATCTCTGACCTTGTAAAGTCCACAGAAACAGGATAATCATAAGTATACAGCCTCATCATCTGCTTACCCGTGCTATCGTCGGTACCGAGCGCGTACAAAGGCTCAGTCTTGATGTCAAACTTGCCGACATAACCATAGTTAAATGCGTTGCGCTTATGTCTGGGATCTTCACGCCTCCATGCATCGATCTGATAGTCTGCCTGAAGTGAGTAGAAAGCATTAGAAATCAGCGGTGTCTTCGTATCCTTCGCTTCTTCGCCGGCAGGTTTTCCGAATTTCTGCGTAAACCTTACGAAGCCGCGTCCTGTATGCTGGATCCGGTCCGGCATACCGCTTTGAGACATAAGCGAATAAGCACGGCTATACTCAGTCATGTTAATATAACTGTAGTTACCACCCATTACAATATTCATGTTATCAGAAAGCTGGTAGTCGAGCTTGCCGACAAGACGTGCATTCCTGTACTGGGCATTGAAACGGGATTTGCTGGTTTCCATATCGCTCATTCTGATATACTCAGAGCCGTAACGGAAAACCGGGGCACCGGCGGAGGTAGTAGTCAGCACCAGCGGCGTCTTCTCCAGTCGCTGCTGCACATCGCCTTTAAGGCGATAGTTCTGATAATAGTTTGGATTGTCGTCCACCTCGTGCAGGTACTGACCGCTCAGGGTATAACCCAGAACAGACTTACGTGTTACACTGTCTACGCGCTTACGGATCAGCGGACCACCAATATTGAAATAACCTAAAGTATGTCCATAACCATCAACCGAACGCTCAAGACCAACAGAACCCTCAGTTTTCGCCTTAGGTGCCTTAGTCGTGATACTGATTACACCACCGGAGGCATCTCCATACTTAGCCGGGATACCGGAGGTGATCACGGAGATCTGATCGATTGAGTTTGGAGGGAAGTTGGTACCGGAAGTACCTTTTACCTGAATACCATCAACAATGTAAAGCGTACCGCTGCTGCGCGCACCACCGATACTAACGGCGGCACCGCTTTTCTGCTGGTAGGTGTTACCGGCAAGAGCAGCGGCGTCATTGGTATTCCTGGTCGGCAGCTTTTCGATCTGCTCTGAAGTAATGGTCGTGGACGAGCCCGGTTCGTCCCTTTTAATCAGGGGAACGCGGTACTCAACAACGACTACCTCGGCAAGCTCCTTGGTATTCTCTTCCATGTTGAAGTCCGGAAGGTAGGTGGTACGATCTACAGAAACCAGAACACCCTGAACCCTGATCTCCTTAAATGTCTGGTACTTAACACGTACCTCATAATCGTTCGCCGGATTCAGCGGCTTGATAGAAAACTTACCATCTTCATCGGTAGCTGCCCCACCCCTGAGCACGCCAGCCTGGTACACCTCGACGATAGCACCAATGACGGACTCCTTTGTTTTTTTCTCTCTTACTGTTCCGGAGATTGCACCGGTCTGCGCAAAGGCCATATTAGCCACTCCCACAAACAGCAATACGAATAGATAACGTAGTTTACGTGTCATATCCTGCATTAATAAATTATTAACCAAATGAAAAGGTAAAGATAAAAATTCTTGTTAAAAGTACGGTGGTTTCCAGTTCTTTTTGTCAAAGAATTGTTTATTTTATATAAGTTACGGTACTGTGACAATACGCTCTAAAAGCACCTTGCTCATCTTAAAAAGCGCCTCATTAGAATAACCCGCAATATGTGGCGTAATAATCACCTGAGGCAAGCCCAGCAAGGTTTCCACACGAGCCCGCAACACCGGATTCATTTTCTGCAGTGGCTCTTCTTCCAGTACATCCAGCCCAGCACCCAGTATCTTGCCGGAAGCTAATCCGCCAAGTAATGCGGCTGTCTCCACTACCGCACCCCGGGAGGTGTTGATAAGCAAAAATTGATGTTCCATGCGCTCGATAAAAGCGTCATTCAGGTAGTAAATGGTATCGTCTTTCAGGGGAACATGGAAACTAAGAATCGTAGCCTCCCTGAAGATTCTGTCGAGGGAATCGCAAAACTGCGCACCGCATAAATCTGCCGGACGATGGTATTTGTCGAATGCAAGGAGCTGCATATCGAAACCGGAAAGCTTTCTCGCCAGCGCACGCCCTGTGTGACCAAACCCGATAATGCCAAGGGTTTTTCCTTCCAGTTCCGTTCCCCGGTTCTCCTCCCGCAGCCAGTGGCCCTGCTTTACCTCCTGATGACTGGTGCCGATCTTTTTTGTCAGGCTGATCAGGAGCCCTACGGCATGTTCTGCTACAGCGTTAGCATTGCCCTCAGGACTGCTGAAACATACAATGCCTTTTTCCATGGCATACGGCACATCGATCACTTCCATTCCGGAGCCCATCCTGCCAATCCACCGCAGTGCCGGTGCCGCATCTAACAACCGGCGGTCCAGCAACAACCGGGTTGAGGTCACAACACCTACGCAATCAGCCAGTTGCACCATAGCTTCTTCCTGGGTAATCTGCTCTGTGACCACCAGCTCATAACCTAGATCCTTAAGTCCCTGGAACAATACCGGATGAACCGGAGAGGCTATCAGCACTTTTCCTTTCATTGCTGCCAGGCCTTATGCAGGTTCACGAAATCTGCCACCGAAAGCTGCTCTGCTCTCTTATCCAGCAGCGGGTCACCTGAGGCATCCGGCGGCAGTGTTCCCTTCAGCGCATTTCTCAGGGTTTTTCTTCTCTGGTTGAATGCAGCCTTCACCAGATTGATAAATTTCTTTTTGTGCACGATGCCATGGGGATTGCCCGCGTTCCTGAAACGTACTACCCCGCTTTTCACTTTCGGCGGGGGTGTAAAGCAGTTTTCATGGACATCAAACAGGTATTCGACGTCAAAAAATGCCTGCATCAGTACGCTCAGTATGCCATACAGCTTCGTCCCCGGCCCGGAAGCAATGCGCTGAGCCACTTCTTTCTGAAACATCCCGATCACTTCGGTAACCTGCGGCTCCCACTCCAGCACCCGGAACATGATCGGCGAAGAAATATTGTAGGGAAAATTGCCGATGATCGAAAAGCGCCCCTCAAACGGAAGCTCCGCCTTCAGAATATCCTGGTGGATGATCTTCCCCTGCATCACGGGATAAGTATGGTGCAGGTAGGCAATCTTCTCAGGGTCAATCTCGATTGCTTTATAAACCGTAGCCTCCCACCCGATCAGGTACTTGGAAATGGCCCCGCCTCCAGGTCCCACCTCCAGCAGTTGCAGGTCGCCCCCGGTCCTGGTTACCTGCTCCACGATCTTCCTGCACATATTCTCATCGTGCAGAAAATGCTGTCCCAGGCTCTTCTTAAGCGTATACTGCATAACTGCAAAAGTCACAACTGAGCCTCCAAATTCCAAAACTGAGTTTGTCCCCGTTCCCGAAAACATAAAGAGTATTCATTAATCTGTTGCACTGAGCCAGCCTTTATACTACCTTCCGCAACCGGTGCTAAATTTGCAGCGATTCAAATAAATGATATGGAATTTAAGATAGTCCAGAAACAGGGTAAGGGTCACCAGATCTATTTGCTGGCAAATGCCGAGCAATTATCGCAGGTGACGGGGATAAACGATCAGGAAGCCGATTTCATCAGGAAAGGGATCGCTAAAGAACAAACACTTTTTTCCATCAACCAATATAACCGCTACCTGTTCTTCTGTATTGCAAGGGAAAAGAAGACTTCCTGGCAGACGGATGAAGCGATCCGGAAAATCGGCGCTGAGCTCTGCAACCTGATCAACAGGAGCAGGCTGGAAGAACTCACCATCACAGACCTGAGCGGGAAGAACGGCGCCGCCTACCTGCTGGCAGAAGGAATGGCACTGGCCAATTACCAGTTCCTCAAATACCGTAAGGACGAGCAAAAGGCGGCTAACTCGCTCCGGTCACTGCTTTTCCTCCGGCAATCCATTACCCAGAAAGAAACTGAAAAGCTGGCAGCCATTACCGCCGCCGTCTACCGCTCCCGCACCCTGGTCAATGAGCCGCTGAATTTCCTTTCCGCAGTGCAGCTCAGCAAAGAGATCGCTGCCCTGGGAAAAGAAGCAGGTTTCAAAGTAACGACCCTTCAAAAAGCCCAGATCGAAAAAGAAAAGATGGGCGGAATCCTTGCCGTTAACCGTGGGAGCATTGATCCACCCATATTTTCAATCATGGAGCATAAGCCGGCCAGGGCATTAAACAAAAAGCCTATCGTGCTCGTCGGCAAAGGGATCGTTTATGATACCGGCGGCCTCTCCCTGAAGCCAACACCCGCTTCCATGGACAGGATGAAAAGTGATATGAGCGGCGCAGCCCTGGTAGCGGGCGCGATGTATGCCATAGCGTTGATGAAAATGCCGTTGCATATCATAGCGCTGGTTCCCGCTACTGACAACCGGCCGGGTGAAAATGCGTATGTTCCCGGAGACATCATCAGGATGTACAGCGGCGCTACGGTAGAAGTGCTGAACACGGATGCGGAGGGCAGGCTGGTGCTTGCCGACGCGCTGCACTGGGCAAAACGGTACAAGCCTGAACTCGTAATTGATTTTGCCACGCTCACCGGCGCTGCCTCGGTAGCAGTGGGCGACCACGGCATGGTATGCATGGGCACCGCAGGAGAAGATATAAAAAGAGCCTTCGCCGAAAGTGGGTACAGACAATACGAGCGAATGGTCGAATACCCCCTGTGGGACGAGTATGGCGATATGATAAAATCTGAGTTCGC
>Ga0196964_10001488_pt1 | contig 11922 bp, 1 predicted proteins | sample S1_10metaG_FD_148615 | JGI IMG/M metagenome (GOLD analysis project Ga0196964, IMG submission 148615) | Soil microbial communities from Anza Borrego desert, Southern California, United States - S1_10 | ecosystem: Environmental > Terrestrial > Soil > Desert | place: USA: California | collected...
CCGGGCGATTGTGACCTCACAGAACTGCTACGTCGCGTTGAGCTCCGATGGCATGAATTGGCGCCGTCTTGCTGATATGGGCTTCCGTCCGAAGCCAGGCGTCGCGCCCGGACGCATCATCCTGGGACGCGGCTGGGCCGGTGAACGCGCTTCGAAGGACGCCAAGCCGGATCTCGCCAACGACTACTACCCCGACGCGGCGAAGAACCACATCACGTCCGTGTTCAAGAACTTCTACCTCAGCGACCAGCCGCTGCCGCTGAACGCCGCGCCGCTCGAACTTCAGGCGAAGGAAGACTGGGACAAGACGCTCGAAGCCGTCGAAGCCGCCGGCGTGCCGCGGGCGTGGACGATGCTGGGACCGCGCCCCGACCGCGAATTCAAACTCTTCAGCCGCAAGGACGGGCTCGAGCCCGATCACGCGGACGACTGGAAGAACACACCCAAGGACGAGACCGGGAAGCCCTTCCGCATCACCGCGTGGAACCGACCAGAGGACGACTTCAATCCCTACGTCGACTTGAGCGAAATTCTCGATCCGAACACGAACGTCCTCGCTTACGCCCGCACTGAGATCGATTGGCCTTCGGAAGGTCCAGCGTGCCTCTGGTTCGACGACAACGGCCGCGCAAAAGTCGCGGTAAACAACCGCTGGGTCTTCAGCGATGAAGGACGCGAACAGCACGGCGCGGTGAAGGACCGCTACTGCGTCCAGGTCAACATGAAGAAGGGCAAGAACGTCATCAAGGTGAAGAGCGGGCAGAATCGCGGCGCGTGGGGCTTCGTCCTGCGGCTCGAGCGCAACGATCCGGCGTTCCGCATTCAGCTTCTCGAGAAGCTCATGGAGCTTCATCCCAACGAAGCCATCGGCTGGCGCGGCGCGCAGGCGATGATGGAGATCGCGCGGCGCTACGAAGAGCTGCTGCATTTCGATAAGGCCGCCGCCGCATGGCAGCAGGCGATCGAGAAATTCCACGACGTCGACGAGTACCGCGAGGAAGCGCTGGAAGGCAAGTTGCGCCTGTTCGAGAACCTCAAGGACTGGCCCGGATTGCTCGCATCGGCGGAACAGTATCTCGGAAAGTATCCCTCCGGTGCGGGTTCTGATCGCGCCTTCCACGCCTGCGTGCTGGCCGAGTGCTGCATGCAGAAGTTTCCCGCTGCCGAAGCGCGCGTGGCGAAGTTCGTCGAACAAGCCGGCCGCGACGGACGCCGCGTGCTTTGGGCGCTGCGCGCGTTGGCGGGCGCAGCGGAAGCCGGCGGAGACGGCGCGCGCAAGTACGCGACGCTCGAGAAGATCGCCGATCACACCGCCGTCGAGCAGCCCGAACGCGCTCGCGCCGCGCTCGAGATTGCGTTCTGGCGCAGCGCAGTTGAACACTGGCGTACCCAACAGGGCCAGAAACTCGATACCGCCAGTCTGAAGGCTGCGTGCGCCGCGGCAAAGAAAGGCATCGCTCTGCTGCCGGGCGGCTCGATCCCCATCGTTCAGGACTGGATCAAAGAGGCCGAAGAGGACCTCAAGGGCGAGCGCTTCGAGCGTGCTGCCGCCGGATACTGGGGAGCAGCGTTTCTGGCAATGGCCGCGAGCAACCCCGAAGCGAAACCCTACCTCGGCATCAACAAGACCTACAAGCTTCCCACCTTAAATATCGACCCGGCGACCAAGAAGCCGCGCGAACCCAATGAACCGGTGAAGCAGGAAGCGTGGACGCTTCTGGGCCAGGCCATCAACGACGTCAAATGGCTCGGCAACGGCTGGCGCGCGATCGGACCGTTCGAGAATGCCGACGGCATTGGCGAACGCACCGCCTATGGACCCGAGACCACGAACGACATGACCACGCCCCATCCCGGGCGCGGCGGGCAGAAAGCCTGGATCGACCTCGACCCGAAGCAGTGGCATGAGCTGGGACAGAATCTCGCGCAGCTCGGCGACTGCAAAGGCGGCGTCGCGTACATTTCGCGCGAGTTCGAGTGCCCCGACAACCGCACGACCAATCTCTATATTGCCGTTCGCGCCGGGTGGAGCGCGTGGCTCGACGGCCAGCTCGTCGGCTCAAAGAGCGAAGACTGGTTCCGTCTCGACAACAACCGCATCCCCATCAAGCTCACGCCGGGAAAACATCGCCTGCTGCTGAAACTCGTCTGCCCCGCCGACGACCCATTCACCGCGCGCGTGCGCATCAGCGACGAGCCGGAACTGGGCTTGAACATCCTGCGCATCGCGTGGCTGCAGCGCGAATTCCCCGAGATCTCGCGCTACTTCCAGTGGCACGGTGACCTGTGGTGGCTGCAGACGTTCCTGCGCTGGAAGACGAATGCCGAATCGATCTACACCTTTGGCGATGCGATGGCCACGCTGTACTGCGCTCATAGCGATATGCGCTGGAACTACGTCAGTTACAGCGTCGACCGTCTGATCGAATACGGCGAATACGGCGATGCCGCTGAAGCGTACCGTTCATTCCTGCTGCGGCTGCAGACCTGGGCGGAAACGCCGGATCGCGTCGCGCAGATTTCGTATGTCTGCACCCAGTTGTACAACGCGCTCGCAAACCAGGGAGAAACGGCCGCCGGCGACGACGTGCTCCGCACCTTCATTGCACGCTACCCCGATTTCTATCAGGGCACTGGCGCGGCGCTGATCAACCGCGGCATTCTGCGGCAGGACTTCGGCATCGGACAGCCCAGCCGCCCGTATTTCGAGCGCGCCATCCGCGAATACCCCAACGCCGACCACAACTATCGCTTCGCCGGCGGTGGCCTCGCCTTCGCGCGCACACACCTGCCTGAACGCCTGCAGTTCGAATCCGCCAACGACGTCCAGACCGCCATTGAAGCCGCCACGCGCCAAATGAAGTCGGGCAACGCGCAGGACGTCGAGCGCGCGATGCGAAACCTCGGCGAAGCAATTCGGAACGGGGCGGGAGGCACCATTCGCATCAGCGATTCTCGCATCGCGCCCCTTTATGTCGGCGTCCGAGAGTACTTCCGCGCGCTGCTGGCCACGCTGAGCGACGAGATGCGTGGTGTCTACCTCAAGACCGTCGCCGACGTTTCCAATCAGCGCTACCAGCGCGCCGCTGAAATCAACAGCGTCGCGGGCCTGGAAGCCGTCGCCGGCGAGTACCACTACACGCCTGCCGCGGCGATGGCGATCAACCGCGCCGGCAATCTATATCTTGACCGCGGCGCGTGGGCGCAGGCAGCCACCGCGTTCAAATATCTGCTCCAGGAGTACAAGGGCGTCGAAGGCTTCAACGAGCCTCTTGTCGCCGCCAAGTACGCGCGTGCCCTGCTCCTGGATCAGCAGCATGCCGCGGCAAAGATCGCCGCCGAAGTGCTGGCAAAGGATTACGCCGGAAAGACCGTGACCGTCGCGGGAGAAAACGTGCCGGTCTCGCAGTTCGCGCAGAAGATCATCGATCAGGCGTCGAAAGCGGGCGGCACCGCCAAGTCTGGCTCCGCCACCGAGACCTATGCCGGCAATCCGATGCGTACCGGCGCGCCGTTGAACACCGCCGCGCCCAAGCCCGGTCCCGTCGCGTGGGCACGAGCGCTGTCGCAGTCGGCAGGCATGGATCAGGCACGCGCGCGGTACCAGCCGGATCCCTTCCGTCACATCCAGCCATATCCGGTCGTGAGCGGCTCACGTGCGTTCATCGGCACGCAGGACGGCATCCAGGTGCTCGATTTGAACTCCGGTCAGACCGTCTGGCGAAATATCTGGGGCTCAGCGGGATCTTCCATTCCCGGACAGTTCACTGGGTTTCCGATGTCGTGCCCCACTGTCAGCGACGGCCGCGTCTGCATGCGCGCGCTCAACGGCCGCCAGTCGGTGCTGAACTGCTTCGATGCCGAAAGCGGCCGCGTGCTCTGGAGCACCGCGGGACTGCCCGAACTCAAGCGCACGGTCTGGATCAGTGATCCACTTGTTGCCTACGGAATCGCCGTCGCCGTGTACATGGAGCCCAGTGACCGCAACATCCACGGCGTCGCCGCGTTCGATCTGCAGAGCGGGCGCATGCGCTGGAAGACGACTCTCGTCACCGGCAGCACCGGATTCCGCATCGGCAACGACTACGTGGCGACGACCGCGCAACTTGGACCGCCGGCGGCCGAGCGAGGCGTCATCTACACGGCCACGGGCTTGAACTCGTTTGCTGCGATCAACGCCTTCAGCGGTGAGGTCGTCTGGGTTACCGGCTACCCGCGCATCCAGACCGGCGTCGTCTGGAACGGCTTCGCCGGGAACAGCGGCGATTTGCGCAACCGTGTCCTGAAACTCCTCGCGCGCGGACCAGCGTCACCGGTTGTTACCGACGACCTCGTGCTGCTGGCGCCGCGCGACTCGCTGGGAGTCATCGCCTTCGAGCGCAAGAACGGCCACGTGCGCTGGCGCGATGAACTGCTCGACAGCCGCTACGTTGCCGGGCTGTGCGAAGGCAACGTCCTGTTCGTCGATACGACGGTGAAGGCAGTCAACGCCAGCACCGGGAACCTTGCCTGGGAGTACACGCTGCCGGGCGGAGACATGCTCAGCGGCGCGCCGGGTTACTCTGGCGGCCTCCTTTACCTGCCGGGTGAAGAGAACCTCCTGCTGCTGGACGCCAGGACTGGCCGTCTGCAGGGATCGGTTCCCTGGGATCCGCGTACGGGCCCGGTCGCGAACCTGCAGATCACGCCGCAGATGATCGTCGGCGCGACTGAATCGCACGCCGTCGGCATCGCTATCGAAGGCGGAGCGAAACGTGAACTGCCGCTGCTCGAAGCGCGCCAGGCGGTTACCGCCGGAAATCTGGAGCTCGCCGCGGACCGCTTCGGCAAGGCCATTCATTCGCAGGACACCGACGACATCATGCCCGCCTTGAGTGGCTGGGCGGACGCCATGGCGAAGCTCGGCAAGAAGGACGAAGCGCTCAACGCCATCGACGGACTGCTGCAGGACAAGCCAGCACTTCTGGAAGCGCCGGTGAACTACTGGCGCATCAACAAGAGCACCTTCGCCGAAGGCCTGCGTGCACGCCTGGGCCAAGCTCCCGCACACGGCGAAGTGCCGCCTCCGGGATTGCCCGGCTCGCTGGTGTACGCGTGGCAGCTCCAGGGCGAGAACCCACGCATGTTCTTCCCGCGCGACGGCGCGCAGGACCGCTTCTTCGCCTGGGCCGGGAACAACCTGTACTGCCTGCGGCTTTCGGCCCAGTTCGAGATCCTCTGGCAGGTCTACGTTGGGCCGGATTCGTCGAGCATCGCCATTGGGCCGGGCGCGATCGCCGTCGCCGGCGGCCAGCGCCTCAGCGTCATCGACCGCAACACCGGCGAAACGCTCTGGCAGATGGGCCTTCCTGCTGACAAGAAGCGCCGCAAGGCGCGCGCAAATGCCGGCGCGTTCGGCTATGTCGCGGTAGACGAGAACTCCGTGGCCTTCACCGCTGGAGACGGCCTCTTCTGCTACGACCTGCGCACGCGCAAGGAACGCTGGGCGAACGAACGGGCCCAACGCAAGACGCTCTTTCTAGCCTTCTGCAACGGAAAGCTCGGCGAAGTAGGCAGCGTCGCCGACAAGAACCGCTACTACACGACGTATGATCCGGTGACGGGCAACAAGATCGACAATCTGCTGCTCGGTCCCGGTGGCGACTGGACCCGCACGATCCAATCTCCGGACGGCAAGCTCGTCATCTACCGGCCCACGCCACACGCGATCCTGGCGGTGGATCTCTTCAACGCGAAGAAAGCCTGGGAGATCCAGGTCCCGAACCTCGACGTGGGCCACTGGCACTGGACCAACCTGCAGATGAAATATGGCGTCCTCCTCTACAACGGCGACGCCCGGGACGGTCCGGACAAAGGCTGGGTGACGTATCACATCAGCCTTGAAGACGGCAAGACCCTTCGCAAGCTGGTCGGCGGCGGCGGCCGCGAAGGCGGGAGCTTCGTCTATGCCCGCGAAGCGTGGGGCAAGATCATCACTCGCGCCGAGGACGACGGCAAAGGCGGCCTGAAGGAAGTCTGGAAGACCACCCTCCCCGACCCGCTGATCCATTACCACTACGGCATCCAGAGCCAGCTCACGAAGAATTTCTGGCACGTGGTCATGGTCCGCGAGACCAACGGCGACCAGTACGTCCTGCGCACGTGGGACTGGGAGACCGGCCAGGTGCTGCAGAACGAGTTCATCCCCGGCACGCCCTTTAGGGACTACGGCAACGCCATTCGCAACACCGTCGAGTTCCGCGGCAACCTGATGCTGTATTCCGGCCACGAAGGCATCTTCGCCTACGCCGCGTCCGGGCAGACGCGCAACGACAGCGTGGCGAAACTCAAAGAGCAGCTCGCACAGCCGGCGCTTCCCGCGCCGCAACGCCGCGAGGTCCGCCGTGCGCTGGCCGCGATCGATGCGCCGACCACGCAGGCGTTCCTCACACCGGCGGGCGCCCGCCCCGACGGCGACCTGAGCGAATGGGACCAGACCGAGCCGATCGTGATCAAGTCGCCGCAGGACTATACGCCGCTGAACGACGATGCCGCGCCGCGAACCGCGCAGGATATCTCGGCGAAGATTTACTCCGCCTGGGGCGCCGACGGCGTGTACCTCGCCGTTGACGTCGCCGATGACAAACTCGTCCCGCCCCGCGGCGGCGCCCCGCTGAACAGCGGCGACAGCATCAAGATCCAGATCAACTCCACGTCCGAGCCCTGGTACGGCTTCAAACACCATGAAAATTTCGTCTGCAGCATGGCCCTGGTCGATGGCCGCACCGTCATGAGCGTCTGGCCCGAGGCGCAGGACGGCGACGAAGGCAAAGTGAGCGGCGCCGCCGCCAGAGCGCCCGACGGAAACGGCGCGCGGTACGAGCTGTTCATCCCCTGGTCGATCATCAGGCGCGAACCGTGGTGGCGTCCGGCCGACAGAAAGGAACTGCGCCTGGGCGTTGCCGCTTACGACGACGACGGCGCGGGTGTGGAAGGCGCGGTCGAATGGGGCGCCGCGGCAACCAGCCCCACGCTCGCCCCGATGCGCCTGGGCCAGCTCTCGCTGCTCGACATTTCACGCGAAAAGATCGAGCGCTACCGCAAAGTGATCGAGAAGCTGCCCGACACCGCCGAAGCCGCGCGCTTCATGGAACTGATCCTCGTGAGCAAACGCGGCGCGAATGCGGACCAGGAGCGGATCGAAGAACTCGAGGCGTTCGTGAAGCGGCACCCTTCCGCCGCGAGCACCAACCGTGTCCTGAGCAACCTGCGCGAGCTGTATAAGGCGCGCGGCGAGGCCGACCCGCTCGCGAAGTGCGTTGAGCTGGCCAAAGCCGCCAAGTGCCCTCCATCCATCCTCGACAACGTGAAGGGCAAGGTGCTGAAGGTCTGGGTCCTGCCCGATGCCGCCAACCCGCCCAAGATGATCATGGTCCAGTTCAACGTCAAAGGCTGGGGCTGGGCGCGCCGCGCGTATTGGGGCCAGCCCGCCGTGGACTGGGGGCGCGACGGCAGCGGCGAACGCAAACCGATGGGCCCGCTTCCCAAACTGGGCCAGTGGACGCAGCTCGAAATCCGCCCCGTGGACTTCGACATGGAAGAGCAGGACATTGTGGGCGTGGCGTTCACGACGTTCGGCGGCCTTGTCCACTGGGACCGCATGAGCGTCGTGGTCAGCGACAAAGAGACCGAACTGATGAACGACGCCGCGCCGGCGAACTTCCGCTTCGAAGGCAGCCCGCTTCAGTTCGTCGACAACCCGAAGAAGGACGGCCAGAAGGCGTGGACCGGAGGCGCAACGCAGGGCCTGCTCAACAGCCATTACTACGCGCCCGACGTCTGGTTCAGCTTCAAGAGCCCCGCCGCCGGCCCCGCGGCGGCTGTCGATATCAAAGCTGTCCAGGCGCTCTATCGGGACGCCGCGAACGTTCTGCCAGACACGCCCGAGGGCCTGACGTTCCTGAAGCGCGTCATCGAGCTTCTCGACCAGAAGGACAAGTCATACAACGCCAACTGCGTCAGCGAACTCGAGAAGTACCTGCAGTCGCACCCGGATACCCAGCACGCCCTCTCGATCCTGCAGATGCTGCGCTCGTACTACCAGGCGGCGGGAGAACGCAACCCGGTGGTGCGCTGCGAGGCGCTGATGAAGCAGGTGAAGCTCAGCCGCGACAACTGCCGCGCGTTCTACAGCGCGTTCTCGCCGACATGGATGGAGTTCCACGTCATCGGCCCCTTCGGCGCCGTCGGTGAGCGCCGCGGCATGGACCAGTTCCTGCCACCCGAGCGCAACGTCGACCTGTCCTGGACCACCAAGGCCTTCGCCGAAGTCGAGCAGGCCTGGGTGAAGAACTCGTGGGCCAAAGACGACAAGGGCAAGCCCAACGACTCCGGGTATGTCAACCTGTACCCACTGCTGAGCGCCAAGCTCGAGGCCAAGGACAAGCAGACGCTGCTGCGCACGCCCTACTTCGCGTACGCCTACGTGAAGTTCAACGTGCCGTCGAAACGCCGCGCGCTGCTGCTCTACGGCGTCAACGATATGATTTCGATCTGGGTCAACGGCCGACGCGAAGTGAGCGAGGCCGCGCCGGGCAACGCCAAGGACCGCGAACTGAAAGCCGTCAACCTCGTCAACGGAATGAACGAAGTTTTGATCAAGGTCGGCGTGCAGCAGCAGCAACTCGGGTTCTTCTTCCGGATCGCGGACGAGAACGGGCGGCCGTTCGACGACGTCACGTTCCCGTAGACCAGTTCCGAGTTCCGGGTTCCGAGTTTCGGGTTCGGGTGGCCCACCCCAGAGCCGAAGGCGGTTGGGGTGGGCGCGCGTTAGCGCGCAAGAAGCCCTGCCTGAACGTTGCCCCTTCGAGTGGCCACGGTTTGGGAGGGCCTCTTGCGCCTTCGGCGCCCACCCCAACCGCTTCGCTCTGGGGTGGGCCACCCGCCAATGCGTGGGTTTAGACTGGGCTTCGGTTGCACGCGCCGGCGTCTTCTCCGATAACGCAGCCATGTCGTCTGAATCAGAAGAGAAGAAGACTTCAGAGGCGCCTGCTGCGGTTGCACCTGCACCAGCCGCGCCTGCGCATTCGCCGCTCTTAAGGAACTTTATTCACGTCAGCGCATTCCTGATCTTCTTTATTCCTTTCGGAATGCTCGTCGATCCGCGCAATCGCGTCGCGCACGGGCAGGCGGTGATCGTCGGCTTTATGCTCTTCGTCACCGTCTTCAACATCCTGATCCTGCCACGCCTGGAGAGCGGCAAGCGCATCACGCGCCCGCAGGAAGGATTCGTCAACGGGCAGTGGCTGTATCCCTTGTCTCTGGCGATCTGTTTTCTCGCGCTGCCATCGTTCGCGGCGATGGGCGCCTGGGCGGCGATGGCCGGCGGTGACGCGGCGGCGAGTTTCTGCGGCCGCATCCTTCCCCACCCCAAGCTGCCGTGGAACCAGAAGAAGTCCTGGGCCGGGCTCATCGGCTTCGTCTGCGTCGCGTTCGTCTTCTGCTGGCTGGCCATGTTCGTCTGCCCGTCGGAGCAGTTCCTGCGCGCGGACAACTGGCCGGAGATGCCGTTCCTGTGGACGCTGAGCGTGCTGGCCGCCATTTCTGGCGCGTTTCTCGAGAGTCTCGAGAGCCGCTACGACGACAACCTGCGCGTGCCGCTCGGCGTCGGGCTGGTGCTGGCGGTTTCAGGCATGTTCCTGAGCTGGTCCACACGTGATCTGCCAGAGAACACGCACGTTCAGCCCGAGCAATTCATCCGCGCGCTGATCGCCAACGCGGCGCTCGGCGGCGCGGTCTTGGCGCTGAAGTTTGCCGACTTCAAAGGCACGCTGTTGGGAATCACGTTCGGCGTGATCATCTATTACTTCTCAGGGTGGCAGGGATACGTGCTCTTTCTGATCTTCGTCGCGGTCGGAAGCGGCTTGAGCAAAGTCGGCCTGAAACACAAGCAGGCGATCGGCGCCGCGGAAGCGCGCGAAGGCAAACGCGGCGTGTCGAACGTCGCCGCGAATCTGCTCGTCCCGGCGCTGTGCTGCCTGCTCTATCCGATCTGGAACGGCTACGCGCCCCTTTTGATGGCGTTCGCGGGAAGCCTCGCGGCCGCGTTTGCGGATACGGCGAGCTCCGAAATCGGCGCGCTGTCGAAGAGCCAGCCGATCCTGATCACGACTCGCAAAGCAGTCCCGCATGGCAGGAACGGCGCGGTAACGTGGCTGGGGATGCTCGCGGCGTTGATCGCGTCGGGATTGATTGCGGCGGTTGCGGCCTACGACGGTTTCTTCGAGGCCAGCGTCGCGCACGGAAGCGTTCCGACGTCAAAACAGGCGCTGCTGGCGGTCGCAATTGTCGCGGCGGGATTGATTGGAACGACCGTCGATAGCCTGCTCGGCGCGACGGTCGAAGATCGCGTGAAGGGGATTCATAAAGGTGCGGTCAATTTTGCGTGCACGCTGGCGGGGGCGGTCGTGGCCGGTCTCCTGAGCGCATTCGTCATTTAAGAGCGCGGACGCAAGAGAAAGACATCCGATCAGCTATGTCGCCTGCCGTTAAGGGTGCCGCGACACAAAGTGTCGCGCGCTGTTCGGTCGTGCGTGTCCTGAAAACAACGGCGCGCGACACTTTGTGTCGCGGCACCCAAGCACGGGCGACCCAGCAAATCAGCGTTCTCGAATGAGCGTCTCTTCCTTCCGTGAGCGGATGTTCTTTGCGTCTTAGCGTCTTTGCGCGAGACCGTCAGTTTTTGCTGCGGAAAATCCCGAAGCAGCTCGTGAAGCCGTGGACATACGTGGTGCTCTGCACCGGGCCGATTTCGCCGTTGCAGAAGAAGCCGCCGATCGGGACTTCGCCGAGGTGCGACTGGAACACCGTGCTGTCGTGGTGCGGGCGATTGTATAAGTGGATGCCACGGCCCAGGCACGAGAAGAGCAGCGCGCCGCTCGGGGGCGCCGGGACCGATTCGCCGCCGGCTGCTTCCAGGCGCTCGGTTGTGTAGCGGCGCATGACGGCTTCGAGATCTTCGCTCGCCGAGAGCGCGTCCCGGACGTGGAACTGGACCTTCTGGCCTTCGCGCAGCAGCGCGCCGATGGCGAGGGCTCCGCGTTCGGCGTCCATGCCAAGCAGGTTGCGCATCAGGAAATCGCCCGGCTTAGGGTCGCCGTCGATGAACGGGTTCATCACCAGGCCGAGATTCAAGCGCGTGCGGATCAGTTCCTTGTCGCGTTCGTCGGCGTTCTGGTAGAGCTCGTGCAGGACTTCCAGTGCACGGCGCTTGTCGAGTTCGATCAGGATGTTGCGATTGCATTTCGTGATCGACATCGGCTGTCCGATCGGGCGGCTGCCCTGCGCCACGACGGAATCGATGACGACGTTGCCGCTGAGCGCCAGGGCGATGGCGCCTTCTCTAAAGAGATGCTGATCGAGAAACAGCGCGTTCTGCCCGGGACCGTTGGCAGCGCTGGCCAGGCCGCCGACCTTCACTGAACGCGGGTAGCCGTAATCGAGTCCCGCGACGAGCGCTTCGACATTAATCGAGAACGGATCGGCGAGGACCAGGAAATACGGCGAGGGCTCCTTCTCGTCGCGCGGAATCTTGACGCCGGTGAGCTGCTCCCATTCGCGCGGTGAGCCGTCGAGGTTCGGAAGCTTCGCGTCTTCCATGCGAATCGGCGTGACTTCGACACCCGGCATGATCGCGGCGGTGACGGAGAGCGCGGCAACCTGCTCGGCTTCGTGCGCGGCGCCGATCACGCCGCCGGCGGAACAGCCGAGGATGTGACGCGCGCCGAGCTTCTTCTGAATTGCCGGGATGACGTCCTGAAATTGGTTGCGGTGGTGAGCCGAAATGAAAACGAAGACGATATCGGGCGCGCCGGCGCCGAGTCGCTGGCGCGCGAGCAGGGTCGCCTCGTTGAGCGCATCCTCGGCGCGTGTTTCGAGGCTGAT
>Ga0196964_10001489_pt1 | contig 11921 bp, 10 predicted proteins | sample S1_10metaG_FD_148615 | JGI IMG/M metagenome (GOLD analysis project Ga0196964, IMG submission 148615) | Soil microbial communities from Anza Borrego desert, Southern California, United States - S1_10 | ecosystem: Environmental > Terrestrial > Soil > Desert | place: USA: California | collected...
CCACCAGGCCGCCGGCGGGTACGAGCTCGACGCCTTCGCCGACCGCGCCGGCGAGCTTGGCGTGCGCCTTGACGCTGAGATGGTCGTCGTCGAAGCCGACGCGCCCGCGCAGGCCGCCCGCCGCGTTCGCCACGAGCTCCTGCGCGATCTGGCGCTCCCAGACCTGGTCGAGCTCCTCGGCGGACTGCGTCAGGTACCGGAAGTCGGTCACGAACCGCCGGACGTCCTGCCCGACCACCGCGAGCCCCGCCGAGCCCGTGAACCCCGTCAGCCACCGGACGTTGACCGGGCCGGTGACCAGCAGCTGGTCGAGTCCGTCCCGGGCGGCCCGGGCCGCCAGCCGGTCGGCGCGGGCGGCGCTCACCGCGACAGCTCCTCGCGCAGGCGCTCGAGCGCGTGGCGGTAGCCGTCGGGCCCGCGACCCTGCACGGTGTCCAGGCAGAGGTCGCGCACGACCGACGTCCGGCGGAACTCCTCGCGCGCCCCGGTGTCGGAGAGGTGCACCTCCACGCTCGGCAGCGCGCAGATCTCGAGGGCGTCGCGGATCGCCCAGGCGTAGTGCGTCCAGGCGCCGGGGTTGAGGATCACGCCGTCGGCCAGGCCGTCGAGGCGGTGCAGGTGCTCGACGTACTCGCCCTCGTGGTTGGTCTGGAAGAAGCGCGCCTCGAGGCCCAGCTCGCGCGCCCAGTCGCCGATGCGCTGCTCGAGCGCGTCGAACGACAGGTCGCCGTAGATCGCGGCCGGGCGCCGGCCGAGCTGGTCGAGGTTGACGCCGTGCATCACCTCGATGCGATTCTGGACCAAGGGCACAGCGCGCGAGTCTGCCACGTCGCCCTCCCGGCACGGGGTCAAGGAGGACGCCGCAGCAGCCGATGCACGGGTCGTGCGCCGCGCGCTGCCCGAGCTGCTCCTGGCCGTCGCCTGCTCGGCCCTCCTGCTGACCGTGGGCGGGCTGACGCCCGCCTTCACCGACTACGAGGAGGAAGCGCAGCCCGCGATCGAGGCGCTGCTGCGCGGCGACGTCGGCCGCTTCCTGGAGGGGTTGCCGGCCTACGGCGGCTCGGTGGTGCTGCGCGCGCCGTTCGCGCTGCTCGCCGACGCCCTCGGCGGCGGCGACCTGGCCGTCTTCCGGGCCCTCGCGGTGCCCGCGCTCCTCGCCGCCGCCGTGCTGGCGGCGGTGCAGGCGGTGCGCCTGCGCGAGCGCGGCCGCCCACGAGCCCAGCGTCTGCTGCTCGTCCTGCTCGTCGCGCTCAACCCGTTGACGATGCGCGCGCTGGACGTCGGTCATCCCGAGGAGCTGCTGGTCGGCGTCCTCTGCGTCGCCGCGGTGCTTCTCGCGCTGGCCGACCGGCCGGTCTGGGCGACCGTGGCGCTGGGCGTGGCGATCGGCGCCAAGCCTTGGGCGCTCGTCGCGCTCGGACCCGTCCTGCTCGCGCTGCCGCCCGGCCGCGTCCGGGTCGCCGCGGCCGCCGGCGCCGGCGCCGTCGCGACGCTGGTCTTCGCGCCCGTGCTGCTCGGCCGCGCCGGCGCGGAGCTCACGGTCGCGGTGGCGCGCGACAGCGGCACGATCTTCCAGCCCTGGCAGGTGCTGTGGTTCTTCGGTGACCCGACGACGTCGGTGCTCGGCGCCGACGCCCTCGTCAAGGAGGGCTACCGCGCCGCCCCGGCGTGGGCGGCAGGCAGCACGAAGGCGCTCGTCGTGGGCGTGTGCGCCCTGGTCAGCCTCCTCGCGTGGCGGCGGCGGGTGCCGCGCGAGCGGGCGCTCGTGCTCCTGGCGGCGGTGCTGCTCCTGCGCTGCCTCCTGGACACCTGGAACACCGACTACTACGCCGTGCCGTTCCTGTTGGCCCTCGTGGTCTGGGAGACCCGGACCCACGACCGGCTGCCGGTGCTGTCGGTCGTCGCCACCGGCGCGGCGTACGCGACGACCTACGACCTGCGCTACGACGTCAGCCCCGACGCGCTGGCGGCGCTCTACCTGGCGTGGTCGGTGCCGCTCGCCGGCGCGCTGGTGTGGCTGAGCTCGCGCACCGCCGCGAGCACGTCGGCGGCCCCGACGTCCTGGCCGTGGACGACGTCGCCCGGTGCGCGGACGAGCACGAACGGCGTCGGCCCCTCCCCCACCCGCTTCTTGTCGCGCGCGGTCGCGCGCACCACCGCCTCGGCGTCCACGCCGTCGATCGAGGTGGGCAGCCCGGCGGCGGCCAGCAGCGCCTCGACCTCGTCGCGCAGCGCGCCCTGACCGCTGAGGCGCAGCGCCGCGAGCAGGCCGAGCCCCACCGCCTCGCCGTGGCGCAGGCGCGCGTAGCCCGTCACCGTCTCCAGCGCGTGGCCCACGGTGTGGCCCAGGTTGAGCACCTGCCGCCGGCCGCCGTCGCGCTCGTCGGCCGCCACGACCGCGAGCTTCGTGCGCGCGCACGCCAGCACGACGTCGTCATCGACCGGCGCGCCGCCCGCCACGCGCTCCCACAGCGCGCCGCCCGCGATCAGCGCCGTCTTGACCACCTCCGCGTAGCCCGCCGCCAGCTCGGCGGCCGGCAGCGTCGCCAGGGTCGCCGGGTCCACCAGGACCGCGGCCGGCTGGTGGTAGGCGCCGACGTAGTTCTTGGCCTCCGGGAGGTCGACGCCCGTCTTGCCGCCGTAGGCGGAGTCGACCTGGGCGACCACGGTCGTCGGGCACTGCACGACCGGGATGCCGCGCTGGTAGCAGGCGGCGCAGAAGCCGGCCAGGTCGCCGACGACGCCGCCGCCGACCGCGACGAGGTGGTCGGTGCGCGTGACGCCCTGCTCGGCCAGCGCCCGCCAGACGAGCTCGGCGGTGCGCAGCGTCTTGTGCTCCTCGCCCGGCGCGATCTCGACGGCGCCGGACAGGCCCGGGACGCCGTGGTGCTCGGCCACCGCCGTGTCGGTCACCAGGAACGACCGCCCGCCGATCAGCGGCGTGCGGTCGGTGCCCAGCACGCCGCGGCCCACCAGGACGGGGTGCTCGCGCCCGCCGGGCCGCGCCCAGATGCCCCGGGTCCCCGCCGGCGCCGCGCGCAGCGCCGCGATCAGGGGGGCCGCGCGTTCCAGGCCGCCGCGATCGGTCGCCATGAGGAAGACGTCGGCCAGCGCGTCGTAGAGCGGGGTGCGGTCGCACAGCCGCTCCTCGAAGGCGCCGCGGTCCTCGGCCAGCGGGCGGGTCCCGGCGCCGGCCGCCCGGTGCCACGCCGTCCCGGCGTCGATCTCCGCCAGGACGACGACGTGGCGGTCCAGCGCCGCCTGCACGACCGGCGACAGCACGGCGCCGCCACCGAGCGACACCACGTCCCCCGGCCCGGCGCGGTCGAGCACCTCGGCGACGAGGCGCTCCTCCTCCTCGCGGAAGCGCGCCTCGCCGTCGGTGGCGAACACCTCGGCGATCGGGCGCCCGAGGCGCTCCTCCAGCAGCGCGTCCGTGTCGACGTGGCGCAGGCCCTGCGCCGCGGCGGCGCCCGAGGCCAGCGTCGTCTTGCCCGCGCCCATGAAGCCGATGACGACGACCGCGCCGTCGGCCAGGCCGGCCGTCACTGCGGGCGAGGACTCCACCCGATGCGCTCGCAGTAGCGCGCCACGGCGTCCCGGACGTCGTCGACGTGGTCGCCGCCGAACTTGCGCCGGTACGCGTCGGCCAGCACGAACGCGATCATCGCCTCACCGACGACCCCGGCGGCCGGCACGGTCGTGGAGTCGGTGCGCTCGCGCAGGGCCTGCGCGGGCTGGCGCGTGGAGATGTCGACCGAGCGCAGCGGCCGGGTGAGCGTCGGCAGGGGCTTCATCGCGCCGCGCACGAGCAGCGGCTCGCCGGTCGTCATCCCGCCCTCGAGGCCGCCCGCGTGGTTGGTCTCGCGGAAGAACCCGCGCTCGTCGTCGTAGAAGATCTCGTCGTGGGCCTCGGACCCGGGCCGGCCCGAGACGTCCCAGGCGTCGCCGATGGAGACGCCCTTGACCGCCTGGATGGAGCAGATCGCCATGGCCAGGCGGCCGTCCAGGCGCTCCTCCCAGGAGATGTGCGACCCGAGGCCGGGCACCACCCCGTAGGCGACGACCTCGAAGACGCCGCCCAGCGACTCGTTGGCCTTGCGCTGCACGTTGATGTGCTCGACCATCGCCCGCGAGACCTCGGGGTCCAGGCAGCGGACCGGATCGTCGTCGACGCCGTCGAAGTCGGCCAGGCCGGGCGCGAGGTCGCGCTCGGGGGCGCGGACCGCTCCGATCTGCACCACGTGCGAGCGGATCTCCACACCGAGGGCCTGCAGGAACTGGCGCGCCAGCGCGCCGCCCGCCACGCGCGCCGCCGTCTCCCGCGCGCTCGCGCGCTCCAGGACGTTGCGCACGTCGGTGAGCTTGTACTTCCAGGTGCCCACCAGGTCGGCGTGGCCGGGGCGCGGCAGGTGCACCTCGGGCACCGCCGCCTCCACGGGCCACGGGTTCATCCGCTCCTCCCAGTTCTGGTAGTCACGGTTGGGGACCGTCAGGGCGATCGGGCCGCCCATCGTGCGCCCGTGGCGCACCCCGGAGGTCACGATCGCGTGATCGGTCTCGATCTTCATGCGCCCGCCGCGGCCGTGGCCGAGCTGCCGCCGGGCCATGTCGCGGTCCATGGCCTCGCGGTCGAGCTCGAGCCCCGCGGGCAGGCCTTCGACCACGCAGGTCAGGCCCGGCCCGTGGGACTCGCCGGCGGTGATCAGGCGCAGCTCCATGCGGCGCCTGAGTCTATGGAGCTTGCGCTCCGCGCGGCCTACCGCGAGACGCGCACCACGTCCAGGCGGTAGTGCTCCATCGTCTCCGCGTCCTTGAGCATGCTCACGAACGTGGTCTGGCCGGCGCCGACCTCCAGCATGCGGCAGGTCTCGCGGCTCGGGCGGCAGGTGCCCTCCCCGGCGATCTTGGCCAGCGGGTTGACCATGAAGCGCAGTGCGCGCCCGTCCTTGCGCACCTGGGAGAAGACCAGGAGCGGGAACTTCGAGCTCGGGAAGCCCTGGAGCTTGGTCGGGTCCTCGGTGCGGACCTGCTCGGCGCCGCGCAGGCCGAAGCGCAGCACGACCTCCGCGGGGCCGTCGGCCTTGGGGACGACCGGCGTGGGCCGCGGCTTGACCGCGACGGGCCCGGTCGACGTGACGACCGGCCCGGTCTGCGGCGCCTCCGGCCCCCCGTCGCCGATGCCGGGACGCGGCGCGCTGCCACCCGTCCGCTTGGCGACCGACGAGGACGACGAGCCCGACGAGGAGGGCGCCGTGGCGACCGACGTGCTGCCCGAGCTCGTCGAAGCCTTCTTGGCCCTCGCCAGCTGGCGGAACGGGTCGCGCACCTTGCCCTTGCGCAGGCGCTTGTCGACGGCGGCGTCGCCCTCGAGGGCGACCGCACCGCCCGCCGCGGCGGTGGCGGCGATCGGGCCGCCCGCGGCCGGTGCGGACTCGAGAGCCTCGTCGGCGCCGCCGCCCGCGCCGAACGCGAGGGGCAGGGCCACGAGCGCCACGACGAGCGCGAGGGCGATCGGCCAGAGCTTCTTCTCGACGAGATCGTCGAAGAGGTTGCGCAGAGCGCTCATCGGAGGCCTCCGGTGATGGCGGCGGTCGGGGCGGGGACGGCGGAGCCCGACGAGGGCGCGGACGGCGCGGCCGCGGGGCCCTGCGGCGAGGCGCCGGCCGTGTCGCCCTCGGTGGGCGGGACGAGGTAGGCGGTGGCGTCGACGGCCGCCTCGAGCTTCGGGAAGCCGTCGGTGGCCTCGTGCAGCGAGACCTTGTCGATGGTCAGCAGGCGGCCGCGGACGACGAGGCCGCCGCGCTTGACGACGGTGAGGTCGTCGAGCGCCGCCAGGAACTTGCGCATGTTGCCGAACGAGCCGGCGAACGTGAACTGGAAGGGCAGCGTCGGCAGGCCGGCGGTGCCGACGGGCGAGCCGGCCGGCGCGGTCGCGGCCGCGGCCTGGGTGGCCGGCACGGTCCCGCCGCCGGCGGGCTTGGCGGCGTCGGCCTTCGCGTCGCCGCCCGGCGCCTTCTGGTCGGCGCCGGCCTGCGCGGCCTGGGCCGCCGGCGGAGCCGCCGCGGCCTGCGCCTGGGCGCCGGCCGCCGGACCGGAGCTCTTGACGGAGCGGAAGTCCACGCCATGGCGCTTGGCCGTCGCCTCCAGCTGGTAGACGAGCGACGCGACGTCGTCGTCGGCCGGGATCGCCTTGCCCAGGCGGGCGACGGTGGCGTAGTCGGCGGCGTAGCTGGCCTTGGCCTGCTGCGCCGTGGTAGCGGCGCTCTGGGCGTCGGTCAGGCGCTGCTGCTCCTGGGTCAGCTTGGCCCCGAGCTCTGCGGCGTCGTCGCGCTGGGGCTTGACGAGGAAGAAGAACCCGCCGGCGCACGCCGCCAGGACGGCGACGACGAGGACGACGAGACGATCGCGCGTGGTCACGGCGTGGTGCTCCCGGTCGGAGTGGCGGTGGAGGCGGCGGCCGGCGCGGACGCGGCGGCAGCCGGAGCGGCCGGAGCCGCGGCCTGCGGCGCGACGGGGACGGACCCGAACGTCACGGCGACGGTGAACTTCGGCGCGCCGGTGCCCTTGCCGTTGGCGCAGCCCTTGCCGCCGCCGGCGGAGGTGAGGCCGCCGGCGGCCGCGCCGGCCTCCTCCTTGGCGGAGGACTCCAGGGCGACGTTCTTGACGCCGTCGATCTGCCGCAGCCGGGCCATGAGCCGCGCGACGGCGCGTTGCTCGGACGGCGTGCAGCCGATGATCTTCAGGGTCGGACCCGACGGGGTGGCCGCGGCCGCCGCGGGATCGCCGGCCGGGGCCGCGGGCGGCGCGACGCTGCCGTCGAGGCTCTCGAGCGCGACGTCCTCCGGGATGACGCGGCCGACTTCGCGCAGGGTGTGCGACCAGTCGAAGCGGCTGGCGGCGACGTTGCGCACCGTCTCCAGGCGGCTCTGGGCGACCGTGGCGAAGCGCGAGTAGGCCGCCAGCTTGTCGGCCGTCGCCTGGGCGGCGTCGGCCTTCGTGCGGACCTCGGCGAGCTGCCTGGCGCGGTCGTCGACCTGGCGGCCGGCGGCGACCCACAGGCCGGCGAGGACCACGAACGCGGCGAGCGCACCCAGCAGGACGTACACCCCGCCGCCGGAACGGCCCGCGGAGCCGCCGCCTCCGCGGCGCTCCTCGGCGGGGATCAGGTTGACAGCCCTCATCGACGGCCTCCGTTCGTGTCGGCGGGCGCCTCGTCGACGGCCAGGCCGGCGGCGACAGCGAGAACCCCGGGATCCATGCCCTCGGGCGAGCCGTCGATCTCGGCGCGCCGGACCGGCATCCCGAGCTGGGTGCCCAGGGCCTCGGCGAAGCCGGGGACGGCCGCGGCCGCGCCGGTGATGACGGCGTGGGCGACGGTGAGCGCCGACCCGTCCTGGGCGGCGTGGAAGTCGAGCGAGTTGCGGACCTCGCCGCCGATGCGCGCGACCCCGTCCTGGAGGATGGCGCGCGCGTCGACGGCGGCCTCGTCCTCCTCGAGGACGGTGGACTCCAGCCCGACGCGGTGCAGCAGGGCGCGGGCGGCGTCCAGCGGCATGGCGCGGCGCTCGGCGAGCTCCACGGCGATGGCCTCGAGGCCGCCGCCCACCACGCGGGTGAAGAGGCAGGTCGTGCCCTCGGCGACCGCGAGGTTCGTGAGGCCGCTGATCGAGAGGTACAGGACGGCCTGGCCCTGGGCGTCGGAGGCGCGGTGCAGCGCGCGGACCATGGCGAAAGCGGAGACGTCGATGCCCTCGGGACGCAGCCCGGCGGCGCGCGCCGCGGCCAGGACCTTGTCGACCATGTCGCGGCGGGCGGCCACGACCAGGACGCGCTGGCGCGGCCCGGCGTCCGTCGGGACGACGTCCAGCGCGTGCCAGTCCAGGACGGCGCTGTCCAGCGGCATCGCGATCGCGTCCTGGGCCTGGAAGCGCACGGCGGCCTCCAGCTCCTTGGGGTCCTTGATCGGCGGCAGCTCGATGACGCGCACCACGATCTTCTGGTTGGCGACGCCGAGCCGGACGCGCTTGTCGAGGTCGCGATGGTCGGCGAACAGGACGCGCAGGGCCTCGGCGAGGCCCTCGACGTCCTGCACCTCGCCGTCGCGCACGACGCCCGGCTCGAGCTCCGCGACGGCAGCGTGCTCGATGCGCAGGCTGCCGTTCACGCTGACGGTGGCCGCGTGGACCGCGGCCGGCTCGATCTCGAGCCCGGTGATGTTGGTGGGCTTGGCCATGGGTCTCGGTAGTGGTCGGACGGAGGGGGCGGGGTCGTCAGTCCTGGGGACGGTTGATCGGACAGGCGTCCAGATCAGAACGTCGACAGGTAGGCGTCCATCAGCGGGTCGCCGGCCAGCAGCGCAACGACGGCGCCCAGCGCGAGGAACGGGCCGAAGGGCACGGCGGTCTTGCGCCCGGCGGTGCGGCCGAGGCGCGCGACGATGGCGGCGCCGACGACGACGCCCGCCAGCAGCGCGACGAGCACCGCCACGGCCACGTCGGCCCCCAGGAACAGCCCGAGGACGCCGACAAGCTTGACGTCGCCCATCCCCATGCCCTTGGGGTTGACCGCGGCGACGAGGAAGAAGGCGCCGCCGGCCGCCAGGCCGCCGAGCAGCTGCTCGGGGACGCGCTCGGGGGCGAGCGCCAGGCCGAGGGCCACCGCCGCGACGGCGGCGGGCGCCGTGATGCGGTTGGGGATGATCCGGTGCTCGAGGTCGATCAGCGTGATGGGCACCAGCAGCGTCACGAGCACGACGCCGAGCACGAGCCGGTCGACCTCGCCCCACTGCGTGGCCACGACGGCGACCCACAGCGCGGCGGTCGCCGCCTCGACGATCGGGTACTTCGGCGAGATCCGCTCGCGGCAGCCGCGGCAGCGCCCGCGCAGCAGCAGCCACGAGACGACGGGGATGTTGTCCCAGGGCTTGACCGCCGCCCTGCACCCCGGGCAGTGCGACCCCGGCGTGACGAGCGACTCGCCGCGCGGCAGGCGCCAGGCCACGACGTTGAGGAAGGATCCGATCAGCAGGCCGAAGAGCGCAGCCGGCGCCAGGGAGACGGTCATGGCCGCTGCATCGGCAGGTCGTCCGCGGGCCTTGACAGCCGCGTCCGCCTGGCGAACGCGCGGCCAGGAACGCTGCCGGTTGCCGGGCGCGACGCGGGCGGCTGCTGCGGTGAGCTGCGAGTTGATCTCGCTGGGCGAGATCAACTCGCATGTCGATGCCGCAGGGCCGCCGGCGGCGAGCCTCTACGAGGCCGGGACGATCTCGCGCCAGGTGTTCTGGATCATGCCCGCCGACGCATAGCTGCGCACGCGGTCGTAGGCGCCCAGGCGCAGCGTCACGTTGACCTTCGAGGAGCCCGCCTCGAGCTGGCCCTGCCCGTCGATGAGCACGCCGCCGAAGACCCGCGCGTTGCCGTGCACCCGGACGCGGTCGCTCGTGAGGTTGTTCGGGTTCGGGGCGTAGATGATCCCGTGGTAGTCCAGCGTGCCGTTGAGCGTCAGCGTCGCGTCGTTGTCGAGCACGATCATCCCGGGCGCGCTCTCGCTGTTGACGACGGCGTTGGCCTCGTAGGTGCAGTTGCCGCTCTCGATCCACACCAGGCGCCCCGCCGGCAGCGACGTCGGGCACGTGGCGTACCAGGTGCCGTCGGCCTGCGCCGTCTTCTCCAGCCGGGCTCGGGCGTCCGCCGTGACGGCGTCGCCGCCGGCGTAGCCCTGCACCGCCACGTTGGGCTTGAGCTGGGAGTCCAGCAGCCCGAACAGCGCCGCCAGCGTGCTGGTCGCGCCGTCCAGCAGCGAGTGCCCCAGGCACGGGTTGAGGTCGAGCAGCTGCACGGTGCAGCGGACCTGGACCGTCGGGTCGGAGCTGACGCTGCCGTCGACGATCGCCTTGTTGCCCTTGTTGGAGATCTCCAGGCGCCCGGAGATGACGGCGGCGCGCGGCATCGGCTCGGGCTGCTCCTCGACGCGCACCAGCGCCACGAGCGTCCGCGTGCGCGAGCCGACCCTGGCCTGCGCGCGCACCCACACGCGGCCGTCCTTGTTGTCGTCGTAGGGCGCCGCGCCCTGGGTCAGGGTGTCGTCGTAGAAGTTGATCGTGTCCGGCGCGCGGTTGTCGCGGACCTCGGTACGCCAGCTGAAGCCCTGCAGCGCGTCCGGCGAGGACGTCGCCGTCTGCAGCGCCTGCGTCGACGGGCAGCGCGGGTCCGTGGAGGCCTGGGTGCAGACCGGGTAGGCCTTGGCGGCGCTGCCGGGCCAGCCCTGGGCCAGGGTGAAGGTCTGGGCGCTGAGCGCGGCCTCGGCGGCGTTGAACGCCGTCTCCTTGGTGCGCGAGACGCCCGACTCGCGCTGCTGGGTGTCGACCTGGGCGAGCGTCGCCATCGCGAACGCCATGCAGATCGACAGCAGGCCGATCGCGGTCACGAGGGCCCAGCCGCCCTCTTCCCTGCGCAGCCGGCGGATCATCCGGTCACCACCTGGGTCGTCGAGCCGTCGAGGCCTGCGGAGTCCTCGACGACGAGCTTGATCGAGTAGGACTGCCCCGCCGTCGCGGGCATCGTGTAGACGACCTCGTCGGCGCCGTCGATGGCGGTGCCGCCGACGTACCACTGGAACCGCAGGCCGTCGGCCTCCGGGTCGGAGGACAGCGAGCCGTTGAGGACGATGCCCTGGGCACTGCGGGTCGCGGTGAACGCGGCGGTCGGCCGGCGGTTCTGGTTGCGCAGGTACACCCCCGTGGACAGCCGCGTTTCGGCGGCGCCCGCACCCGGGTCGCGGTCGATGACCACGTCGGCGTGCAGCGCCGAGATGTCGGTCGGCGTCGCCGAGTTGAAGGAGAAGAGCGGACGGTCCAGGCCGTCGCGGCGGTTGACGACGTGCTCGGCGACGACCTGCGCGTCGGCCCAGTTCGCGCCGCCGCCGGTCGGCGCCGGGCAGGCCGTGGAGCTGGGCACCGCCGGCGGCAGCGCGGTGGTCCAGGTCTGGCGCTGCATCCAGAGCTTCGCGGTCGGCGTGCCGGCGTCCAGGCACCACCGGACGCGCTCGACGTTGGTCGCGTTCGTGCCGGCGTTCGGGCCCACCGGGTCGACCGTCTGGAAGATCGCGTCGTACGGGGTGGCGCGATCGACCGCCTGCGGCTGCGACGGCGTCGGGCTGGCGAGGTTGCGCAGCTGCCGCGACATGCGGTCCAGCGCCGCGCGGGCGTGGTCCTGCGCGTCGTTGCGCTGCGTCGTGGTGTGCTCGACGCGGCGGAAGGTCTCCATGCCCAGCAGCGCGGCGCTGCCGACGATGAGCATGAGCACGGCCGCGACGAGGAGCTCGGTCAGGCTCACCTCGCCGCGCTGGTCGCGCAGGCGGGTCATCCCGTCACCGGTCCGAGCTTGGCGGACTCCGCGAGGCGCTTGTCCACCGCCACGACCCAGTAGGTGTGCTGCATGCCGTTGGTCCTCGAGTCGACGAAGGAGAGCTCCTGCGCCGTGCCGGTCCGGTCGTAGCGGTCCTCCACGAGCTGGCCGTCCCGGTAGACGCGGTAGTACGAGACGCTGTCGCCGAGGTCCGGATCGCCCGGGGACGCCGACCAGGTGAGCGTCGTGACGTCGTCCTGCGTGGTGAGCTGCAGGTTCGTCGGAGCGCTGGGCGGGGTGTTGGTCAGCGGCACGTCGACCGGGTCGGACAGCGCGCCCTCCCGCAGCGCTCCGGCGCTGTCGTAGTCCACGGCGACCACGCGGTAGGTCACCAGCGTCGAGGACGGCGGGCTGTCGTGGCGGCAGGTGGTCTTCTTGGTCTCGCACACCAGCGAGCGGGTGCCGAGGACGGGGTAGCGATAGACCCGGTACCACTCGATGTCGCGCTCGCGGCTGGGCGCCCACTCGAGGTCGATGCCCGAGCCATTGCGCCCCGCCGCGAAGCGGGTCGGC
>Ga0196964_10001490_pt1 | contig 11918 bp, 14 predicted proteins | sample S1_10metaG_FD_148615 | JGI IMG/M metagenome (GOLD analysis project Ga0196964, IMG submission 148615) | Soil microbial communities from Anza Borrego desert, Southern California, United States - S1_10 | ecosystem: Environmental > Terrestrial > Soil > Desert | place: USA: California | collected...
GAGGATGGAGCCCAGCTGGATCATCACCGTGAACACGCCGCCCGGATCGTCGTAGCCGATGGCGCGGCCGGCGATGAGCAAGTGGCCTGTCGAGGAGACCGGCAGAAACTCGGTGAGGCCCTGCAGGATGCCCAGCAGCGCTGCGCGGAGAAGATCAGCAATGTCCAAGGCCGCGCCCCCCGTTCGATGGGGCGGGACCATGGAGTGCGTCGCGCTGCAGCGAAAGAGCGAATTTCAGGCGCAGCGCGGCGGACTGGGGAGATGCTCAGGCGCTAGCCTGCGCCTCCTTTGCGGAAGGCGTTGCGCAGGCCGAACCATGCGCCGACGAGCACCGCGAGGGCGGCGAGCACGCCCGCGAGTAGGCGCAGCCAAACTGGCGCGGCGGTGAGGAAATCCTGCACGCGTCCCATCGGGCCGACTTCGACGGTGACGTCGTAATTCTGGCTGGTGGAGCGTAGTGGGAAGCACTGGCCTTCGGCGGTGCAGCCTTCGACCACAGTGCGCAGCGTCAGCGCACGCTGGCCGCCTTCGTTGGCTTCGACGCGCCAGCTCCAGGTCGTCACGCTGTTGGGCAGGACTTCCTGCGACGCCTCGTTGAGCGGGGTGATTTCAAAGCCGTTCCCCGTAAGCTCGGCGCGCATGAAGCGTCCGACGAGTGGCGTGAATTCGACCGTGTCGCCCTGCAGCGGATCGACGACTTCGCCGGGCGAGGTTGCGCTGCGGAGACGTTCGATCGCGGCGCGCGCTTCGTCGGCGTATTCGCCGTCCGAGTGCCGTTGCAGATAGGTGTCGAAGGCCGCCGTCGTGTTTTGCCGCTGCGCTTCGGCCCAGGCGGCGTCTTCGGTCTGTTGAGAGGCGCCGTCATTCGGCGCGGGCGACGGCGGCGTTACTTCCGCGGCGGGCGGCGGCGCCAGGCTGATCGCCAGCTGAAGCGTGTGGACGTCGCCGCGCTGCATTGGGTTTGGCGCGTTGAACGCCGCCGTGCCACGCGCCGCTTCGTCGGCAAGCCGCGAAAGATCTTCGCAATCGGCGACAGACACGCGTCTGCCGACCTCGGCGCAGAATTGCGCGTCGGGATCGGTCGCTGTTGTGCTTGGTTGTTCCTCGACAGCCGCAGTGTCCGACGCGGGCTGGTCGCTGACCTGGCCGCAGGCGGCGAGCGCCATGGCAAGAACCGCGAATGCGCAGTGAATGGAATGACGGCGCAGCATCGTTGTCCCTCCGCACTGCAAGTCAGTCGCGTTATACACTAGTCCGTTCCGCCGTCGAGCGATTGGCGGCGCGGCGCGAATGCGCCATATGACGATTGTGCATCAATCACAGCAACCCGCGACCAGCGCCGAACATGCGCGCTTGACGTCAAACGCAGCGACGCTGTCGCTCGGCGTGGCGGCGGCGCTGATCGCACTGAAGACGTGGGCGTGGCTTGCGTCCGGCTCTGTTGCAATGTTGGCGTCGCTCGCGGATTCCACGCTCGACCTTGCCGCGTCTCTGATCACCTATTTCGCCGTTCGCTATGCGGCCGCGCCGCCCGATCGCGAGCATCGCTTCGGCCACGGCAAGGCTGAAGCATTCGCGGGACTGTTGCAGGGCGGGCTGGTGGGGATTTCCGGCGTGCTGATCGCCATCGAGGCCGTGCCGCGCTTCTTTGCTCCGGCGCGGTTGACGCATGGGTTTGAAAGCATCGTGGTGATGTTGATCTCGATCGCGCTGACCGCGGGGCTGGTCGCGTATCAAACACGCGCGGTGCGGCGCACCGGTTCAGTCGCCACGCGCGCGGACCGTTTGCACTATGCGGGCGACCTTGCCGCCAATGGCGTGGTGCTCGCGGGGATCGGCGCTGGCGCCTATCTCGGCGTCGCCTGGGCCGATCCTGTCGCCGCGCTGCTGGTGGCGGCCTGGCTCGCGTACGGCGCGGTCAAAGTCGCGCGAGAGGCGGCCGATCACTTGCTCGACCGCGAAGTGGCGGACGACGTGCGCGCGCGCATTCGCGCGCTGGCGGAAGACGACAGGCGCATCCTGCGCGTCCACGAATTGCGCACGCGCACGAGCGGGCCGTACATGCACATACAGTTTCACGCCGAGCTCGATCCGGATTTGTCGCTGGAAGCGGCGCACGAGATCGTCGTCGCCGCCGAAGACCGCATCCGCGCCGAATTTCCCACCGCCGACGTCATCATCCACCCCGACCCCAAGGGCCGCGCCGAGCCGCACGGCCATGAAGATTTCGAGCGCGCACACGAGCATTGAAGCTGAGGTTCGATGGTCGCGCATCGTGATCAAGGGCCGTATAAGGCGCGCCATGCCGGGCGTGACGAGTCCTCTTTCTGAAGCACTGAAGCAGCGCGCCCGCGCGCTCGGCTTCGACGCCGTGGGCGTGGCGTCCGCGCGCGCGGCGTGGCCGGCCGGCGCGCGGCTGGAGGAATTTCTCGCCGAAGGCCGGCATGGCGACATGGCCTGGATGGCGCAGGAGCGGCGTGCGCATCCTTCGGCGCTCTGGGCTGAGGCGAAGAGCGCGGTGCTGGTGGGGCAATCGTACGCGCCGAAGAACGATTCCATCGCCTTGCTTGAGGAAAAGCAGAGGGGCCTCGTGTCGGCCTATGCCGCGCGCCGCGATTATCATGATGTGGTCAAAGGCAAGCTGAAGCAGCTCGGCCAATGGCTCGCGCGGGAGACGGGGCAAGATGTGAAGGTGTTCGTCGACACCGCGCCGCTGATGGAAAAGCCGCTCGCGGCGCGCGCTGGCGTTGGCTGGCAAGGCAAGCACACCAATCTCGTTTCTCGCGAGCATGGGTCATGGCTGTTTCTTGGCGCGGTGCTCACGGCGGCGGAGATAGCGCCGGATGACGCGCATGAGGATCATTGCGGTTCGTGCCGGGCGTGCCTCGATGTGTGCCCGACCAATGCGTTTCCGGCGCCGTACCAGCTCGATGCGCGGCGGTGCCTGGCGTATCTCACGATCGAACACAAAGGCCAGATCCCCCCTGAGTTTCGCAAGGCGCTGGGCAATCGCGTGTTCGGGTGTGACGATTGCTTGGCCGTGTGTCCGTGGAACAAGTTCGCGGCGGAGGCGCACGAGACGCGCATGAGCTTGCGCGATGAATTGCGCCTGGCGCCGCTGACGGAGCTGGCTGCCCTGGATGATGCGCAGTTCCGCGCGCGTTTTGCCGGCACGCCCGTGAAGCGAACCGGGCGCGACCGCTTCGTGCGTAATGTGCTGTGTGCGATCGGAAACTCTGGAGAAGCCTCGCTGGCGGTCGCGGCTGAGGCGAAACTCAACGATAATTCACCACTTGTGCGCGGGATGGCGGTATGGGCCTTGCGCCAATTGCTTGACGGGCCCGCCTTCGAGCGCCTCAAATCAACTCAGGCGGCGCGCGAACGCGAACCTAGCGTGCGCGAGGAGTGGGACGCATGAGTCCGGACGAGGAAAATCCCGAGGAGCAGGCGCCGCAGGACGCGTCGCCCGCCGAGGAGCCGTCCGTTGAGCCGCCGGTAGAGGAACCACTACCGGAAGAGGAATTGTCCTCGTTCGCCTCCGAGCCCGAAGAAGAGGAGCACATCGAGGCGATGGCGGAACCACCAGAGGAAGAACCGCCGCCGCCCGCTCCGCCGCCACCGCGCGCAGCGCCGCAGCCCACGGTGCGGCGCAACGCACCGCCGCTGGAAGAATCGCGTGATGATTTGTTTGGCGATGCCGAGATTCCCATGCCGCCGCACACGACGCGGCGCCAGGAGCAGCGCCGCGCCCGCGATGCACGCGCGAACCTCGATCTCGATCTTAACCGCATCAAACGCCGCAAGCGCTACGGCTTTTTCCTCACCACCATCGCCGTGCTCTTTATCGCGTTCGTGCTGGCGCCGGTAACGTGGGTCGGCCTCTACCTCTTCATCGACCCGCCCGCGACGACTTTGATGATGCAACGCGCCGCCGAGGGCGAGTCGATCAGCTATCACCCCACGCGCATCAACCGCATGTCGCCGCACATCGTGCGCTCGGTGATCGCCGCGGAGGATGCAAACTTCTGCACGCATGACGGCTTCGATGTCGAAGCGATCCAGGACGCGATGCGCTCCAATGCGCGCGGCGGGCGCACGCGCGGGGCCTCCACTGTCAGCCAGCAGGTGGCGAAGAACGTGTTCCTGTGGCCGGAGCGCTCGTGGCTGCGCAAGGGGCTGGAGACCTACTTCACGGCGCTGATCGAGTTCATGTGGCCGAAGCGGCGCATCATGGAAGTGTATCTGAACGTCGCCGAATGGGGCGACGGCAATTTCGGCGTCGAAGCCGCCGCGCGCGCGCGCTTTGGCGCATCCGCGGCCGACTTGACGCCGCTGCAGGCCGCGCGCCTCGCCGCGGTGCTGCCGAGCCCCAATCGCTGGCGGGCCGACAGCCCCGGCCCTTATGTGCGCCGGCGCTCCGCCTCCATCGTGCAACGCGCGCGTGTCGTGCGTAACGAGCACCTGAGCGGCTGCGTGCTGATGTTGGACCGGCCGAGCAGCTGACGTTTATTGCGGTGTACGCGCGCCGCACTTGCGCTAAGCTGCTCGCGCGTTGGGTGAACAGATAACGGGGGACTCCCCATGTCCATGGCGCTGATCGTCGCCATTGCAGTGATCGTAGGCGTGCTGCTCGCCGCGGCGCTCTCTTACATTTTCATGCGCTATTACGAAGCGCGCTACGACCGCACCTACATGACCCACGACGAGCGCGGCTTTAAGCGCGCGCTGCAGGGTAAGACGGTGCTGTGGGATTGGGAAGAAGCCGTCGTCAAAGGCGCGACGGCGCCGCAGATCGAGTTCGTCGCGCTCGACCCCGCAACCGGCGGGCGGCGCACGGTGAAGCTGCTGGATAGCCGCTCGGGCGCCATCAATCTGCGGCCACACTATTGCGCGCCGCTGCCGTTCGAAGCGGTGACGGCGGACAAGCACAAGGTCCTCGTCGATGCGCGGGTGCAGTTCAGCCTTAATCGCGACCTTCTGAAACACGTTTACGAAATCCAGGAATTCAGCCTGGCGCTTGAGACGCGCATCCAGAGCGCGTTCCGCTCCGAGATCGGCAGGCGCAAGGACGAGGACCTGCGCGCCGAACTCCACCAAGTTGAAAAAGGCGCGATCGATCAGTTGCGCCAAGCGGAAGACGAAGGCGACGAAAAGGGCGAGCGCGGCATGGCGCTCGGCGTGCGTTTCCACACCGCGAACTTCACTTTCACGCAACCGGATGAGTTTGCATCGCCTGCGCTTGCCGCTGTCGCGGCGCTGCCGCCGGGCGCGACGCCGGAGCAGCACGCCGCCGCGAGAGCCGCGGCGCGCTCGCAAGGCGTGCTGACGCTGCGGCCGCAGCAGATCGATCAGCTGGCGGACGTGTTCAACGGGCGCGACGCGGCGTCCAGCGCGGCGATTCTGACGCTGCTCGAAATGCAGACGCGTCAGAACATCGCCGAAGCGCTGGCCGCCTCGGGTCAACTGATCGTGATGACGCCGCAGGAGCTTGGACTCGCCGGCGCCACGATGCTCCGTGACGGCGCGCAGCGTCCGCGCTCGCTTGGCGACGCTGCGCCAGCGCCGACCCCGGTGCATACGAACGGCGGGGGTCTACGCACCGAACCGCCGCGGCCCTGAACGCTGCCGCCCCCGCTTGCCGCGGGGCGTGACGCACGCCATGAGGGTGCGGGCAACGGAGTAAAGCTGGGTGCGCGTGCTGCTCACAATCGGGGCGTTCGTCGGCATGGTCGCGCTGTGCGTGATCCTGTGGCGCTATGGCGGCGCGGGCGGCCTCATCGGCGCCGGGGCCGGCTTTTTTCTGCGGCTTTGGGGACGCGGCCTCGATTGGGCCGAGCGGATCGGCAACGGCTATGTCGGCGCGCTGATGGGCTTGCCGGTGGGGCTTTTGCTTGGCGGCTTCTACGCGCTCGGCATGCCCGCGCTCATTGAAGCGATGAACAGCCAGCCTCCGCCGCAATAAAGCCAAAGCTGAGGCTTCTCCTTCAGCGCCGGAGGAGTGATACTTCATGCGCATTCTGTTTGCCGCCGCCGCGCTCGCCGCTTTGAGCTGCATTCCGCTCGCGCTCGCGCAGGATAAGAACGCCGGCACATCGGCGCAGATCGACTACCAGGGTTTCCGAAGCCTAACCGGACAGGTCGAGGAATATCGCGAAGGGCGTCTGGTGAGCCTTGCCGACTTCCAGCGCATGGCCGGCGAGCCGAACACGATCATTCTTGACGCGCGCTCGGCCGATGCCTTCGCCGAAGGCCATATCGACGGCGCGATCAATCTGCCGTTCACGGACTTTACCGACCAGAGCCTGCGCGAAGCGCTGCGCGATCCCAACGTGCGGATCCTGATCTATTGCAACAACAACTTTTCGAACAACCAAGCGCCTGTGATGCTGAAGAGCGTGCAGCTGGCGCTCAACATCCAGACCTTCATCAACCTCTACGGCTACGGCTATCGCAACGTCTATGAGCTAGGCGACGTCGTGGACTTCAACGATCCGGCGGTGCGCTGGGTGCGGGGCGAGGCTTAAAGCCGGGCGTACCGCCTTTCGCAGGGCGCCCGGGCGCCCTAAATTCCGGGCATGTGCCGGAACATCAAGACGCTCTACAACTTCGCGCCGCCCGCGACAGATGATGAAGTGCGCGCCGCGTCCCTCCAGTTCGTGCGCAAGCTCTCGGGCTTCAACGCGCCCTCCAAGGCGAACGAGGCCGCGTTCAACACGGCAGTGGACGAAGTGTTCGCCGCTGCGCGCAAGCTGATCGATTCGCTCGAGACGAGTGCGCCCCCGCGCGACCGCGAGGTGGAGGCCGAGAAGGCGCGCCAGCGCAACGCGGTACGCTTCGGCAAGCCGCTCGCCACCTAGCCATTGACGCCGGCCCGTGCACGCGGAACGGTGCGCGCGGAGAGGGGACGTCATGCATCGTCGCGCCATCATTCTGAGCGCCGCCGCGCTTGCCGCGCTGGCGGCGTGCTCTCGGCAGGAGGAGGCGAAGACCGACGCGGAGACGCCGCCGCCAGCGCCCGACCCGGCGTCCGTCATCCGCCCGCTCTACGATCGTTACCTCACGCCTGATGCCGAGTTTCCGGAGTTTCGCGATCAGGCGCCATGGTCGGCAGGCTTGTGGGCCTTGCTGGAAGCGATGACGGCGCGCGCGGAGGCGATCAACGAGCCGATCCTCGATTTCGATCCGCTGATCGATGCGCAGGATTATCAGCTCACCAACATCAACGTCGTCACTGAAGCGATTGCGGCGGGCAGCCACGCCACGGTGCGCGCGAGCTTCGCCAATGCGGGCCGCCCGACGGAAGTCGTTTACGACATGATCTGGGAGAACGATGGCTGGCGCGTCGACAACATCCGCACGAGCAACTGGGATCTGCGCCAGATCGCGGCCGCGCCAAGCGCAAATGCAATCCCGCACTAGGTGTCAGGCACCAGGTGGCAGCGAACGCCGGCCTGGACCTGACACCCGACAAGCTGACACCTGCTATTCGGCGAACAGGCGCACCGTTGCGTGCGCACCGCGGCGCCAGCTGGTTTCTTCGTAGAGCATCGACACCGTCGTGATGTTGCGGTCATCGCCGTTGAGATCGATGTTGCGCGTGCATTGGCCGGGATTGAGCCGTTGGCGAACGCTCACGTCCTGGTGGCCGCCATTGGCGAAGCGCACATCGACATCGATGAAGTGCACGGGGTTGCGATAGACGCAGAGCTTGATGCGCTCGAACTGGCGCGGACCTTCAACGACGATGGTGTCGCGGTCGGTGCGGTCGCGCACGTCGCGCACGCCGATCTGCGTCCAGGCCGAAGCCGGCGTGGCCGTGGCGCAGGCCGCCAGAACCAGAACCGCCGCTACATAACTTGCTCGAAAAATCACGTTCGCCTCCGCGAGACATGGCCCTCACGGAAGATGAAACGGCGGCAATCAGGATTTCCGTCGCGACTAAGCGATACGGAGCTACTGCTCTTCCACCGCAGTGCCGGTCCGGATGCTTTCGCGGACGTGGCCGAGGACTAGGGCTGCATCGATGCGGTCCTGCTCGGTGGCGGCGTGGTTGAACGCATTTTGCGCGTCGGCTTCGGCGAGTTGGAACGCGTTCTGGCGCAGGCGCGCGGAGGCGCGCAGGCGCAGGGCGAGCGGATCGTTCGGCCGCAGGTCGAGCGCGCGGGAGAGATCTTCCTCGGCCTGGCGATAGTCGCGCTCCATGGCGTAGGCGCGGGCGCGGTCGATGTGAAGGTCCGGCAATTGCTCGGCGCCGGGCGCCATGGTGGCGATGGCGCGCGTGAAGGCGCTACGGGCCTGCCCCGCGTCACGCGCGAGCAGCCAGGCGTTGCCGGCTTGGGAAAGCAGTTCGGCGCGGAGCGAGGGCGTTGCGGTGTTTACGGCGGTCGCGAGCGAGTCCAGACGCCGCGCGCCTTCGGCGTAACGCTGCTGGGCGACGAGGGCCAGCGCGGCGCAGCGATAGCCGCCGAGCTGATCGCCCTCTGCGGCCCAAGCCATGCCTTCCTCGTAGGCACGCTCTGCGTCGCTATCGATCAGCGCCACGCAGCGCGAATAGCGCTGGTCAGCAGGGGAAACCGCGATGTCGGCCTGCATCAGGGCGAACGGCAGCAAAAGAGCGGCGATGGTCATGGTTCAGGCGTTCTCCCCGCGCGGTCCCCAGCGCCTGCAAGCGATGCCTGAACGGCCCAAGGATGCCAAGCCGTTCGCTCAGCGCGGGATGCGGGGGCTGTAGACGGCGGGCGCCGCGCCCCGATTTGGCCGAACGCCCACTCTAGTCGACAGCGAAGCGAAGGGCCCAGAGAGGCCTTTTTAATGAATCTCAGCGCCTTCTTAACTAAAACCGTTATCTAACACCGGTTTAGGCCGAAAGGGGCGATGTCCGGCCAGCGGTAAAGCATTGCAAGAAGGTCACATACTTTCGGTTCTGCAAGTGACGCCTGAGCTTAACGCTGGCGGCGTCGAGCGGACCACGCTTGAAATAGCGGAGGCGATCAGCCGCGCCGGGGGGCTCGCTTTGATCGCTAGCGCCGGCGGACGCCTCGAGCCGGACCTCGAGGCGTCCGGCGGCATCCTGGTCAGGATCCCAGCCGCCACCAAAAATCCGTTCGTCGCGCTCGCCAATGTCTGGCGGCTGATGCGCATCATCAAGAAAGACAAAGTGCAGATCGTGCACGCGCGCTCGCGCGCGCCAGCCTGGAGCGCGCTCATTGCAGCGCGGCTCTCGGGCGTGCCGTTCGTGACGACCTTCCACGGCATCTACAACGCAAGGACGCCGCTGAAGCGCTTCTACAATTCGGTGATGGCGCGCGGCGATGTCGTGATCGCCAATTCGGAATACACGCGCGAGCACATCCTCGAATTCTATGACGCCAGGCGCGAACGGATCGTCGCAATCCCGCGCGGCGTCGATCTCGACGTCTTCAACAGCGCCCGCATCAGCGCGGACGACGTGATTGCCCAGCGCGCGGAATGGAACGTCGCATCCAACGATGCGCGCTGCGTGGTGATGGCGCCGGCGCGCCTGACGCGCTGGAAAGGCCAGCTGGTGCTGATCGAAGCGATCGCCATGATCGAACGGCGTAGGCCGGGCGCACTAAAGGTGATTGTCGCTGGCGACGCGCAAGGACGTGCGGGTTACCTAGAAGAGATAAACTCTGCCATCGAAAAGGCCCAACTGCGCGACGTTGTGGCGGTCGTGGGTCATCTGCGGCACATGAATCTGGCTTTCGCGGCGTCCGACATCGCGGTCTTCCCCGTGACGGAACCGGAAGCTTTCGGGCGGGGCGCTGTGGAGGCGCAGGCCATGGGCGTGCCTGTGGTTGCAAGCAGTCTCGGTGGATTCACCGAGACTGTGATCGAAGGCGAAACGGGATTCCTCGTGCCGCCGGGCGCAGCTCAGGCGCTCGCCGGCGCCATCGAGCGGATGCTCGATCTCTCGGCGGATCAACGCGCCGCGATGGGCGAAAAGGGCCGCGAGCGGGTGCATCAATTGTATTCGAAGCAAGCGCTGCAGACCGCAACGATGGCGGTTTATCAGCGTGTTCTGCGGGAAAAGTCAGCGCAGTGCGCGACTAAGCCGGACAGCGCGCCGGTGCTATAATGGGTGTTGGAGAGCGGACATGATTCCTTGGCGCAAGTCGTCAAAGGGCGGGGAGGGCGAGATCAACCGTGTGCTGGTGATCCAGCTCAGCGGGCTTGGCGAATTTATCGCCGCGCTCGCGGCGGCCAGACGTATCCGCGACATTCACGTCGGCGCGCACATCACGTTGCTGACGACAGAGGCAACGCAAGAGCTCGCCAAGCAGTGCCCGTACTTCGATGCGATCGAAGCGGACGGCAAGCCGAGAGAGCCGCAGGCGATCACCAAGCTGATCGCGCGCATCCGCGCGGCGAAGTATGACGTCATCTACGATCTCGAGGGCTCGAGCCGCACGGCGAACTACTTTCAGGGCCTGCGCCCGTGGCCGCCGAAATGGTCTGGCCCCGTGGGCGGGGCGTCCTACGCGTATCTCGATCCCAGGCGCGGCGAACTGCACCCGCTGGATCGGTATGCCGAGCAACTCGCCGTCGCTGGCCTCGCCGTCGAAGGCGCGCCGCTGATGCCGGACCTGACGTGGCTGCGCTCGGCGCTGCGCGATCCGCCGCGTCTGCGGCCGGATTATTTCAGCATCCGCGGGCCGTATGTGCTCTTGCTGCCGCGCGGCGGCGAAGGCGGCTGGCCGCAGGCGAAGTATATCGAGCTCGCCGGCCGCATCGCGCGCCGCGGCGTAACCCCGGTCGTGCTCGGCGGCTCCGAGGAGCGCGCCATCGGCGCGGCGATCGCACAAGCGGTCCCGGCCGCAAAGAATCTCGTCACCCGGCCTGATCTTTTCCAGAGCATCGGCCTTGCGGAGCGCGCGGCGTTCGCGGTGGGCGAGAGCGTGGAGCTTATGCACGTGGCGGCCGCGGCGGGCGCGCCCTGCTTGGTTTTCCTTTCCTCGCTCGATCACCCCGACCGGGTGGCCCCACGGGGCCGCAACGGGGTCGTGGCGCTGACCGCCACGGTGATTGCGGACCTGCCGGTCGAGCAGGTGGACGCGCAATTGCGCAATTGCGGGGTCTACACCCAAGCCGCCAGCGCTTGATGCGGCGCGGTCGAAAAGCGATATTGAGAGAGCGAGTCCCGCGCCGAAAGGCGCGGGGTGTCGCCGTTTGTTTTCAACTGAAGCAGGAGAAGGCCCGATAGCCAGACGTCCGTACGCAGCGCCGCCCCCCAGCAAGGACGGGCCGCGCGTGAATGAGGAGATCCGGGGCGTGTCCCGCGTGCTCCTCATCGATGACCAGGGGGAAAAACAGGGGGAGATGCCGATCTCGGCGGCGCTGGAAGCGGCGCGCGAAGCTGGCCTCGACTTGGTCGAGGTGGCCCCGAACTCCAATCCGCCGGTCTGCAAAATCCTCGACTACGGCAAGTTCCGGTTCGAGGAGCAAAAGAAGAAGGCCGAGACGCGTAAGAAGGCCAAGCGCATCGAACTGAAGGAAATCAAGGTCCGTCCGAACATCGACGACCACGATTACGAAGTGAAGATGAAGGCCATCCATCGCTTCTTCGAGGAAGGCGACAAGGTGAAGGTCACCCTGCGCTTCCGAGGCCGCGAGATGCAGCACACCAATCTCGGCATTCAGCTCTTGGATCGCATCAGGAGCGAACTCGATCCGATCGCGAAGGTGGAGCACGAGCCGCGCTTCGAAGGCCGCCAAGTCGTAATGGTGATGGCGCCGCGCGCTTCATAACGCGCGGCTAAGGCCTAGTTTAGCTCGGTGCGTGTCAGCTGGCCCGCATTGCAGGGAGTTTTACTCAATGCGAGCTGTGCTGTTTGCGGTGCTGATGCTGCGCGCCTGCGCGTCGCCCGCGGGCGGGGGCGCGTCGCAAGCGCAGCTTC
>Ga0196964_10001491_pt1 | contig 11913 bp, 8 predicted proteins | sample S1_10metaG_FD_148615 | JGI IMG/M metagenome (GOLD analysis project Ga0196964, IMG submission 148615) | Soil microbial communities from Anza Borrego desert, Southern California, United States - S1_10 | ecosystem: Environmental > Terrestrial > Soil > Desert | place: USA: California | collected...
ATGACAATTCAGATTATGGTACGTTTGGGCGGGCATTTGACTACTCTATGTTCCAGCTAATACTTCCGTCTTTTTCATCTTTAAGTTGAATACCTAAGGCTGCCAGTTGATTTCTGATCTTATCCGATGTCAGAAAATCCTTTTTATCACGTGCTTCTTTTCGAATATCAATAACAAGTTGCATCACTCCCTGTAATTTTTCATTACCGGCAGCACTTATCTCTTTCAAGGCGAGAATGTCTTCGATATAGATCTTCATCTTTGCCTGAAGTAAAGCAAATGTGTTTTCGGAAATCGCATTTCCAGGAATGATCTTGTCCTTCATCGAATTGATCACAGGCACGAGTTCGAACATACTCGCCAATACTCTTGCCGTATTAAAATCGTCATTAATTGCTTCATCAAATTCCTCTAATAGATCATTGATTTTTTTCTCAAGATCCGCATCCGCTGCTGGCTGTACTCCCAATGCCCGGCTCGAACTTCCAAACTTCTTCAGATTCTCATAGGCTTCCCAAAGTCTCTTCAGTCCCTTCTCCGCCGCCTGCAACGCTTCATTGCTAAAATCCAGTGTGCTCCTGTAATGCGTTTGCAAAATAAAGAACCGGATGGTCATTGGATGATAAGCTTTCTCCAGCATGGGATGATCCCCGCTGAATAGTTCGGTCAACCGGATCACATTATTATAACTCTTACCCATCTTCCTTCCGTTAATAGTGATCATATTGTTATGCACCCAATAACGAACGGGTTCTATATGATTGCAAATAGTGCTTTGAGCGATCTCGCTTTCGTGATGCGGAAACAATAGATCCATCCCACCACCATGTATATCGAATTGTTTACCCAGGTATTTCGTGGCCATGGCCGAACATTCTATATGCCAGCCGGGGAAACCAACTCCCCAGGGACTTTTCCATCGCATGATATGTTCGGGTGCGGCTGCTTTCCACAAGGCAAAATCCGCTTTATCTTTTTTTTCTTCCTGGCCTTCCAGTTCACGGGTTGTTTCTAACAAATCATCCATCACTCTGCCACTGAGTTTGCCATAATCATGATTCGAGGCATATTTTTTTACATCGAAATAGACTGAACCATTCACCGCATAAGCATAACCCGCTTTGATCAGGTCTTCGATCATACCGATTTGTTCTACAATATGTCCGGTCGCAGTTGGTTCGATCGTAGGAGGTAATGTATTGAACTGCTCCATCGCCCAATGGAAGAGATTCGTATACTTCTGCACTAATTCCATCGGCTCCAGCTTCTCCAATACTGCTTTTTTGGAAATCTTATCCTCTGCTTCCCTCCCTTCTTCTTCGAAATGACCGGCATCAGTGATATTGCGTACATATCTTACTTTATAACCGAGGTACATCAAATAGCGATAAATAACATCAAAAGTGATATAGGGTCTTGCGTGACCAAGATGACTCTCACCACTAACGGTCGGTCCGCACACATACATGCCAACATGACCCGGGGTGATTGTTTCGAATAGTTCTTTTTGTCTGGTGAAGGAGTTATAGATCTTTAATTGGGACATTAGTACAAAAATAAGCTTCAAGCTGTAAGTATTGAGCTGCCAGCTTTGAACCACGAGCTATGAGCCCAATCTATTTGTTAAGCCCATTCATAAACGAAATGAGCATTTTCTGCTCTTCATCCACATCACGAAGCATTTTTGAACGCAATTGGTTATCACCGAATTTAACAGCTTCAGCAATAAGAAGCTGGGTCTCAAGTTCAAAACATGAGCCAAGTGATAGTTCCAGAAATCGAACATAATCTTTCTCGCTTGTTCGGCTGCTACCTTCTGCAATATTTGATGGAATGGAGACCGATGACTTTGTAACTTGATTGGATAGGCTAAATCTTCTTCCCTGGGAAAAGATTCAATCAATTTAAATGACTGAACAGCAATTTCGAATCCCTTTTGCCAAATAATGAGTTTTTTGAAATTTTTCATTTTTTGATTGAAAGTATCTATTCAACCAATTCAACGAACGTTGTTTATCCCAAATAAACGTTTTTTTCCCCACGCGAAAGCTCGCAGCTCGCAACTCACAGCTCTCGGCTCGCAGCTCAAGGCTCACAGCTCGCAGCTATTTCTTCAATTCCAAATCAGCAACAATCATATAATGATCAGAGTAACTCTTGACAATCCTGTTGAATTGAAGCACTTTGAAATTCTTATCCGCGAAGATGTAATCGATCCGCAGTGTCGGCGACAGCGCGGAATAGGTCCTGCCAATTCCAAATCCTTTTTTCAAAAAAGCATCCTGCATGCCGTTTCTCACCCGGAAATATGTATAAGAGTTGGGGACATCATTCAGGTCGGCGCAAAGGATTACCGGGTGTGGACTGTCACCCATGATCTCGTTGATGATATCGGCCTGGATACTTCGGTTGGTGAATCCTCTTTTGATCTTGGACATGATCGTTTTGGAATTCATCAGCAGGCTGTCATCCAGGTTCTCGATCCGGTTAATTCGCTGATAATCCCGTTTCCCGAATTGGATTGACTGAAGATGCGTATTATAAACCCGGATCGTGTCGTTATTTATTTTGATATCGGCATGGATCAGGGCTTCAGGAAGCGTAGGTCGCGGATAGCGAACCAGGCCGCTGTCAACGATTGGAAACCGCGAAAAGACCACGTTACCTGTAAAATGCTTGTCCCCATCAATATCATGTGAGTAAAACCAGTACGGATAGCCCAGGGCATCCCGGACATGGTCCAGGTTCAGGTAATAAGTGGAATCCAGTGAATGAAAGAATTCCTGCAGGCAAAGGATATCCGCATCCTGTTGTTTAAGCAGATCCAGCATTTTCTGCCTGGCCTGGCTGCCCTTGTTATTATTTCTTTTCATTTCGATAAAGCGCGCCACATTCCAGTTAACCACACGAATAGTACCGGCTTGTTTGGTATACTTAAATGCGCCAGGGGAATGAAAAGCAAAAAATGCACTGATGCTATTGATGCCGATGGCCAATACAATGGCGGATATCAACGCGTAACGGGGTTTAAGAATAAGCCAGCTTAATAAAAAGATGATCAGCAGGAATAATAAAAACGGGAAGGCAAGACCGAGAAAAGAAATGAACCACCACCAGCTCCGGGGGTTTAGTATCGGAACCAGACAAGCCAGGAGGAAAAGAATGGCAACTAGCACGTTACCTACAACAAACACCCGCCTGGTAAACCGTCTTAACCTGGTCGGCATTATACGAAATTAGTTAATAGTCATTTGTTGTTATAACGGTCAAACTTTCGTTGTGGGTACCGCTTAGAATTTAGGGTTTAGATGGTAAAATATGATGTTTTCTGTATTCCTGAACTCTAAACCCTTCCGAAGGGGTCCTTCGGACAACGCTACACTTTTCTAAAGATCTTCCTGGCTCGCTCTTCGAAGCATCTCTTTTTCTTCTTCTGTCAGGTATTGATAACCCTTCTGGTTAATCTTATCCAGGATCTCGTCGATCCTTTGCTGAGTGATGTGTGGGGTTTTTTTGAAAGGGGGTACTGTGGATTTATAAAATAAGTCGTCCTTAAAGGACTTTCTTTTTTTCGGCTTGTCCGGGTTAAAAAGATTTGTTACCCAATCAAAGATATTGCTCATCCATTCACTCCAGTCGTATCCTCGTTTTAAGAAGAACATAAAAAGGAATCCCGTGAATGCCCCGGCAATGTTTGAAATCATGGCAGCCGTGTCACTAATTGAAATCGTAGCAAAAGCAATGATGACATAGATACTTGTCAAAACCCAAAGCGGGATGCCCCCGGCGAGCATGGGGAATATGCGGTATGATGGCGAAACAATTGTAACGGCAATAGCGATCGCCATAACGCCTGCTGAAGCTCCCAATGTAGCTGCGAACGGTAATCCCGGTTGTAAGGATGGAATGAGATTATAGGCCAATACAAAACCGACGGCTCCGGCCAGCGCTCCATATAAAAATACAGGGATCAATTTTTTATTTCCCGTAAGATCCTGCATGATATAACCAAAGCTCCAGAGCCAAAGCATATTGGCGAACACCTGCCAGATACTAACGTGGATAAACATGTGTGTCAGGATGGCCCAGGGTTGTTTCAAAATTTGCCCGGCATCGGCAGGCAGAGTGAACCAGGCCAGGACGTCCCTGTTAAAAAGGTTCAGGGCAAGTACATTGTCTGTGTACCGGAAATACCAGAGTACTTTCAGGAAGGCGATGATCACGAACATCACCAGGTGGATGACAATAAGTGTGACCACGGCATTGCCCCCCTGGCCCAGTGAAAGTTTCTGGCGATACTGTTTTTCGGAATACTTCATCATCCCCTATAAATTTACTAAAGTTGTAAGGATTCCGGTAAATTAGTTGAATGTTGTTTAACATAGTTTAAAGTAGTTGAATGTAGTGTAGCATTGGCAACATTCAACAATATTCAACAACCTTCCACTTCACTAGTATAACGTCCTGCGTTGGGTTTTGTTCCAGATCAGCACAATAATAAAACCAGTAATGGCTCCTCCCAAATGGGCAAAATGTGCAATATTATCACCCGGGGAATTGGAAAATCCGCCAAACAGATCAATGGCGATCAACCCCAGGACAGCCCATTTGGCCTTGATAGGAAAAGGTATGAGCATGATATAGAGATGCGTGTTTGGAAATAAGTAAGCAAATCCGGCGAAGATCCCCATGATTGCGCCAGAAGCACCCAGTGCGCCGGATAATGCACCTAGTAGCTGTCCTTCATCAAGAATTCGCGTAGTTTCTATTTCGTGGAGGATCTCGTCAGCACGGAAATATTGCATGCCAAGATGTGCCAGCACCGCTCCTAATCCGCAAGCCAGGTAAAAAAACAAAAATCGCTTAGAACCCCACACATTCTCAAGTACGCGTCCAAACATCCAGAGGCCGAACATATTAAACAAGATGTGAAAGATCATTGGCGGTGGGGCATGAGAAAACATATGTGTGAACACCTGGTAAGGCTTGAATCGCTGTTCAGTGCCAATGATGCCATTTTCAACAGCGATCTGGAAAAGTCTTTCAGGTACGATTGGATACATGATCAGCCTTTCAGTCAGGTGATAAGACGATGCGAATATTATTTGTGCCAGGTAAACAAGAACATTGATGATAACCAGGTTTTTTACAATGGGGGGAAAACTGTTCGGGCGCGTATAAAATCCGCTCATTCGGCAAATTTAGCAGTAAATGAAAGGATTTTTTTCTTAATGAAGTTTTAACTGTACAATATTCTCAATATGGTGAGTATGGGGAAACATATCTACGGGTTGAATATTCTTGACCGCATATTTTTCTCCTAATAAGTTCAGATCACGGGCTTGCGTGGCAGGATTGCAGCTCACATAGACAACGATCGGCGCTTCGATCTCGAGGATCTTCCTCACTAGTTTTTCATGCATACCTGCCCGCGGTGGGTCACTGATGATCACATCCGGCTTTCCGTGTGCAGCAAAAAAATGATCGTTACAGATATCTATCACATCGCCTGTAAAAAATGTTGCTTTGGAAATGTCATTTATTGCCGCATTTTCACGGGCATCTTTCACAGCCTCAGAGATCATCTCCACCCCAATAATTTTCTTCGCTAACCTGCTTAAGAAAATCCCGATGCTGCCCGTTCCGCAAAATAGGTCATATACTATTTCTTTTCCGCTTAACTCAGCAAGATCTCTCGTTATTCGATACAATGCTTCCGCCTGTTTAGTGTTGGTTTGAAAAAAGGATTTCGGACCGATCTTGAATTCGAAATCTTCAAGTTTTTCGATCACATATCCTTTTCCTTGGTAAACGATGGGAGCCAAACCATCCAGGCTATCGTTCCATTTTTTGTTGATCGTGTAAAGCAACGTGGTAATGGCCGGGAATTCGTTCCCCATGAAAGACATCGATTCATTGATCTTTTTCTCATCGTCTTCTCCAACCACCAGATTCACCATCAATTCACCCGTAGTGCATAATCTCACCTGCATGTTGCGAAGAAATCCCGTATGTTCACGGATATCATAGAAAGTCCATCCTTTGCTGATCGCGAAATTTTTGACTGCCAAGCGAAGCTCATTTGTAGGTTCAGCCTGCAGGAAGCAGGTTTGAATATCCACCAGTTTATCGAAGAATCCCCGGGCATGATAACCAGCTGTAAGTTGGTCTGCACTGATCGTTGGGTCATTCAATTCTTCGCGGGTCAGGTACCGTTTATTCCCAAAAGTGTACTCTATCTTATTCCGGTAAAATTTTGTCTGTCTGGCGCCAATAATCGGCTGGGTAACAGGTAGCTCCACTTTACCGATTCGCTTGAGGACCTCTTCCACCTGCCGTTGTTTATATTCAAGCTGTTTTTCATAAGGCAGCATTTGCCATTGACAACCGCCGCAAACACCGAAATGAGGACAAAAAGGTTCCACCCGGTCTTTGGAATATTCATGAAAATAAACAGGCTGGCCCTCCGCCCAATCCTTCCGGTTTTTTTGCAGGCGTACATCCACAATATCGCCTGGAACCGCGTGGTCCACAAATACAACTTTGCCTTCATGTTTTCCTAATGATTTCCCTTCTGCGGCAAAATCTTCGATGTGAAGTTTTTCGAGTATGATGTTTTTCCTTTTTCTCACCTGGCAAAACTAGGGCTTGCCGCAACCAATCAGTCTTTTTCCCTGTCATATATGGGAAATTAGAAATAAGGAATAAGGAATAAGGAATAAGGAATGAGAAAATATTACCAACCCTAACCCCTAAATCCTAAACGCTAATCCTGGCCTATATTTGCCGCTTCGTTTTCTTGTTATGAAAAAATGCCTCTTCCCCATCCTTTTTTTCTTTGTGCTGCCCGCTTTGGGACAACCGCCCGGGTATGAGATAAAAATTACATTCAAGCCTTTCAAACAGCAATACATCTACCTCGGTCACTATTTCGGAAAACAATACCCCATCATAGATTCTGCACTGTTAAATGAAAAAAGCGAGGCCGTTTTTGAAGGGCCTAATAAATTGCCGGGAGGCATTTACCTGGTCGGATATCCCGACAAAACCGGGTATTTTGAGATCCTGGTAGATGATCAGCAACGATTTTCGGTGATCGCGGACTCGGCTACGGTGAAGGATGGTATCCAATTCATCAATTCACCCGATAATGTGCTTTTCAACAGTTACCAGCAGACTATGAATGCGAAAGGCAGTGCTATTAATAATCTAAAAAAACAATTAAGCAGTGCCAGGACAGCAGCCGATTCTGCCAAATTGAATGCGGAAATCCTGAAGCTGGACAAAGATGTCCTGGAATATCGCGAAGGCCTGATCAAAAATAACCGCGGGACTATTTTAACCGCACTCCTGATCGCTATGCGGGAACCCATTCTGCCCGAAAAGCTGCAATATCTAAAAACGAAAGAGGACTCTTTGGCTGCATATAGCTATTACAAAGAACATTACTGGGATGGAGTGAATTTTTACGATGGGCGGTTGGCGTACACGACTTTTTTTGAAGATAAGCTGGATAAATATTTCAATCAGGTGGTAGCGCCTCATCCTGATTCGGTGATTAAGGAAATGGATTGGATGTTGGGATATGCAAGCATTAATGAAGAGATGCAAAAATTACTGCTGATAAAATTCGTGAATCGCTACCTGAACCAGAAATATATGTGGGAGGATGCGGTATTTGTGCATCTTTTTGAAAAATATTTTTCTCAGAAAAACTACTCCTGGCTTACCGAAAAAGGAAAAAAAACCATTACCGACAGGGCCTATAGTTTAATGGCCAATATCCTGGGGAATCCCGCTGAAGATATCCATTTACCGGATACTTCCGGAAAGATGATCAGTCTTTACCAGCAGCCCGGCGATTTTACGATCGTCGCATTCTGGGACCCGCTTTGCGGACACTGCCGGGAGGTGATGCCACTGGTGGATTCCTTTTACCAGGCGAAATGGAAACTTAAAAAACTTAAGGTCTTCGCTGTTGCGAAAGAAAATGATGGAAATAAAGCTGACTGGTTAAAGTTTATTCATGATCACAAGCTGAAAGACTGGACACATGTCTACTATTCTAACGCAGATAATAAGGCCCGTATAAATGCGGGTATACCTGGTTATTCCCAACTCTATGATGTGCTCAGTTTCCCCACTTTATATTTGCTGGATAAAAACAAACGGATCATTGCAAAAAAATTGACCGTTCAACAAATTGACGAAGTGCTTGATCTAAAGATCAAAGGCCAATAGCCACTAAATCACGAGGTATGTTAAGAAAAATCTTCCTGGTATCCTTCATTATAATCATTGGCTACAACAGCCAGGGCCAGACCTTATTTACTTATGGCGGCCATGCTGTCGATGCAAAAGAATTTCTCCGGGCATACCATAAGAATAACACTTCAGCTGTCACGGATAAGACAACTTCCGTCAATAGTTATTTGAACCTCTATATCAGCTCCAGGCTAAAGATCCACGAGGCGTACGCGCTGGGTTACGATACATTGGCATCATTCCAGGAAGAAGTGAATAATCTGCGGGCACAGATCATCGAGAATTACATGAATGATCCAGTGATGACCGAGAAACTGAATAAAGAAGCTTTTCAGCGCAGTTTAAAAGACATCCGGGCAGCCCATATTTTTATTTCATCGGGTAATTCAGCCGGGGTTGCGGATAGCCTGGCTGCCATGAAAAAACTTAATGAAGTGCTGCAGCGGTTACAAAAAGGTGAAGATTTTCTAAAACTGGCGCAGGAGCTTTCTGATGATCCTTCTGCCAAAACGAATAAAGGAGAGATCGGTTGGCTTACTGTTTTCACGCTTCCCTATGAATTTGAAAATATTATTTATTCTACTGCACCCGGGAAATATTCAGCGCCATACCGATCCAGGATGGGCTTTCATATCTTCAAAAAACTGGAAGAAAGGAAAGCCAAGGGAAAGATAAAGGTTCAGCAGATCCTCCTGGCCTACCCACCCGGTGCAGATGCAAATGCAAAAGCATCGATCAGGAAAAAAGCGGATTCTTTATATAAGCGGATCATGGCAGGCGATAAATTCGAGAGATTGGCAACCGCCTTCAGCAATGATTATATCAGTGCGGCCAGTGGAGGAAATTTGCCGGATATCGGGGTGGGCCAATATGATAGCCGGTTTGAAAATGCGCTTTGGGCATTGAGCAAGGATGGGGCAATAAGCAAACCCTTTGAAACTTCCCATGGCTGGCATATTGTAAAACGGATTTCGTTGAAACCGGTGGTCACAGATCCGAATAACAAGCCGAATCAACAGGAGCTACAACAGCGGATCACGGCAGATGGTCGCTGGAAAACAGCGAGAGAATTTATTTACGAACGGGTCAGGACCAACCCGGGCCTTAAGATAAATGCTTATGATAAAGCGCGCTTGTGGGCCTTCAGCGATAGCTTGCTTGATCGCAAACCCATTGGCACAACGACAGAATTTTCCCGTAAAACCGTTTTGTTCACTATAGGAAAAACCAGCTATACAGCTGAAGACTGGATCAATTATGCGACGAGCTTCCGTTTCCAAGCTGATGGAAGCGGGATGAAATCCTATGAGCAGGTGATGGAAGAATTCATCAATCAGTCATTATTTAATTATTACCGGGATAACCTGGAGGATTTCAACGAAGAATTCAAATTACAGATGCAGGAATTCAAAGATGGGAATTTATTCTTCGAGATCATGCAGCGGGAGATCTGGAACCGGGCGCAGAATGATACATTAGGACTGCAGGCTTATTATGAAAAAAATAAGACCAATTACCAGTGGAAACAAAGCGCTGATGTGATCATGTTCTTTTGCGCCGATCTAAATACCGCGAACACGATACATGACCAGATGAAAAAGAAACCGGCTGACTGGAGAAAATATGCCAATGCGTTACAGGAAAAGATGGCAGTGGATTCCGGGCGTTATGAATGGGAACAGATCCCCAACCTGAATAAAATGACACCAAAACCGGGCATGCTGACAAATCCATTGTTGAATGAGCTCGATCAAACGGTGTCTTTCGCCTACATAGTCAATGTTTACACACAGCCATCCCAGCGAAGTTTCCAGGAAGCCAGGGGTATGGTCATCAGCGATTACCAGGCTCTGCTGGAAGGACAGTGGGTGTCGGAGTTAATGAAAAAGTATCCTGTGGTAGTTGATCAGAAGGTGATGGCGGAGATATCAAGATAATATTTACGAGTTACGATTTCGGATTTACGATTTGTTTTTGGCTGTTCAGTCATTAAAGTCTTGAGCGCTCTGATTAAACAGGTCAACTAGCTAGGAACGATCGTAAATCGTAATTCGTAATTCGTAAATCGTAAATCACAAATCTCTCACCACTTTCGCCACCACGTGCGGTTTACCAACAGTATAATAATGCAATACCGGTATTCCTTCTTTCTTGAGTTCGCGTGATTGAAGGAGGAGCCACTCCGTTCCGATCTTTTCAACGTCTTCATCATTCTTGCATTTCAAGATTTCACTGGCCAGGTCAGAGGGGATCTCCACGTGAAAGGTCCTCGGGATTACAGTCAGCTGTTTTTTTGATGTGACAGGTTTAAGCCCAGGTATGATAGGTACAGTAATACCAACTTCCCTGCATTGTTCAACAAAGGAGAAGAACTTAGCATTGTCAAAAAACATCTGCGTAACGATATAATCACCGCCAGCATCCACTTTTTCTTTCAGGTACAGCAGGTCCGTTTTCATATTGGGCGCCTCAAAATGTTTTTCCGGGTATCCCGCTACGCCAATACAGAATTTTGTTTTTGAGGTATCTTTTAATTCTTCTTCCAGGTAGATACCAGCGTTCAGGTTCGTAACCTGTTTCAGCAGGTCAATGGCATACCGGTGGCCTCCGGGTTCTGGTTCGAAAGAAGTTTCATTTTTGGCAGCGTCCCCGCGCAGTACCAGTACATTGTCAATCCCCAGGTAGTTCAGGTTGATCAGGGCATCTTCGGTCTCATTGATGCCAAACCCGCCGCAGATCAGGTGGGGTACTGTATCCACATCATACTTATTCATAATGGCCGCGCAAATGCTTTCTGTTCCAGGCCTTTTTCGTACGATCACCTTTTCAAAACTTCCATCTGCCCTCTTCTTGAAGACATGTTCACTCCGGTGATAAGTAACATTGATGTAAGCAGGCTTGAACTCCATCAACGGGTCCATATGTTTGTAAAGAGCATCGATCCCCTTTCCTTTCAAAGGTGGTAATACTTCAAAGGAGATCAACGTGCCTTTCGCCTCCGCTATATGATCAGTTACTTTCATCGGGGAACAAAAATTGGTTGCAAACTTAAATCAAGACAGTCTCATCATCAAAACGGTCTCAAGTTGTCCTCCGTTTTAATAATCGATGTCCTGGATGAACAGGGCACTATATTTATAAAAATTTAAGCCCAGAGGATGTTTGCGGTAGACTTGGTGACGAACGATCCATGCATTGGCATTGAACCAGATCTCTTCGATCAGGTCAACACCTATGTATCCTTCATAAAAATTGACAATAACATCTCCGATATTGGTGGGGAGGGAAGAATTTACTCCCTTAACTGTGTATTGCATCACGGTGTTCCTGTTCCTGGTTGTGTATGATTCATTCAGTGTGGCCGGCGATTTTAGAAAAAGATGTGAATTATTATCGGTGTATTGATACAGACCACCAGTTTTTTCCTTGAGGTAATATACCACGGTATCGGCTGCCACATCTTTGATAGTAAGCCAGGTCTCACCGCCAAGGGTTACTTCATTTACTGCTTTATGCGTCATTGTTCCTGAAGTGGCAATTCCGCCATTGGTATAATAGGTATAATAGGTGTATGTCCAGGTGGTACCCACTTTGGGTTTTTCTGGCGTTGGAGTGGGTGGCGGATCTCCTTTACAGGCAATGATTCCT
>Ga0196964_10001492_pt1 | contig 11913 bp, 12 predicted proteins | sample S1_10metaG_FD_148615 | JGI IMG/M metagenome (GOLD analysis project Ga0196964, IMG submission 148615) | Soil microbial communities from Anza Borrego desert, Southern California, United States - S1_10 | ecosystem: Environmental > Terrestrial > Soil > Desert | place: USA: California | collected...
GAAGATGCTCCATATCTTCCTCAATAAAGGGATCAAGGATGATATTTATTACTGGAGTGAATTGAATAAGATTATCAATTTGTATTGTCAGTTGAAAAAGATCTGTCCTGAGCTTGATTCAATCAACATCGGCGGTGGGTTTCCGATTAAGCATTCCCTTGGGTTTGAATACGACTACCAGTTTATGATCAATGAGATTGTGGGAAATATTAAAAAAGCCTGCAAAAAAACCAGGGTACCTATGCCGCATATCTTCACCGAATTCGGAAGTTTCACGGTTGGGGAGAGCATGGCGCATATTTATAGCGTGGTGTCGCAAAAAATACAGAACGACCGGGAAACCTGGTATATGATCGATTCTTCTTTTATTACCACGTTACCTGACACCTGGGGTATTGGAGAGAAATTCCTGATGTTGCCGATCAATAAATGGGACCAGGAATATCAACGGGTGGTATTGGGTGGAATGACCTGTGACAGTCATGATTATTATGATTCGGAGGAGCACATCAATGAAGTTTTTCTTCCCAAGATCTCTGAGGGCGAACCACTCTATGTCGGATTTTTTCATACCGGCGCCTACCAGGACCAGATCAGTGGCTATGGTGGTATTAAACATTGTCTGATCCCATCTCCCAAACATGTGATCGTGGGATATGATAAAAATGGGAAATTAACTGATTGGCTTCATGCGAAGCAGCAGAGTGCGCAAGCGATGTTGAAGATTCTTGGATATTAAAGCTATGAGCTATGACTCATGGGTCGCGAGCTACCTGCTTCAAGCTATCAATTAACACAACAAACCGTAAACTAAAAACCATAAACCTTTTTTCCTGGCCAAAAACAGGAAACAACAAACCGGGAACTATTCTCTTGATGTCTTATTCCTTGTCCCATTAACAGGAGTTGTTTTCACGATTGGATCAGCTTCTACTTCAGTATCGGGTACTTTCGTCTTTGCCTTTTCCGTTTTTTTAGGTTTTGAAGCAGGTTGTTGGTTGGCTAAAGCTTCCCCGGAACCGCTGACCGGATCTTTCCAAACAGAATCCTTAATCACCTTAGTATCCACCCAACCCTCATCTTTTGGCTCCAGCCTGTCCAAATCCAGGAACCGAAGGGTCACCGCCTGGGAATCTTTGATGGATTCTTCACGGGGAGCAAATAACTTACTGCTATATTCTTTGCTGGCAGCACACCCGGTGGCCATGGCAACGATCAAAATACCCGTCACCGCTTGTAACATTCTGGGTCTTCGCATGGGGGAGGATTTTTATTTTTATCCGGTAAAGAAAGAACGCACTGGTTGTTCAATTCATTTGCCACGAACTCTTAAAATTGTTTTCTATGAGATCTTTTTTGATAGTCTTAACAGGGATGTTATTTGCAACACTCACACACGCGCAAACCGCGGAGGATTCTGTGAAAGCCGTGATCAATAAAATGTTTGAATGCATGAAAAACGTGGATGCGGCCGGATTGAGATCAACATTTGCGGACAGCATGGTGCTGCAAACCATCACCCGAACTAAAGATGGAGCTACTGTGGTCAGGAATGAAAATGCGGAAGGGTTTATTGATTTTATCAGCAAACAAAAGGCCGGTGCTGCGGACGAGCGGATCAGCTTCGAAACGATCAGGATCGATGGCCCACTTGCAATTGCCTGGACGCCCTATCAATTTTTTTTCAATGGACAGTTCAGCCACTGCGGTGTGAATTCATTTCAATTGGTCCGCTTTAATGGGGTTTGGAAGATCCAGTATTTGATAGATACCAGGCGGAGACAGGGATGTGATTAGTCAGTAGTCATTAGTCGATAGTGGAACGTCAATTTCTTCTAGCACATTTATATCCCTCTTGAGGGAGGACCCGCCTCCTGAACTAATCGAAGGTGCGAATCGACGGAGATAAGGGCAAAAGGAAAACCCCCGTGGAAACGGGGGTTGTAAACCAAAACCAACTGCTTATGAGAAAACTTTTATTAGACGTTATTTGATTTCAATTTCTTTTGCTGCTTCTTTGACCTCTTCTTTTTTGGGAAGGTTTAATAGCAACACTCCATTGATGTATGATGCTTCGATTTTAGTTGCATCTACGAATTCGTTCAATGTGAAAGATCTCTTAAAACTCCTGAAGTCATACTCGCTTCGTATCATTTTGCCTGCCTCTGAATTATTATCAGCATTTCTTTCCGCTGAAATGGTCAGCAATTGCCGATCAAGTTTTACTTTAAAATCGTTCTTTTCAAAACCCGGTACGACCACTTCGAGCTGATAACCAGATCCAGTCTCTATTATATTAACAGGAACAGAGCCTTTCCAGTTTGTCACGGCGGGGTCATTTTTAGAAAAGCCCGGGAATTCGGCGAAAAAATCTTCTACGAAACTGTTGAAGGCTTTTTCGTTTGGTCTGCGGATGAATTTCACATGTGTCATAGTAATCTATTTTAGAAAGAATTAATTTTTGATTTTACTCTTCCTCTAATTACGTACCACCTGTTTTTTCCCCGGTGTTTCCTGACGCTGTTTCCAGGTTGAGGTCATCCAGGGCGACAGATTTTCCGAAAGCGGGAATCTTTCTGCCAGATTTTCAATGCATTTAATCCTAATGTTCCAATTGAACCTTTTTGTTAGTTTCGTGTTTTGAAACTAACCGAATTCAGTTTGAACCTTAAAATTAGAATTAACATGTATCCTGAAGAAATAGTGGTGCCTATGAAAGAGGAGCTGACCGAACACGGTTTTTCCGAGCTCCTGACACCTGCTGAAGTAGAAACGCAGCTTTCCAAACCCGGCACCACCCTCGTAATGATCAATTCAGTTTGTGGTTGCTCAGCCGGTACTGCCAGGCCGGGAGTGTTAATGGCCATAACAAACTCTAAAGTAAAACCGGATTATCTTACTACCAGCTTTGCTGGTTTTGATATTGATGCGGTTAAAACTTTGAGACAACACCTGGCGCCATACCCGCCATCTTCCCCATCAATCGCGTTGTTCAAGAATGGGGAATTGGTTCATTTTATAGAGCGTCACCAGATAGAAGGTCGACCGGCACAAGTGATTGCTGGTAATCTAATGAATGCATTTGAACAGCATTGTAATTAAGGAATGGGATAATGGAAAATAAGCTCAATAAGCAATTGATAATTTTGTTTCCAACTTCAACCTTATCTCAATCTCAACCTGAACACAAAACTCTCAACTCTAAACCCTAAACCTTATATTCGCTGCACTTAACCAACTGCCAGTTGCATGTATCCCAACCTGTATTATGCATTTAAGGATTTGTTCGGAGTAGAATGGTCGTTTCTTAGGTTCGTCAATTCCTTTGGTTTTTTTGTAGCAATCGCATTTATCCTGGCGGCAGTGGTGCTGGCCGCTGAGCTGAGAAGAAAAAGCAGGCAGGGATTATTACAACCCACGGAAATGCAGGTAATGGTCGGACAACCGGCGACTGCCACTGAACTGATCCTGAATTTTATCCTGGGATTTTTGTTAGGCTATAAGATCCTGGCTTTATTTATAATGAAAGGCTCTGTCACCGAGGATCCGCAGGCGTTTATATTTTCAACGATGGGCAGTTGGCCAGCGGGGATCGGGTTGGGATTACTCTTTGCGGGAATGAAATGGTGGGATAAGAATAAAAAGAAATTAGCCAAGCCTGAAAAACGAATCGTAAGAATATGGCCGCAGGACAGGGTAGGAGAGATTACAATCATCGCACTGATCTTTGGTTTGGTTGGTGCCAAGATCTTCGACATTTTTGAAAATTGGAGCGGCTTTCTTAAAAATCCTTCTTCATATTTATTTTCTCCTTCGGGACTTACATTTTATGGAGGCCTCATCTTCGCAGCCCTGGCTTTATGGTGGTATGCACAAAAACATAAGATCGGATTCTGGCATCTGAATGATGCACTTGCTCCCACGATGATGTTGGCTTATGCGGTAGGTCGTATAGGGTGCCAGGTATCGGGGGACGGAGATTGGGGCATTGTGAATCCAAATCCTAAACCTTTTTCATTTCTTCCTGACTGGATGTGGTCTTATACCTTTCCGCATAATGTGAACGAGGAGGGAATGCCAATCCCTGGCTGTGTGGGCCGCTATTGCAACGAATTACCGGCGGGGGTTTACCCGACTTCTTTTTATGAAACGATTATATGTCTCTTGTTATTCCTGCTTTTATGGTCACTCCGTAAAAAATTGAAACTGCCTGGGGCCATGTTTGCTCTTTACCTCCTTTTAAATGGGCTGGAGCGATTTTTTATCGAGAAGATCAGGGTCAATAAACCATGGCTTTTTAATCTTACCCAGGCTGAGGTTATTTCCTTCCTGCTAATCCTGGCCGGCGTTATTTTATGGATATTTCTGCATCGCCGGGCCGGCAAAACGAAACCAGCCGTGTCCTGAAAACGTTGTCCAGCCTGGATTTGCGGCAATTTCTTAGGAAAACCATGCGTTCGTGGAAAATTCAGGAATAATTTCTGCAATACAGTTATGAGATACGGGAATTGATTTTTATTTTTGCAGACAGTCCCGGACGGTAACGGAATCAGGTAATTAACTATCCATTTGCAACATTCTGCAAACAAAGACTGTCTGCTATTCGTTGTTATTTAAATACATAAGTTCATGAGACAGCTCAAAATTGCTACCCAGATCACAAACAGGGATTCGCAAGCCGTGGAGAAATATCTCCAGGAGATCTCGAAAATTCCGATGATCACTCCTGAAGAGGAAACCACCTTGGCTCAGCGGATCAAAATGGCCCATCGCAACCCGGTGGATGCACAGCGAGCGCTGGACAAGCTGGTACAGGCCAACCTTCGTTTTGTGGTTTCCGTAGCCAAACAATACCAGCACCAGGGCCTGTCCTTGAGCGATCTGATCAATGAAGGCAATCTCGGTTTGATCAAAGCCGCGCAGCGTTTTGATGAAACGAAAGGTTTCAAATTCATTTCGTATGCTGTGTGGTGGATCCGTCAGTCCATTCTGCAGGCTTTAGCTGAACAAGGCCGGCTTGTTCGCCTTCCGCAAAACAAGATAGGTACATATAATAAAGCCAATAAAGCTTACATGGCTTTCGAGCAGGAACATGAGCGTGAACCATCGACAGAAGAACTGGCCGAGTTACTGGAAATGAGCGAGACCGAGATCAATAATATTTTCCAGAGCAATACCCGTCACACTTCGCTGGACGCCCCTGTGCATGAAGCCGAAGATGTAGCCATGGGCGATCTGCTTGAAGGAAGCGATGACACCGACGACGATGTGATGAAGGATTCATTAAGGAATGAGATCCGTCGTGTATTGAAATCATTGAGTCCCCGTGAAGCTGAGATCGTTAACGCTTATTTCGGTTTAGATGGTGAGAATGGAACAACCATTGAACAGATCGGTCAGAAATACGACCTTACTAAAGAGCGGATTCGCCAGATCAAGGAAAGAGCCATAAAACGTTTACAAAAGGCCCGGTACAGCAGCGCATTGAAAGCATACCTGGGTTGATCATATTAATTGGTGGGTTTATTGATACAGTCCCGACTCCCGATTTACGGCATGTCGGGATTGTTGTTTATAATGGGACAGGAAACTTAACTGCTGCGAACACGGCGTTCACGGCATTACACAGTGGGTAGCTGTGATTGGCTGTGTGCGCGGTGGTGTTTTTCAATTTTCTTAGAATTCCTGATCTAATTTTGTAATAATGAATCGAACGACCTGGATAATAATCATACTTTCCTTGCATTTCTTCTCCTGTGAACGAGCCATCGATTTCGATTTGAAAGAACCGGAACCAAAATTGGTTGTAGAAGCAACAATCGAAAATAATGGCCCGCCGGTGGTGATCCTTTCCAGGAGCATTAATTTTTTTTCAAAGATCGACGGGGCTACTTTATCCAACACCTTTGTTCATAATGCGGAAGTATTTGTTTCAAACGGCATAAGCATTCATCAATTGAAAGAATACAGCATGGCTGTAGGCGGAGGATTTGCTTTTTATTACTACTCGATAGATTCTTCAAACCTGCCAACCGCATTTTTTGGTGAATTGAATAAACAATACAGCTTGCGGATCATTGCCGACGGACGGGAATATACAGCCAGCACTACCATTCCTCGAATTACTAAGCGCATCGATTCGCTTTTTTGGCGCCCTGCTCCCACTGGAATTCCACCGGAAAAAGTGGTTGTGATGCTAAAAGCCACCGATCCCCCCGGATTTGGAGATTATGTTCGATATTTTACAAAACAAAACAGCCAGCCGTTTTACCCGGGACTTGCTTCGGTCTTCGATGACCAGGTGATTGATGGGGTCACATACGAGGTCCAGGTCGAGCGGGGCGTAGACCGGAATGCCGATATACCTGAGAACTCTAATTTTTTTAACCGGGGCGATACAGTGGTCTTCAAGCTGTGCAATATTAATAAGGCCACATTCGATTTCTGGAGGACGATGGAATTTACGTTTGCCAATATTGGAAATCCATTCGCTTCACCAACAAAAGTGTTAAGCAATGTCAGTAATGACGCTCTTGGTTACTTTGGGGGGTATGGATGTCAATTTAGAACTATAGTTATTCCAAGGTAGTGTCTAGGGTTTAGCGTTTTATTATAAGACTCTAAACCCTAACCTCTAAACAAATGAAGAAGGGATGTAGAAACACCCCCTCTAATTCACATGAGACTGTTGAATAACAATTAATCATTCCGTCTTTTTCATCTCCATTTCTTTAACCCGCTGGATCACTTTAGCACCAATTTTCTTTCCTAATTCCAAAGCCACTTCATTATCAGAGCGGAAATGGATCCCTGCCTGAAAACGGGATTCCGCTGCATCTTTTGCTTTTTGCCTGAAAATCGCTGAGTCTTCCGGGAAAAAATAAGAATAGATCTCAGCCTGTACTGCTGATAACGCAGCATGTCCTGAAGGATAGCCGGGAAAAGGCGGTGTAACCAATATTGCCGGCTTAAAAGTCGTATCAAATTGATTTGGCCGGATCCCCCAATAAGCATATTTGGCATCCCAGGTAGCAATGAAGCCATCCCAGTTAGCTACGCTAACCACCGATTGTATATAGGCAGCACGAGGTGGATCCAGGTGAAGGTTCAATTCAAATATTTTCCTGGGTACGTAATCAGAGAACCAGGAATGATTGGCCCAATAAAACGCATTGGATAAGGTACGGAATGATTGTTTATAATTCTTTAGCTCTTCCATTTCTTTTGCAAAGTCAGGAGGAGGAGCTGGCCGGAATTCATTGCTGCTGATCAATACGATCGTTTTGTTCTGGCCTGCAGTTGGAAACATGGCAAATTTTCCTTTCCATGAACCCGGCTTATCTGGAATTTTTCCATCCCACGATGCGGTTGTAACAAAGTCTTTTGTCATTTCCATCTCTTTTTCTGCGATCCGTTTCCCCAGGGCAAATCCCGCAGCCGCATCACTGGGAAAAGCCATGCCTGAGGTAATTCTTGCATCCATTAATTGCTTCGCCATTCGATTTACGGAATCTTTCAAATGGGGAAAGAAACGCTGCATGATCGTGACAGCCACCCCGGCAGCCACTGAATATTCACAGGGATAAGAAGGACTTTCTGCTTTTACAGTAAATGTTTTGATCCTCTTATCTGCCTGGTAAGGCCTGGGCCGGTGGGAACTGTATTTACTGTTCCAGGCTGCAATGATGGCATCGTAGGTGGCAGTGCCTAATAACAAATTGGCAAGGATCGCATACCGACCGGTATCAACCGTCCAGATCTTATTGATCATTTCCTGCCAGCGATAACCGGGCGCGCCAGCATTCCAGTAATTCATATGTTGCCGGGTAACAGCATTCAGGTTTTTTTGTAATTCGATCACAGTGGCGATCTCATTTTTGTAAGACGCAGGATCGGGGAGGCGAAAATCCCTGCCCGAGGAAATAAACCAGGTCTTCCAATTCCCCGCTTCAGAACTTTCCTGCGCCATCAGGCTGGTAAATCCAAAGAATAATGTTGACAAGAGGATAGTTTTCTTTTTCATTGCTGAGTTATTTTTTACAAGAATACCGTGTGATGGCTTACGAATTAAGCAGAATCCACGAACAACAGGAAATCGTACACAAATACAGGTTTTGAAACAGTTTCTCCATTCGTTGACCATTTATTCTATTTCGTAGACGAAGAGGGCTGTTTCGTTACATTAATCTTATAGCGGGGAAGATTTGCCGATATTTATTGTCGAATGAAACGCGATAAACTTATTGATAAAAGCCGGGTAGTATTTTATCTCTGGGTGGGACTGGCTTACCTGGTGATCTTGTCGATCCATAATCTTACAAGTTTGACCGAGACCTTTGGCCCGAGGCTGGTGAATAACATTTGGCGGACCCTTTATATAGTAATAGTAAACTACATTTTTTTTGAGATCACTGTGCCTTTTGTTTTAAGGAAAAGGAGCTACCTGGTTTATAATATTCTACTGGGTGTTGCACTACTCTGGGTTCACCTCATGTTTTGGTCTTACGGTCTGTATAGTTGGAGAGGCCTGGGAATGGCAATCGGTTTTTATACACCCTATGTGGCGGCAGGTGAAGAGGAAAGTATGGTCGCAACTCAAATGGCCTTTAGCGCCGGATCGGTTGTGTTTTTTGGATTAATTATCCATATTTTCAATTACACAAAGCTCAAACAATCAGCCCAACAGTTACGCATAGAAAAACAGCAGGCTGAACTAAGTTTCCTGAAATCCCAAACAAACCCTCATTTTCTTTTCAATACTCTAAATAATATTTACTCGCTGGCCAAGGATAAATCAAACCTGGCCCCGGAGTCGATCATGCGATTATCGAAGATCCTGCGATTCATGCTGTATGAAACGGGAGGTCAATTTATCTCCGTGGAGCAGGAGCTTCAGATTATCAACGATTATGTGGAGCTGGAAAAACTGCGGTATGACGAAACCCTCCAGGTAAATTTTAATTATGACATCGAAGACATGAAGCAGGCGCTGCCACCTTTATTACTTATTCCATTAGTGGAGAATGCATTTAAGCACGGGGTATCTGAATCGAGGACAAGACCCTTTATTAATATTCATCTTTCCATCCGCCATCGCCAATTAACGTTTATAGTAAAAAATTCCGCCGAATCCGCCACTGAGGAAAAGGTAAATGAACGGATCGGTCTTTCTAACTTGCGAAGACAACTGGAATTACTCTATAAGGAATATAAACTCGGGGTACAACATAATGGAGCGACTTTTACCGCGGAATTAAAAATTAACTTAGCCAGCCATGTCTAAATTAAGATGCATTATTGTTGAAGATGAACCCCTGGCCGTAAAAGTGCTTGCTGATTATGTTGTGCAGGTGCCATTCCTGGAGTTACAGGGCACATTCAAAGACGCCATTGTAGCAACCGAATTTTTACGGGACCACGAGGTAGACCTGATCTTCCTGGATATTCATTTGCCCAAACTCAAAGGCATGGCATTCTTAAAAACGTTAGTTGATCCACCGGCAGTGATCATCACGACGGCTTATCATCAATATGCGGTGGAAGGCTTTGAGCTGAATGTAACAGACTATTTGCTAAAGCCCATTGAATTTGAACGCTTCCTGGTGGCGGTGAATAAGGTCAGGACCGGTCGCAAAGTAAAATCAGAGTCCAAACCGTTACAGGAATCAAGGGATCACTTGTTTTTGACCGTACAAAAGAAAAAAGTAAAAATTCCTTTTGATGAGATCATCTATATCGAAAGCCAGCGGGAATATATAAAGATGGTTACTTCCAAAACGGTGTACTTTTCAAAAATGACCACCAATGAAATGGAGGAGCTCTTGCCATCTAATCTTTTCAAGCGGATCCATCGCTCGTATATCATTTCGCTCAGGAAGATCGAGTCCTACAATTCAGAGACTGTTGAAGTGGGTGGAATTTCGATTCCGGTGGGCAGAGGGTATAAAGATGTACTGGCGAATTTGTGATTAATTACAGTTCATTAGGATTTTCCTCATTTTTATTAAGTGTGTAGATTAAGAATTCGCAAAAGATTTAAATCTAGCGCCAGCTAGCCAGGTTGCGTACCATAAAACTTCCCATTCATCATCATGTTTAATAGCTGGATTTAGATAAAGGACACAGGCATCCCCATGCCTGAAATTTTGAGACTGGTTCCAAAATATTCGCCTCTGAATTTTTCTGAACGTTGGCGGGTATCATAAATAAGATAATTGACGTCAGAAATTTCTTCATTATCGGTTTCAATAGCTTTTAACCAGTAATGATTTTCATTAATGAATCACGGTGGTCGCTCTGGTTCCAAATTAACAAGAAATAGTCTTTTTTACACAACATTCAATGAAGCTGGCTGCTGCAATAAGAGGTAAACATTTTCCAATTACATTTGTTGATTATAGCAGAGTAGAATGGACAAGCCAAAGATTGAAAGAATCCATTGTTTGATTTTGGGTTCCGGACCTGCCGGTTATACCGCCGCTATTTATGCCGCCAGGGCGAACTTGAAGCCTGTTATGTACCAGGGCATTCAACCCGGAGGTCAGCTTACTATTACGACAGAGGTAGAGAATTATCCCGGCTATCCCAACGGCATCCAGGGTCCTGAGATGATGGTGGATTTCGAAAAACAGGCTGCAAGAATGGGTGCCGATATACGATATGGAATGGCAACAAAAGTTGATTTTTCCTCTCACCCATATAAAGTAGAGATTGATGAAGAAAAATGGATAGAAGCTGACTCGGTGATCATTGCCACTGGGGCCTCGGCTAAATGGCTGGGTCTTGAAAGTGAGCAACGTTTAAATGGATATGGAGTGAGCGCCTGTGCGGTTTGCGATGGATTTTTCTTCCGTGGAAAAGAAGTCGCGATCGTCGGGGCAGGAGATACAGCGGCAGAAGAAGCATTATACTTGTCAAAGCTTAGCCCGAAAGTTCATATGTTCATCCGGCGTGACGTGATGCGGGCCAGTAAAGTGATGCAGGACAGGGTGCTGAAAACCCACAATATCCAGATCTACTGGAACACCGATACCTTGGAAGTCAAAGGAGATAAGCATGTCACCGGCGTCAGGATCAGGAACAATAAAACCAATGAAGAACAGGAATTACCCGTCCAGGGTTTTTTTGTGGCTATTGGTCACGAACCCAATTCCAGGATATTTAAAGATTGGATTGATATGGATGATGCGGGATATATCAAAACAATTCCCGGGACCAGTAAAACAAGCCTGGAGGGCATATTTGCCTGCGGGGATGTACAGGATAAAGTTTACCGGCAAGCCGTCACAGCAGCAGGCACAGGATGTATGGCAGCCCTGGACGCTGAACGCTGGCTTGGTGCAAAAGGATTTCATGAATGAAAAAAGGTCTGATCACTATATCGTTGAATTATCTACGCTTTTGGGCCTTTCATGGAGTCTATGAAGAAGAAAAAAAAGTAGGCAACGATTATGAAGTAAATCTTGACGTTTCATTTTATATTAAAAAAAAGATCATACACCTTGCAGAAACGGCTGATTACAGCCGGTTGCATGCTATCATCAGCGAGGAAATGCAAATACCCCGTAAACTATTGGAGACCTTCCTGATGGAACTGGCGGAGAGGATCAGGGATGAATTTCCCCAATTAAAAAAGATCGATGCCAGCATCCGCAAATTGCATCCCCCCATACCCGGAATAGTTGGAAATGTTGCAGTCAGATATTCCAAAGAATACTAACGGGTATTTCCTTTTCGAAACTTGTTATGAAATTTTGAAAACCTATAATTTGTTCCCTTCCCCTCTTTGGGAAAGGGCAGGCGGGAAGGGTGAGGCTCGCATAGTATTTGCATCCTTTTGGAAAAAGAATATGGCAATACTTCCATTGATACTTTTTATAGCGGTGGGCATTTACCATGATCATCGTAATGATG
>Ga0196964_10001493_pt1 | contig 11910 bp, 10 predicted proteins | sample S1_10metaG_FD_148615 | JGI IMG/M metagenome (GOLD analysis project Ga0196964, IMG submission 148615) | Soil microbial communities from Anza Borrego desert, Southern California, United States - S1_10 | ecosystem: Environmental > Terrestrial > Soil > Desert | place: USA: California | collected...
TCACAGCCTGCAAATACAAGCAAAATAGTTATTCTGTTTGCAAGAACGTAAATATCGCGATTACATGCAAGGAAAGCCCCGCCTCGGCCGTGAAGCCGAAGCGGGGCAAGGATCTCCCGTCGGGGGAGGCAATCAGCTAGAAATCGTCTGGGCGCCCCTGATCGTCTCATCCAGACGATCACGCAGCTTCCGGCCCGCGGCCGTCAGATAGAGCAGCCGGCCACGGCCATCGTACGGATCCTGCCGCAATTCGATCAGGCCCAGCGCCGGCGGCATGGCGCCCGGCGACTCGGGTGACGCCAGGGCGCGCGCCGACCGCGACGCCGTGGCCTCGGTAAGCCGGCAGATCTGGGCGAGTTCGCTGACGTTGATGCCCTCGTTCTCGGCCACGTACATCAGCACGAGCATGGCGTTGAAGGTCATGCCGTCGCCATAGGCGCGCAGCCGCTCCATGGATTCGAGCACGACGTTGCGTCGGCGCGGCGGGCCACCGGTCGTCATGACTCAGCCTTACTCGTAGGCGTGGAGGCGGCCGGTGTAGTGCTTGATCTCGGTGCGCGGCTTGGCCGACTTCTTCTCGCGGGGCCCGCGGCGCGGACGGAAGGCGAACTGGGCCTGGCCATATTCGCTGCGCACGGCTTCGATCAGTTCTTCGATGCGGCGCTGGTGCTCGGCGGCCTCCAGGAAATCGGCGGCGTCGAGGTCGATGGTGATTTCGGCGCGCAGGCGCAGGGCGGAAGAAGTTCCGGACATCGGGGAGGAGTCCTTCTGTTACCGCGTGCGCAAACAGATGCGCACGTCACGGCAAGTTTCTTCGCAGAAACGCATCTTCGGCTGCGACGGAATTGCGATAACCGCCTGCCGACAGACGACAAACCGTCCCGAACCGCGACGAATGGTTACGCCGACGCGATGAACGGAGCCCGAGACCCATGCAGACGCGTTATGATCGCGGGCGACGCTCGGGAGCTCAGCCTTGAACCGAATCGGCGAGGACACCCAGACCGCCCATGTGCCGTTGCGGCCGGTGCTGCTGTTCACCGTGGGGCTTTGGCTTACGGTCTTCCTCTATTTCACCGCCCGCTCCTTCTTCATCGTCCCCAACGTGATGGAGAGCGCCATCGCGCGCTTCATCAACTGCTGCTTCGCGGTGCTGCTGACCGGTGGGCTGTACTGGGTGCTTCTGCGGGTGAAGACGCGGCGCTTCATCCACCTGCTGGGGATCGTGATCGGGGCCTCGGCCATCGCCGCCCTGATCTACGCCGGCGTGGCGGCCTACACCTATGAAGCCCTGGCCGGCCTTCCGGGCGAACCGGAGACCGACCTGTGGCGGGCGCTGCTGGAGCGCTCCCAGGCGGCGCCGTGGGTGTTCATCGCCTGGTGCTGCGGCTATCTCGCGCTGGAGTACAACGGCCGGCTTCGCGCCAACGAGATGCGGCTGATGGAGCTACAGGCCCTCGCGGCCGACGCCCAGAACCGGATGCTGCGCTACCAGATCCAGCCGCACTTCCTGTTCAATACCCTGACCGCCATCTCCACGCTGATCCTGCGCAACGAGAACGTCCGCGCCGAACGGATGGTGATGCAGCTGTCGAAGTTCCTCCGCCACTCACTGGAAACCTCACCCGAAGCACAGGTGACCCTGCGCGAGGAGATCGAGGCCCAGGAGCAGTACCTGGCTATCGAGCAGGAGCGGTTCGGTGAGCGCCTGCGCTTCCGCAAGGACTTGGACGCTGAGGTAGCGACCCTGCAGGTGCCCAGCCTGATCCTCCAGCCGCTGGTCGAAAACTCGGTCCGCCACGCGCTGGCGCGCACCGACCGGCCGGTGACGCTGGAGATTTCGGCGCACCGGGAAGACGATCGAGCGGTGATCGAGGTGCGCGACGACGGGGCCGGCGAGCGGCCGGGCGAGCCCGGCTTCGGCCTGGGTCTGGAGAACGTGCGCCGCCGCCTCGGTGTGCTCTACGGCGGCAAGGCCGCGTTCGAGCACGGGCCGCGCGCGGGCGGCGGCTACGCCTCGCGGCTGACCATACCCGCCGAGGCCGCCTGATGGGCCCGCTGCGCACCGTCATCGTCGAGGACGAGCCGCTCGCCCTGCACCGCCTGGAGTTGGCGCTCGAGGGCGAGGAGGTGTCGATCGTCGGTTCCGCCGGCGAAGGCCGCCGCGGGCTGGACATGATCCGGCGGCTCAAGCCCGACCTCGTGTTTCTTGATGTGAAGACGCCCGGCCTTACGGGGATCGAGGTGGCCCACGAACTGGCCAATGACGACCAGCAGCCGGCTGTGGTGTTCGTGACCGCCTTCGCCCACTTCGCTGTCGAGGCGTTCGATCTGGCGGCGGTCGACTACGTGCTGAAGCCGGTCGAGTTCGATCGTGTGCATGCTGCGGTGGACCGTGCGCGGCGCCGCCTCGAACAGGCCCGCGCCGAGAAGCGGGCGGAGGAGCTCCAGGGGGTTCTGAACGCCGTGCGCCGCGAGGCGGCCGAGAGCGCGGACCCGGCCGGCGTCCTGCGCTCGGTGTGGGTGCCCACCGCTCGCGGCCGGGTGAAGGTGATGCTGGAGTCGGTGGAGTGGTTCGAGGCCGAGCGGGACTACGTCCGCATCCACGCCGATGGCCGAGCCCACCTGCTGCGCTCAACCCTGCACGGCTTTTTCGAGCGGGTGGACCAGGACCTCTTCGTGCGCATCCACCGTTCGGCGGTCGTGAATCTGAAAGCTGTGAAGGCGCTGCACCGGCGGGTCACCGGCCAAGTGGTGGTGGAGCTGGACTCGGGCGTCGAACTTCCAGTGGGTCGCGCGCACGTCAATCCGCTGAAAGCGCGGCTGGGCCTCGAGGGCCGGGGCGTGAAGATCGACTAGCGCAGGCCGGCGTTGATCTCGGCGAGCGCCGTGGAACCGGGCGTGAGCTCCGCCGATCCGAGACGGTTCAATGGGACCTTCGTCGTGTGCAGAGCGCCGTGCAGGTCGCGCGGCGCAGGATCGACGTACAGCAGGCCGGTGACGATCTCGCCCGCCGACTGCCGCTCCTGCAGATAGGCCATGGCCCGGTTTCGGTCCGACGGATCGTAGTCGGTCGCCAGCTTGCGCAGGGTGAGCACGCCGCCGTCGTGGAGCTGGACCGTCGTGGTCGAACCTGGCTCATAGTCGGCGGCGATGGGCGCGCGGCCCAGGATCACGTCCAGCCGGTTCACCGCCTCGTTGTGCTCGCGCACATAGTCGAAGCTCTTGGTGGAGCCCGCGTGGTTGTTGAACGCCACGCATGGGCTGATCACGTCGATAAAGGCCGAGCCGTGGTGCAGGATCGCGCCCTTGATCAGGGGCACCAGCTGGCTCTTGTCGCCGGAGAAGCTGCGGCCGACGTAACTGGCGCCGAGCTGCAGGGCGAGCGCGACCAGGTCGATAGGGCTGTCGTGGTTCTCGACGCCCCGCTTGGACTTCGATCCCCGATCGGCGGTGGCCGAGAACTGACCCTTGGTCAGCCCATACACCCCGTTGTTCTCGACGATGTAGGTCATGTTCACGCCGCGCCGGATGGCGTGGGCGAACTGGCCGAGGCCGATGGAGGCCGAGTCCCCGTCGCCGGAGACGCCGAGATAGATCAGGTCGCGGTTGGCCAGGTTCGCGCCGGTCAGCACACTGGGCATGCGCCCATGGACGGTGTTGAATCCGTGGCTGGCGCCGAGGAAGTAGTCGGGCGTCTTGGACGAACAGCCGATGCCCGACAGCTTCGCGAGCCGGTGCGGTTCGAGATCGAGCTCGAACGCGGCCTGGACGATGGCGGCGCTGATCGAGTCGTGGCCGCAGCCGGCGCACAGCGTCGAGACCCGGCCTTCGTAGTCGCGGCGGGTGAAGCCCAGCGCGTTGCGCGGCAGCTCCGGGTGGTGGAACTGGGGCTTGGCGATCCAGGTCATTCGGCGGCCTCCCGAACCGCTTCGGAGAGGAGCGCCGATATCTCCTCGACGATGAAGCGGGCGGTGATCGGCGCACCTTCGAAGTGCAGCACCGGCGTGAGGCGCGCCGGGTCGATCTGACCCTCGGTGACCAGCAGGGTCTTCAGCTGGGCGTCGCGGTTCTGCTCGACCACGAACACGCGCGCGCGGGCTGCGATGAAGTCGTAGACCTCGTCCTGGAACGGGAAGGCCCGGATGCGCATGGCGTCGAGGTGGAGACCCTCCGTTTCGAGGATCGCGCGGGCCTCATCCATCGCAGGCGCCGTGGAGCCATAGTAGATCACACCGAGCGTGGTCGGTTGGCTGGCGAGGGTCGTGACCGGCCGCGGCATGAGCGAGCGCGCCGTTTCGAACTTGGCCAGCAGCCGGCGCATGTTCGCGCCGTAGACCGCCCCTTCCTCGGAGTAGCGCGCATAGGGGTCGCGCGATGTCCCGCGCGTGAAGTAGGCCCCCTTCGACGGGTGGGTCCCTGGATAGGTGCGATAGGGAACGCCATCGCCGTCGACGTCCTTGTAGCGGCCGAAGTCGGCGCCCGCCTCGAGCATCTCCGCCGTCATCACCTTGCCGCGGTCGAGGGTCCGGCTGTCGTCCCACTCGAAGGGCTTGGTCAGCCACTCGTTCATGCCGATGTCGAGGTCGAGCATCACGAAGATGGTGGTCTGCAGCCGGTCGGCCAGGTCGAACGCAAGGGCCCCAAACTCGAAGCATTCGCCCGGGTCCATGGGCAGCAGCATGGGGTGCTTGGTGTCGCCGTGGCTGGCGTAGGCGGCGAGCAGCAGGTCCGACTGCTGGGTCCGCGTCGGCATGCCGGTGGAGGGCCCGCCGCGCTGAACGTCGAAGATCACGGCCGGAATCTCGGCGAAGTAGCTGAGGCCGATGAACTCCTGCATCAGGCTGACGCCCGGGCCCGAGGTGCAGGTGAACGCCCTGGCCCCGTTCCAGCCGGCGCCGACGACGATGCCGATGGAAGCGATCTCGTCTTCGCCTTGGACGATGGCGAAGTTGGCATCCCCGGTCTCGGGATCGACGCGGAAGCGCTGGCAGTAATCGGTGAACGCCTCCGCCAGCGAGGTCGAGGGCGTGATCGGGTACCAGGCGCAGACCGTCGCTCCGCCGTAGACGGCGCCCAGGGCCGCTGCGTTGTTGCCCTCCACGAAGATGCGGTCGCCCACGGCGTCCGCGGGCCGCACCTGCAGGCCGATGGGCTCGAGGTTCTGAGCGGCCCAGTCGCGACCGAGGTGCAGGGCCTCGAAGTTGGCCGGGATCAGCTTGGGCTTGGAGGCGAACTCCTCCGAAAGAAGCTGTTCGATCACCGCCGGGTCCATGCCGAGCAGATAGCTCAGCACCCCCACGTAGATGATGTTCTTGAACAGCTGCCGCTGCCTGGCCTCGGTGTAGGTGGCGTTGGCGATCTGGGTCAGGGGCGCACCCAGCACCGTGATGTCGGTGCGAAACTTCGACGCCGGGATCGGGCGGGTGGAATCGTAGAACAGGTAGCCGCCGGGCGCGATCTCGGCCACGTCGCGGTCCCAGGTCTGGGGGTTCATGGCCACCATCAGGTCGACGCCGCCGCGCCGCCCGAGCCATCCCGCCTCTGACACCCGCACCTCGTACCAGGTCGGCAAGCCCTGGATGTTGGAGGGGAAGATGTTCCGCGCCGCCACCGGCACGCCCATGCGAAGGATGGAGCGCGCGAACAGCGAGTTCGCGCTGGCCGAACCCGATCCGTTCACGTTGGCGAACTTGACGACGAAATCGTTGACCAGGGCCAGCGGCTGGTCGGCCGCGGTACTCACGCCGACTGACATGCAGACCCCGCGTGCGTCATCTCCAGGAGGAACTTCTGCATGTCCCACGCGCCGGTCGGGCAACGCTCGGCGCACAGGCCGCAGTGCAGGCAGACGTCCTCGTCCTTGACCATCACCCGACCGGTCTTCAGCGCGCCGGAGACGTAGAGGGGCTGTTCGAGGTTGTCGGCCGGAGCCTTCAGCCGCCCGCGCAGCTCCTCCTCCGGCCCATTCACGGTGAAGGTGATGCAGTCGGTGGGGCAGACGTCCATGCAGGCGTCGCACTCGATGCACAGGGGCGCGGCGAACACTGTCTGCACGTCGCAGTTCAGGCACCGCTGGGTCTCGGCGTAGCCGAGCGTCTGGTCGAACCCGAGCTCGACCTCGGCGCGCACGTCCGACAGCGCCTCTTCCAGCGGCCGGAGCGGCACCTTCTTGCGCGCGTCCGGGCTGATGTCGTTGTCGTAGCTCCACTCGTGGATGCCCATCTTCTGGGACGAGAGCGTCACGCCCGGCGGCGGCCTCAGCTGCACGTCCTGGCCACGGCACCAGCGGTCGATCGACACCGCCGCCTCGTGGCCGTGGGCGACCGCCCAGATGATGTTCTTGGGTCCGAAGGCGGCGTCGCCGCCGAAGAAGACCTTCGGGTTGGTGGACTGGAAGGTGAGCGGGTTCACCTTCGGCATGCCCCACTCGTCGAACTCGATCCCGATGTCGCGCTCGATCCAGGGGAAGGCGTTCTCCTGGCCGATGGCGACGAGCACGTCGTCGCACTCGAAGTGCTGGTCGGGCTCTCCGGTCGGCAGCAGCTTGCGGCGCCCGGATGCGGGGTCGACCTGCCAGGCCATAGGTTCGAACACCACGCCGGTCAGCCGGCCGCCATCGTGGGTGAAGGCCTTGGGGGCGAGGAAGTTGAGGATGGGGATGCCCTCGTGCATCGCATCCTCCTTCTCCCAGGGAGACGCCTTCATCTCGTCGAAGCCGGAGCGGACGATGACCTTCACGTCCTCGCCCCCGAGCCGGCGCGAGGTGCGGCAGCAGTCCATCGCCGTGTTGCCGCCGCCCAGCACGATCACGCGGCGGCCGATGCGCTCGGTGTGGCCGAAGGAGACGTTGGAGAGCCAGTCGATGCCGATGTGGATGTTGGCCGCCGCCTCGGCCCGTCCGGGAACGTCGAGGTCACGCCCGCGCGGCGCCCCGGAGCCCACGAACACCGCGTCGAAGCCCTCCTCCAGCAGGGCCGCCAAGCTGTGGATCCGCTCCCCCAGGCGCATTTCGGGCCCGAGCGCGGCGATGTAGCCGACCTCCTCGTCGATCACCTCCTCGGGCAGGCGGAAGCGCGGGATCTGGCTGCGGATCATGCCGCCGGCTCGGGCGTCGCCGTCGAAGATGGTGACGTGGTAGCCTAGCGGCGCGAGGTCCCGCGCCACCGTCAGCGATGCGGGACCGGCTCCGACACAGGCGACCCGCTTGCCGTTCTTGACGGACGCGGGCGGAGGCATCCGCGCCGTCACGTCACCCTTGTTGTCAGCCGCCACCCGCTTGAGACGGCAAATGGCGACCGGCTCCTCCTCCACCCGGCCGCGGCGGCACGCCGGCTCGCAAGGCCGATCGCAGGTGCGGCCGAGAATCCCCGGGAATACGTTGGACTTCCAGTTGACCATGTAGGCGTCGGCGTAGCGGCCGGCGGCGATCATCCGGATGTACTCGGGCACGGGCGTATGGGCGGGGCACGCCCACTGACAGTCGACCACCTTGTGGAAGTACTCGGGCGCCTCGGTGTTGGTCGGATCCAAGACCAAACTCCTCCCCTTCGCCCACTGCGGTGGACGCGGCGAGGTCGCCTGACACGCGGCCCCGCCGGTCGGCGGAGGGCTCATGGATCGAGACGTTAGACCGGGAAACCCGGGTACGCCAGCCTCCTGCCCGCTGGCCTTCAACGCGGCCTGTGGCTAAGCTTCGCCAGGGGGGCCTCATGAACGACAGGACTTGGAGATACCGCGATCCGCGTCCGCTCGCGCGGGTGGTGATCATCTTTCTGTGGATGCACCTGGTCGCGGCGGCAGCCAACTTCTTCGCCGTAGGCGCAGAAATCGGCGCACTCGACAGCGGAGAGCCGGGCCCACTCGCCTTGGCCATGATAACCCGGATGGCGCACCTCCTCGTCTACGTCGTGACCGGAATCCTCTTTCTGATGTTGATCTACCGCGTCACCGCCAACGCCAGGACCTTCCACCCGCAGATGAACGCCAAGCCCGGCTGGGCGGTCGGGTGGTACTTCGTTCCGATCGCCTTCCTCTGGAAACCCTTCGAGTACTTCAAGGAGACGTGGAAGGTCAGCCACGATCCCGCGCACCCGAATAGCGAGGAAACGCCCGCGCTGCTGAACTGGTGGTGGGGGCTATGGCTGGTCGGGCTGGTCGCCAGCAACATCAGTGGCCGGCTCGGCATGCGCGAGGACGCAACCACCGAGGTCTACGCAACATCCAACCTGTTGGAGATGATTTCGGACGCATCCAGTGTAGCCCTCGTCTTTGTGGTGGTGCGGATGCTGAGAGTGCTGAGCGAACGCCAGGCGACGACGCACGAGCTCGGCAGCGCGCACGTCTTCGCCTGATCGGCGGGGCGAGCGACCTTGACGGGCTGCGCGTGCCTACGCCCCGATGGCGTCGGACTCCAAGAGGTGACAATGACGACGCTTCGCCGCCGCAGCCTGATCGCCGCGCTGGGCGCATCCGCTCTCGCCGGCGGCGTCCAAGCCGCGCCGTCTGCACCGGAGGTTCGTACCCCGATGGGGCATATTGTCGGCGCTGTTGACACCGGTATCAGCGTCTTCAAGGGCATCCCGTACGGGGCCGATACGACCGGCCGCCGATTCCAGCCGCCGCTGCCCGCCCTGGGCTGGGGAGGTGTCCGCGAAGCCCTGACCTTCGGACCCGCCTCGCCACAGGCGAACCCGCCGGAGGCCGCCTCGGAGGACTGCCTGTACCTGAACGTCTGGACGCCCGGCCTCGACGGCGCAAAACGCCCGGTGATGGTCTACATCCATGGCGGCGCCTACAGCTCCGGCTCCGGCTCGGACCCGCTCTACGACGGCGTCAGGCTGGCGCGGCGGGGCGACGTTGTGGTGGTTACGCTGAACCACCGCCTCAGCGCTTTCGGCTACCTGTACCTGGCGCGGTTCGACCGGCGCTTCCCCGACAGCGGCAACTGCGGCCAGCTCGACCTCGTCCTGGCGCTGCGATGGATCAGGGACAACATCACCGCCTTCGGCGGCGATTCGGGGAAGGTGATGCTGTTCGGCCAGTCCGGCGGCGGCGCGAAGATCGCCACGCTGATGGCCATGCCGGCCGCGCGCGGCCTGTTTCACCGCGCCGCGACCATGAGCGGGCAGCAACTGACCGCTTCCGGACCGCTCAATGCGACGAAGCGCACCCGCGCCTTTCTCGACGCCCTGGACCTCGCGCCGGAGCGTGCGGGCGAGCTGGCGACCATGCCGGTCGAGCGACTGCGCGAGACGCTGTCCACAACGGACCCGGTGATCGGCTCAGGCGGCCTCTACTTCGGCCCGGTGCTGGACGAGCGCACCCTCACCCGACACCCGTTCTATCCCGACGCGCCACCGCTCTCGCGCGACATCCCGATGATCATCGGCAACACCCGCGACGAGACGCGTTACTTCATGGGCCGCAGCGATCCCTCAAGCTGGAGCCTGACTTGGGAGGAGCTCCCGGGACGGCTGGTCCCGCAGATGCGTGTGGACATCGACCCGGAGACGGTCGTCGCGGCCTATCGGCGGCTCTATCCGCACTACTCGCCGAGCGAGGTCTATTTCGCCGCCACCACAGCGTCCCGCTCCTGGCGGGCGGCCATCGTCGAAGCGGAACTGAGGGCGCAGCAGGGCAGCCCGGCCTTCGTCTACCAGCTGGACTGGCGCTCGCCCAAGGACGGCGGCAAATGGGGCGCGCCGCACACCCTCGACATCCCGCTGGTGTTCGGAACGCTCGATGCGCCCGCGTCGATCACGGGGACAGACGCCAGGGCGCGGACGATGTCCGATCGGATGATGGACGCCTTCATCGCCTTCGCACGCACGGGCGACCCGAACCACGAAGAACTGCCGCGATGGGAGCCCTACCGGCTGGATCGCCGTCAGACGATGGTCTTCGACGACGAGACTCGGCTGGTCGACGATCCGCGCGGCGAGGAGCGGAGGCTGTTCGAGAAGGTCCCCTTCATCCAGCAGGGGACCTGACGCCGCCTAGTGCTTCACCCGCACGTAGGAGCCGGGGGCGGCCTCTAGCGCGGGCAAGCCGCCCTCGCCCGGCGTGCGCGCCGGAACCTTGTCGTCGCCCGCGGCCTCGTCGAGCCAGCCTTGCCATTCCGGCCACCAGGACCCGGGCTTCTTCTCAGCGCCCGCCAGCCAGGCTTCGGCGTCGGCCGCGTCGGCGGCGTTCGACCAGTAGCCGTGCTTGTTCGCCGCCGGCGGATTGATCGTGCCGGCGTTGTGACCGGAGCCGCCGAGCAGGAATTTCGTCGGTCCGCCGAACAGCTTGCGGCCGGCGAAGGTCTGCTTCCAGGCCGAGACGTGGTCGTCCTTCAGGGCGACGACGAACACCGGGGTCTGGATCTTGCCGAGGTCGATCGCCACGCCACCGACGCTGACGCCGCCGGGCTCGCGCAGCCTGTTCTGCTGCAGCACGCCGCGGCCGTAGTCCTTGAGGAACTGCGCCGGGATCCGGGCGCCGTCGTCGAACCACCACAGCAGGTCGGACGGGCGGGCTTCCTCGCCCAGCAGGTAGTGCTGCACCACCGACGACCAGATCAGGTCGTTTGCACGCACCAGGCTGAACAGCTTGGCCAGGTCGTGGCTTTCGACGTAGCCCTTCTCGTCCAGATAGCGGTCGAAGGCGGCCAGGTCGCGCTCGCCGGTGAATACCGACCATTCGCCCATGTCCTCGAAGTCGACCAGGGTGGCGATCAGGCTGGCGGTGGCGACGCGGTCGCCCTCACCCTTGGCCGCGAGATACGCCATGGCGATGGCCGAGAGTGTGCCGCCCAGGCAGTAGGACACGAGGTCGAGCTGCTTCTCGCCCGTCGCCTGCTCCACCGCGTCCATCGCGGCGACCACGCCGTCCAGCACGTAGGCGTCCATGCCCTTGTCGGCTTCAGCCTCGGAAGGATTCTTCCAGGAGATGACGAAGACCGTGTGGCCCTGGTCGACGATCCACTTCAGGTATGAGGCCTTCGGCGTCAGGTCGAACAGGTAGTACTTGTTGACCAGCGGCGGCACGAACAGCACCGGGCGGCGGTAAACGGTCTCGGTCGTCGGCGCGTACTGGATCAGCTCGAACAGGTCGTTGCGGAAGACCACTGCGCCGGGCGTGGCCGCGATGTTCTTGCCCAGTTCGAAGTCCGTGTTGGCGCGGCGCTTCACCAGCCCGTGCCCCTGGGCGAGGTCCTCGAGCAGGTGCGAGAAGCCGGTCATCAGGTTGAGGCCGCCGGTCTCGATCGTCTTGCGCACCACGTCGGGATTGGTGTGGGCGTAGTTCGCCGGCGACAGGGCGTTCATCATCTGCCGGCTGAAGAAGTCGACCTGGGCGCGCGTCTTCTCGTCGAGGTTGGCTTCGGCGACGAGGTCCTGGAGCTGCTGCGACGCCAGCAGGTAAGCCTGCTTGATGTAGTCGAAGACCGGCTCCTCGCTCCACGCGGGCGAGGCGAAGCGGCGGTCGCCCTTCTGGGGCTCGACCACCGGCGGCGCCATCTCGCCGGTCGCACGTGCGGCCATCGCCGTCCACAAGGCCGCCCAGTCCCGCATGTTGCGCTGCTGGATCTCGGCCAAGCGCATGGGGTCCGACCAGAGGCCGACGCTGAAGTCGTAGAAGGCGCGGGCGACGGTGGTCGGATCGTAGGGCGGGATCTCGCGGGTCAGCGCCCGCTCGGACGCGGCGCGCACCGCGGCGCTGGCGTTCTCGGCCAGCTGCATCAGGACCCGGCTAGTCTCCACAGGATCGGGGAAGCCGGGTTTGATCGTGAAGACGGACGAGGTCTGGGCGTCCTGCGGTTTGTCCGTCATGGGTCGGCCTTCTTCAGCGATCAGGCGGCGTATAGCGCGTCGATGGCCTCGCAGTCGCGCGGCGACACGAAGAGCAACGCGAGCATGCGGTCCGGGT
>Ga0196964_10001494_pt1 | contig 11903 bp, 11 predicted proteins | sample S1_10metaG_FD_148615 | JGI IMG/M metagenome (GOLD analysis project Ga0196964, IMG submission 148615) | Soil microbial communities from Anza Borrego desert, Southern California, United States - S1_10 | ecosystem: Environmental > Terrestrial > Soil > Desert | place: USA: California | collected...
CGTTCTCGGCCAGGATGAGGGAACTTCGCCATCGGGCGCGCCGTTGCCAGCGCGGACGAAGGAGTTTCCACACGATGCCGCAAGCCCGCACCAATGGTGAAGCAAGACCGCGCGCCGGCGCCCGCAAAGGCGCCGCCGATGCGATTGCCCTGCTGAAAGCGGACCACCGGGAAGTGGAAGACTGGTTCGAGGACTTTGAGAATACAGACAGCGCGCCGAAGAAGAAGAAACTAGCCGCGCAAATCTGCAAGGCCCTGCGGGTTCATACGCAGATCGAGGAAGAGATTTTTTATCCTGCGTGCCGCAGCGCCGGCTTTTCCGAAGACATGATGGATGAAGCCGATGTCGAACACGACGCGGCGAAGAAACTGATCGAGGAGATCGAAGCGGGCGGCCCTGGCGACGATCATTGGGACGCGCGCGTCAAAGTCCTTTCTGAAATGATCGCGCATCATGTGAAGGAAGAGGAAGAGCACGATGGCATGTTCGCGAAAGCGAAGAAGGCCGGCCTCGATCTTGATGAGCTCGGCGCGCAGATGAAGGCGCGCAAAACCCAGCTGATGAAGCAGAACTAGTGTTGGGCCTCCGGCCCGCATTTGGCTTTGACATTGAAAATTGCGGCCGGAGGCCCGCGGTCCCTGGAATAAAAAACGGCGGCCAACCGGGCCGCCGCTTCTCACTCATGCTTGCATCAATTGCTATGCCGGCACCCAATCTCCATTCGGCGTGCGGCAAAACGTTTCCGGCGGCAATTGCTGCTGGCCATATTGCGGATCGGTGACCGTAGCGCTCACGCGGCGGCATTCGGATCCGTAGCCTTGCGCAGCCGTCGGGCGCGACACTGACAGCGAACGGGTGCCGCCCTGATCGCTTTGCCAAGTGTCGTTTACCGGCCCGCCCGAATTCAGCGACTGATAGTACGCGTTTTCGACACGCTGCTGCTCGCGCGCCGTCAGCCAGCGGCACACGCCGTACGTGCCGAGCCCGCCGACCGCCGCGCCGATCGCGGCGTTCTCGGCGCGGTTCTCGCGCGGGCCCTGCGTGGCGCCAATCACGGCGCCGACACCCGCGCCAATCAGAGCATTGCGCGTGCATTGCGAAAGTTGCGTGCGCGGGGCGCCGTATCCGCCGCCCCCGCCCGTGGTTTCGCATGCAGTCAGCGCGAGCGCGCCCGCGAACACGGCGCTCATCAATTTCAGACGCATCTTACACTCCGTACATGTGGCGCGCCGCCCCTCACAGCGGGCGTGCCTGATGGCTCAGCGCTCGTCTTAGCAAAAGCGCGAGCGCGGTACTATTGGAGTATCGAACAAAGCGTTTCTGCGGCGCCCGGACGCGTCCATTGAGCCCGCGCCGCGCGGCCGCGCAACTGGGCGCCATTCGCGGAATAACGGTACGCCCCGCCGGACGTGCGCGACGGCAGCGTCAAGGTCACATAGCCCTCCTGCTCGATGGTCGCCTGACTTGGCGTGAACGTCACGCGCAGCGCCGAACCATCCTCGCAGGTAAAATTCGACACGGTCGGCTCGGTGTTCACGGCCGGACATGGCGTCTGGCACGCGGCGAGAAGTAAGGCAGCACATGCAGCAAGAAGGCGCATCGAGGTCTCCGAAGCGCCAAGCTTAAGCGATTTCGTCGTGGCGTGAAGGGTTCACGCGCTCTTGGCTTGCCCCAAGCGCCGAAAGTCTTAGAAACGCTGCCTCGCGAAGGGGACTGCCCATGTCGAACGGCTACCTGGTGGCGGCCGCCGCGGATTTGGCTGCGGCGCTCGAAATCGCCGATGGCTTCGGCCTCGATGTGATCGACGCGAGCACGGTGCGCGATCAGCAAGCGACGAGCAGCGCGCTCGCCAATGCGGCGAATGTCGGCGTGCTTCTCAGCAACGAAGCGGCGCAAGACGAAGCCTTTGTCGCGCTGCTGCGGAGCGTGGCGGCGCTGCGCCCCAATGTGCAACTCATCCTGGTGACGGGAGATGCACGGTCTGCGTTCTCGTTCCTACCGGACGCGTGGCCAGTGCTCGCGATCGAGGAAGCGCGCTCGCGCTCCAATGAACTGCTCCGGCGCCGCCAGGCCGAAGCACCGCCCGCCGAGAACGCGCCGCGCGCGCAACCGCTGCCGCCGGCGAGCGTGGATGAACCCGAAGCGCCGCTACCCGCGGAGCCGGAGCAACAGGCCGAGCCCGAACCACAAGCGGAGCTAGAGCAACAACCAGAGCAAGACGCTGCGCCAAGCGATGAGCTTGCTCGCGGCGAGCAAGAGCCCGAAGAGGTAGGGCCAGAAGAGAAAACCGCATCGGAAGAAGGCTTCGGCGCTCGTGGCGAGGCTAGCGATGACGCCCTCTCAGGCGGCGCCCCGCCGGAGCAGGAAGCAGCGCCGCCGCCAACTTCCGCCGAGCCAGCGCCCGCGCCATCCGCCGAAGACGCTCCGCCCGCGCCTGCAGAACAAGAAGCTCCGGTCGCCGCTGGTCCGCCTGAAACGCCGCCGTCCGTAAGCGCACCGCAGCCCGCGCCGGCGCCGCCGATCCGCGAGCGGCGCGAAGAAACCGCTGCCGCTGGCGGCGGTGCGCGCGGAATTACCTTGCCCGCCCCAACGGCGCCAGCGGACGCGACAGCGTTCGCACCAAGCAAACTTCGCCGCAGCACGCCGGAGCTTGTGCGCATCGCCGTGCATCAACCGAAAGATCTCAACGCCGTCATCAAGGCGGCGAAGAAGCTCGATCCGCGCACCGAACCGGCGCCGCAGGGCATGCCGATCGGCGATGTCGCCATCGGCGCGAAGGTCGGCGTTGCGCTTGAAGTGCGTGGCGGCGCGTGCGATGGCGCGCTGCAGCGCCGCACCTGGACGGGCGAGCCGATCGACTTCAACTTCGCCGTGGAGGCGGACACCAGCGTTAAGCAGGTTGTCATGCTCGCGCGCGTCTTCATCGATGATGCGCAGATCGGCGTGCTCGCCTTCACGCGCAAAGTCTCAGGCCCAGCGAAGAAACCGCACGGTCCTGGCGACCGCGCCCGTCTCAAGCGGCACAAGCGCGTCTTCCTTTCCTATTCCAGCAAGGATCGAGAGACTGTTTCGCAGATCGCGACCGCCTACCAGATGGCGGGTGTCGAACACTTCTGGGACCGCGCCTCGCTCAAGTCCGGCGAAGAATGGCATCCGCGCCTCCGGCGCGAGATCGACCGCGCCGATCTCTTTCACCTCTGCTGGTCGAAGGCGGCGGCGAACTCCGAGTGGGTGCAGAAGGAAGCCGAGCACGCGCTGACGCGCCGCCGCAAAAACAGCGGCAGACCCGAGATCACCGTGCAGATGCTCGATGGCCCGCCCTGGGCGCCGCATCCACCCTCGCTCGACGCGATCAATTTCGACGATTTCGTCCGCGCCGCTATCGTCGGCTACGCGCGCGGCGACGGGCCTTAGGTCCTGGGACCGCGGGCCTCCGGCCCGCAGTTCGTTCCGACAAACAGAGTGCGGGCAGGATGCGCGCGGTCCGAGGGCGCAAGCCGTCGTATCGCGCTTGAAGTAAGCGAATATGCGCGACACGCTCGCGCCGATGTTCAGTCAAGCCGCCAGCATGCTAGGAGCAGTCCTTATGACTGCACAATTCAACGCCCCCCTCCCGCCCGCGCCGGAATGGCATGGCGCAAGCGAGAGCCTCATCGTCGGCGCCGACAACGCCTGGATCACGCCGGCCGAAGCCAACGGCTTCACCAGTACGCCAAACTACGCAGAGACGCGCGCCTGGCTCGAACGCCTCGCGGCCGCCTCGACGCTCGTGCGCGTCGAAGTGTTCGGGCGTTCGCCGCAAGGGCGCGAACTCATCGTGGTGTTTGCGACTGCCGATGGCGGCGAACTCGATCCGGACAAACCGACGCTCTTCGTGCAATGCGGCATCCATCCCGGCGAGATCGACGGCAAGGAAGCCGGCATGATGCTGCTGCGCGACATCGCCTTCGGCTCGAAGCGCGCGCTGCTCGACCGCGTCAATCTCGTCTTCGTCCCAATCTTCAGCGTTGACGGCCACGAGCGCGCCTCCGCGTTCAACCGCCCGAACCAGCGGGGCCCGAACAATCAAGGGTGGCGCAACACCGCGCAGAATCTCAACCTCAACCGCGACTACACCAAGCTCGACGCGCCCGAGATGCGCGCGATGATCGCGCTCCTCCAAAGCGTCGATCCCGAACTCTATCTCGATATCCACGTCACCGACGGCATGGATTATCAGTACGACATCACCTACGGCTTCATGGGCCGCGACGGCTCTTACGCTGCGTCGCGCAACATCGCGCGCTGGCTCAATCAGCACTATCGGCCGGCGTTGGACGAAGCGCTCTCGCGTAATGGCCACATCCCCGGCGACCTCGTCTTCGCCAATGACGACCGCAATATCGAAGGCGGCCTCGCCGCCTTCACCTTCACGCCGCGCTTTTCCCAAGCTTACGGCGACATGATCGGTCTTCCCTCCGTTCTCTTCGAGAACCATTCGCTGAAGCCGTTCCGTCAGCGCGTGCTTGGCACATACGTCGTGATCGAAGAGAGCATGCGCCTCCTCGCCGAGCATGGCGACGCGCTGGAGCGGGCCATCGCCGCCGACGCACGCGAGCGCCCGCGCACGCTTCCGGTGGGCTGGCGCCAGACCGCGGCGCCTGTCAGCCAGCGCCAGTTCTTGACAATCGAGCGGGAGAGTTATCGCTCCACGGCGTCGGGCGCGCAGGAAACACGCTGGCTCGGCCGCGCTGGCCCCGAGGTGCGCATGCCGCAGTTCGGCCAGGAGCACACGATCGATCTCCGCCGTCCGGGCGCCTACTGGGTGCCGGCGACAAAGCCCGAAGTTGTCAACGTCCTGCGCCTACACGGCGTGCAATTCGAAACCATCAGCGAAGCGCGCACGGTTGAAGTCGAAATGTTGCGCTTGCCGCAGGCGCAAACGAGCGCACCGTTCGAGGGGCGCACGCGCGTCACCGCGGGCGAGCCGCAGCGCGTTACGCGCGAAGAATGGATGCCGCCTGGTTCGATCCGCGTGCCGACGGACCAGCCGCTCGGCGACCTCGCAATGATCCTGCTCGAACCGCAGAGCGAAGATTCTCTCTTCGCCTGGGGCTTTTTCAACGAGATACTGAGTCGCGTCGAGTATCTCGAAGCCTATGCGCTGGCGCCGATGGCCGATCAGATGCTCGCCGAAGATCCAGGACTGCGCGCCGAGTTCGAAGCCCGCCTCGCTGCCGATCCGGAGTTCGCGGCCAATCCCGACGCTCGGCTTGCATGGTTTTACGAGCGCTCGCCCTATTACGATCAGCGCTACCAGCTCTATCCCGTCGGCATCGAGCGCTGAAGCGCACCGAGCGCCTGTTCGGCTGCTTCGTATCCGGTCTGGAACGCGCCATGGGCGGTTGAGTAGCGCGCGCGCGAACACGCTTCTCCCGCAAAGAACACGCGCTCCGCGACAGGCGCCGCAAGCACCGCGCGCATATCGGCAAAGCCGGGCTTGGCGTAGGAGTATGATCCGAGCGCATGCGCATCCGTCGCCCATGACGATGAGGCGAGCAGCGTCAGGTGGCGCGGGAAGGACGAGCCCAGCAGTTCAGCCAATTCCTGCTTGGCGTAGTCTTCCATCGCCGCAGCGCCCGCCTGTGCGAGCCCATGCGCCATCGCGCCGCCGAAATACGCCTCCACCATTCGCTTGCCCGACGGCCGCAGATGGTACGATCCCACATCCGCGGAATCGAAACGCGGGAACAGGTGTCCATCGACCGGAAACATCTCCGGCTCGTCCAGCGCGAAGTATAACTTCTCCGCCCACCCCAGCGGCAAGCCCAAAGCCGCTTCGCGCTTCTCGGGCACATCCGGCGTCAAGCGCAGCGCGCCGATCAGCGACGTCGGCAGCGTCACGATCGCGCAATTCGCTTCAATCACGCCGCGCTGTGTTTCGACGCGAACGCGCGCGCCGGAGTAGTCAACGCTCAGCGCCTCCACACCGAGCTCTACCGGCAGCTGCGCGCCCAGCGCTGCGATCAGCGCGCCGTAGCCTTCGCGCACGCGCCAGTTCACGCCTGTGTCTTCGTAGCGCGCGTAATCCCGGGCATCGATGTGATCAAGCGAGGCGCCGCTGATATAGGAGAACACGGCGTTCATCATCGGCGTCCAGCGATTGCCGGGCTCGAGATAAGCGCTCGCCGCCGCCGGCGGGTTGTGCTCGGCCTCTTCATCGACGCGCTTTTCGAACGCCGCGAAGGTCTTCGCGAAATTCGCCTGATCCGGCCCACTCAAGCCATGGTCGCCCGATTGGCGTGTCCAGGGCGCGGCGGTGCGGCTGACATGGAAGCCCATCGCTTCGGCCATCGCTGTCATCACGTTGCGGTCGCCCGAATGCAACCAGCCGCAGCCCAGATCGATGGGGCCGAATTCATGAGGCAGCGTAAGCGCGCGGCCGCCGACCCGCTCGCGCGCTTCCAGCAGCGCGAACGAAACTCCAGCGTTCGTCAGCCGCCGCCCCGCGCCGATCCCTGCGGCGCCGGCGCCGATCACAATCACGTCGTAGAAAGAGCCCATCAACCCCCTCTAACGCACTCCACTCCCTTTCGGCGCCCGCCGACAGATGGTAGGCGCTCCCTCGCGCCGCCGCAGCGATCGATCGACGGCGGCGAGGCTTCGCGCGTAACTCAATGGTTAGAGCTGGCCGCTCATAACGGCCTGGTCGGAAGTCAAACGCGCGCTCGATCCCGCCATCGGGAACTACGTGCCCAAGTGGGCGTCGCCGCCCGGAAGCCTCTCGTCTCGTGACTTCGGACCTGAAGTTGAGGCGCCCGCCAGGAGACGCCGCGTCGGACACTGCTGGCGCCGCAGCTAGCGGTTGGTCTCTTCTTCTGAGCCTAAGCTGATCTCGAAGCGTTCGACCACGCAAAGCATCCGGCCGGCGTTCCGGCCCCGGCAACGAGCACTGCCCCCAGTGCGTAGAGTTCTAAAGCCTCAGCGTCAGAGAGACCGGTGACGACGTAGACGCCGTCCCCGTCGAACCAAGCGAGCGCCTCGCTCCTCGCGAGAACGTGGCCAAACACATCACCCGCGCCAACACCGCGCGAAAACACGACCATTGTATAGGGCTGGCCGGGCGGTGGTCGGCTCGCCCAGTAGCCTGCGCCAAGCATTGTGAACGCGAGGAGCGCCACAACCGCTTCGGGCTTGCTGCGGTTGGTCGGACCGCCTTTTCGCAGCAGCCAGCCCAGGAGCAGCGGGATCGCGCCGAAGGCTATGAGCCAGCCCAGATCCCACATGAGCGGGTTGGGTGCATCCTGCTTAATCCTGTGAATGCCCAGGACCCAATGGGATGCGATGGCATCCAAGAAGTGCCAACCGCCAAAACCGATAAGCAAGTAGGCCAGCAAGCGCCGCGGTGCTCCGGCAGCTTCCAACGACCTCCGCGCGCGCCATAAGGACCACAGACCAAGCGCGCCGACCACATACATGAGGAGGTGGAAGTAGCCGTCCATGAGGATTTGAAAGCGAATATCCTCGCCACGAATGGCGCTCAGCAGATGATGCCATTGGAGCACTTGATGAAGCAGAATGCCGTCGAAAAATCCGCTGAACGTAAAGCCCAGCCAAAACGCGGGCCAGGTCACCCCGCGTGCAGCGTAATCACTTGTTGCTTGGATCATGGGCGGGCCTCCGACTATAACCCAACGCCTCCAAGTCTGGTTTCGCTGCGCGGGCGGCTCGAACCACTGTGCGCTTAGTTGAACGAGCCAGCGCCTGGCGCCAAGCTCATCTGAATCTGCTCCTGCGGGACTGAGTTCATCCCATATCTAGACCCACTCCATGTTGGTTGCGCGCTGTGCGCGGCTCAAAACCTCGCCGGTCCACGTAACGCCGCTGGCGCGTTCGCACAGCTGTTCGCCGCGATCGACTGAACTGTAAGCGCCTGCGCTCGCTTCTTCGAGACGGCTGCGATCCCTGACCAGGATTGAGCCCCGGTGCAGGACAATAAGGCCGGCATGCTCCATTTTCTTGGCCGCAACGGAAACGCCGGCGCGTCGCACACCCAACAGCGCGGCCAGACGCTCGTGCGTCAACTGCAGTTCGTCGCCGTCTGTGCGGTCGTGCATCAAAAGCAGCCAGCGGGCCAATCGCGGTTCGAGCGGCACGCAGGCATTAACCTGCGCCTGGCGCATGGCCTGAACCATGAACCTCAGCACGTACGCTCGAACGGCTCGATCGAGCTCAGCGCTTTGCCTCATCGCCTCCTTCAGCGCTGCTACGGGCGCACGATGAGCGGACCCCGCTGTCAACATGCGCACATCGTAAGGGCTTGAACGCGCGTCTAGAAGAGCGGGGACGCCAGTGAAGCCTTCGCGGCCGGTCATGCCAACTTCGACGCCATGCTTGGGATCGTCGGCGAGCGCGCAGGCTATGCCGCTTTCGATGAAATAAACAAACTCGCATCCGCGGCCGCGCTGCTCCAGCCGCTGGTCGCGTTGCACGTCGACTGCTTGCAGATGCGGCGCTAATGAGGCGAAATCAGCAGCGCAGAGCGCCCGCAGCACCGAATTGCTTTTCCAAACGACCGATATTTGTCCGTGCAAAGGAGGTCCCTCTTAGTTCGCGTGGTTGGGACCGCAGCGCTGTGGGTTTAGCGCGAGCCGACACAGAAGGCTACACCTGCCGTGAAGAGGCCGCTTACTAGTGTTCCGTGGGAAACCGGGCCTTGAACATTCGTTCAGCTCTTTCCGCGGATCTGTGCGATCGCGAGAGCGTGGCCCTCGCGGCCGGCACGGCGCCGCGCGCAACTCGCTCTCTTGGGCGGCCGCGACGGTAGGGGACCGCCGCTGCCTCGCCTGCGCCCTCAAATTTTTCGCCGGCGTTTGAAGGGGGACACTTCGGCCGGTGATCAGACCGGTCGCCGCTCCATGCGACGCGAACCGTCGCCATGTGTGAAAGCGGCGACACGGGGCGTCAGTCTCCGTCGTTCGCCTCGGAGGATCGAAGGCTTCGAAAGGCCCAATCGAACGAGCGTCCGTCAGCATGAACGCGGGCGCAAATCGTAAGCGCCTTCCATGAGCGCGGCAGACTCAGAACAATCTGACGCTGCTCACGAATTGCTAGTTTCGATGAGAGCGACCGAGAGGGAGCACTGAAGGCCCCCCGCCTTGTATTCGATATTGGCGGACTCGCCTGCTCGCGAAAGCGCGCTGCGGATGAGCCGCGTACCAAAACCGTGGCGCGTCGGTTCAGTTACGTCGGGTCCGCCGCGCTCTCGCCAAAGCAGTGTCATGGTGCGCGCGCCTTCCGCATCGAGGCCCACATTCCAAGATATTTCCACTTGGCCATTCGGAACGCTCAGCGCCCCGTGCTTTACAGCGTTGGTGGCGAGCTCATGTAGGACTAACGACAGTGTGACGGCTTGCGAAGGATGTAGACGGATGAGCGGACCATTGATGAGAAACGGGGGCGGAACGCGTTCATAGGGCTTGGTCACTTGCTGGACGAGGACGCTCAGATCGGCGCCAGCCCAATTCTGCTCGACAAGAACATCGTGCGCTCGCGATAGCGCCAACAATCGATCCCTCAGCGCTTTCTGCGTTTCAGGGGGGACGTTCGCGCCGCGCAGGGTCTGCTCGGTGACCGATTGAACGGTGGCCAACGTATTTCTCACACGATGATTAAGTTCGTTCAGCAGAAGAAGCCTGCGTTCGTCAGCTTGTTTCACCGCTGTCTCATCGCGGAAGATCTTCATCAATGCTGCGTCACCATATTGCATCGTCATGGTCAGACCGTTGCCCCAAAAGAGCTCTCCGTCCTTATGGCGGTGCCAACGACAATCCTCGCTCACGCCATTCGCTAGAGCACTGGCGATCTCTTTGCGGTGTACGTCCTCAGCCAAATCAGCATCGGTAAACAAGGCGCAGAAATCGCGCCCGAGCATGTCATCTTCGGAGTAACCGGTAATTTTCTCGGCGTCTGCCAGCCAATGAGTGACCACGCCCTCAGTAGTTAGCCCAACGATCGCAAAGCCTCGCAGATGTCCAATGATGTGGGCGGCGAGCGATGCAGGAACGGAGGCCATACGGAGTAACCCAGCCCATTCAGCTTAGTTTCAGGTCGCTTGACGGGCCAGCAACTTGGGAGCGTCCTCTGTTCGATAGCGCGCTGAACGGCGCGTTGGCGTCTGCGCTCGCCGCGTCATACATCGCGCGGCGCCTGGACTGGCCTTGTCGGTCACCGGGGCGTTGCTTAGGCTTGGCCTGCGCTGTGTAGCGGACGTTCTCCTTATGACGACGATCTATTTCGGACGCCTCGTTGATCACATTCACCTGCGGGTGAGCGATCTGGCTTTGGCAAAGAGATTCTACGGCGCCGTGCTTGGCGCTCTCGGCCGAACGGCGACGCACGAACGGGACGATGCCATCAATTTCGACGAGCTTTGGATAGATGAGGCGGACGAGCTTGGCCCCACACGTTGTCATCTGGCTTTTCAGGCGGCAGACATCGAGGCTGTGAAGCGTTTTCACGCCGCTGGCCTTGCGGCGGGAGGCCGCGACAATGGTGCGCCCGGCGAACGCGAGTATCATCCGGGCTACTACGCCGCGTTCCTACTCGACCCGGACGGCCACAATATCGAGGCTGTACACCACGGCGCGGCCGACCGCGACTTAGACAAAATTACTGTCCGGCGCTAATCGGCGCCCCCTGCGCCGAGGCTTACTGCGTGCATTGGGCCCGGGGCGAAACGCGCATTGGAATCGAAGCCGGACGGCCAGGACGGGCAAGTAGCGGGGCGGTCGCCGGCGCGACGAGATCGCGTTGCGCGCCTAGTGCGCGACTCCTTGAGGTCTTCAACCAGTATTGATTGTTCCCGCGATGATCCGGGCTGAACTTCTTAGCCGCAGGCACGAAAGCCCGCGCGAAAATAGCCGTGCCGAGTAACGCGGCGCTTGCCGCGATCTGATTCCAGGCAATGAAAAGAGCCAATCCCGGCATTGCTAGGCTGCAGGGCGCAACGTCATCGTTGCTTCAAGATTCGTTGGCGTGCGCATGAGCATCGCCGGATCGAGTGCAAGCGCGGCGGGTTTTGGCGAATGCGGATGCTTCCAGATCTGCGTAGGGATGAGATCGGGGTATGCCACAACAATCTGAGCGCCCTGGCCTGTCATCGTGACGCGTCTGCCTTCGGCGGGAAGAAAAATCGCATCGCCGCGGTTCAATGCCTCGCCATCGATCATCACGCCTGGCGTCAGCGCCAGGAGTACATGACAGGTTTCGCCATCCGGCTCGAGGAAGCTCAGCTCAGGCAAGGCCCAAACTTCGACGCTCATGGCCGGGTCGCGCAGCCACGCGACGCGGTGACGTTTCTCGCTCGCGGCGAGCAGCCTCTGCGCCCGGGCCGCATTCGGCGCGTTGCTCGGCGTGAAGTTCGCCCGCGCCTCGAGCGCAGTGACGCCGCTCGGGAAGACGAGCCGTGCCGCCGCGCCGACACGCAGGAGGTCTCCGCGGCGGCAACGCAAGGCGCGCGGAGGCGCCCCCTCCGCGTCATAGATGTTCACCTTCGCGTCGAGCGGCGCTTCGATGATCCGCCAAAGTCCCAGTGGTCCCTCGGCGCGGATTGGATCGCTTGGCTCGGCGGTGGTGACGAGCCGGAAGGTCGGCGGGGCCCGGCCGAGTTCGCCAAGCATGGATGGCGGCGCCTCCGCCACCCGCGCGCCGAAATGAGCGCCATCGGCCGTCGTGTTGTGTGCATGCGCGATCCAGATTTCACCAATTGGCGCCGGCGGGCGCGGCGCACTTTCGCACCAGGCGGGGATGGTTTCGCGTCCCCAGCGTCGCGGAAGAAGGCGAGGCTGAAGCCGGATCGGATCAGCTGAAAACGTCATCGGGCGTTCTCCCAATCTCCTTTTCTTCTGAACACGTGCCGTTGC
>Ga0196964_10001495_pt1 | contig 11897 bp, 6 predicted proteins | sample S1_10metaG_FD_148615 | JGI IMG/M metagenome (GOLD analysis project Ga0196964, IMG submission 148615) | Soil microbial communities from Anza Borrego desert, Southern California, United States - S1_10 | ecosystem: Environmental > Terrestrial > Soil > Desert | place: USA: California | collected...
GTCGTCCTCTGAGAACGAGCGCGGCTCGCCCGGCGTGAACAATCCGTACATCAGCGAACGCGGATCGCTGGTGTGCTCGAGCCCCAGCGCGTGGCCGACCTCGTGACAGACGACGCTCCGGAGATCATAGCCGCGCCGCCCGAACCATTTGAAATCGCGCCCGTTGATGATGATCTGCGCGGAGAGAATTCGCGCGCCGTCTACGGCCACCATCGATGTCGCCAACACACCGTTCAGCGGCCCACCATCCTTGTCGTAGATGATTTCGATGTTTGCGCCGCTGTCCACTTCCACGAACGTCAGCGAAGAGACTTCGCTCCAGTCGCGCAGCGCCTGCTCGACGGCGCGACGAACACGCGCCGTCGTCTTGTTGACGCTCCACGTAACAACGTTGGAGTCGAACTTCGCGCCGAGGAACTCGTAGGCATGCGAAGCCGTGGCGCAGCAGATAAGAAGGACGGTCGCGAGATGATTTCTCATGAAGCACCATTAAATAGCGTCCGTGCGATATATCCGCATGAGCGCGATAAGCCACATGATTTTGGATTTTAGATTTTGGATTTTGGATTGGCTCACTGGCGCTCAATCCAAAATCCAAAATCTAAAATCCAAAATCCTCTTACACGTTCCTGCGCTTGTCGTTGACCGCCTTCACCGCCTTCGGATCGAGCTTTGGTTGCCGGTCGTACGTGTAGAGCCCGTTCTGCTCCTGTTCGACATCGCTGAGCTGCGTGTAGCAGTATCCGACGCACTGCGGGACGCTCTGCAGCGCTGAGGTCAGCGCGTCGAACCGGGCGAGCAGTTCCTCGGTGCTGCGCGCGACCTGCCCGTAGCCCCACGCGTCGCCTTCCTTCACCAGGCCGATCCCGCCGTACTCGGTGACGAGCACCGGCTGGCCCTTCCACGGGTGCTCCGGCAGGTTCTGCGCGAAGTTGTACGAGAACACCACCGCGAGACTCGTGTTCTTCAGGTACGTCCGCATGTGCTGCCGCAAGACCTTCGCGTCCTGCGCGTAGTCGTGGATCGTCGCGAGATCCGTCTCCGGGTTCTGCCAGCCATCGTTGCCGTTTACTGGCCGCGAGGGATCGAGCGCCTTCGTCAGATGGTAGAGCGAATCGAGGAAGCTCATCTGGTCTTCGCGCTGCGGCAGCACGCGCTCTTCGACGCCCCAGCTTTCGTTGATCGGCGTCCACGTGATGATGCAGGGATGGTTGCGGTCCCGCACAACGGCTTCCTGCCATTCGTGAGTGAACGCGTGGACCGCTTGATCGGTGAACTCCCAGCACGCCGGCATTTCGCCCCAGACCAGGTAGCCGAGCTTGTCGGCCCAATACAGGAAGCGCGGATCTTCGACCTTCATGTGTTTGCGGCAGCCGTTAAAGCCCATCTCCTTCATGCGTTCGATGTCCGCTTTCAGTTCGGCGTCCGTCGGCGCGGTGAGGAGCCCATCCGGCCAGTAGCCCTGGTCTAGAATGAGTTTCTGATACAGGCCGTAGCCGTTCAGAAGGATGCTGCCGCCGTGGATCGAGATGTTGCGAATCCCGAAGTAGCTGTCGACGTTGTCGAACTCCATGCCGTCGCGGAGCACGCGCAGCCGCAGCCCGTACAGGTTCGGCTGATCCACGCTCCAGAATTTTGGCTCCTGAATCTGCAGATGCAGCCGGACCGTCCTGCCGTGCGTCGCGACGCTGTGCACGGCCAGCGGCTGCGCTTCCGCCGAGGCTACCACCTGATCGTCCCACGTGGCCTCGGCGCGCACGCGGACGTGGCGGTCCCAATGGTCGAGCTGCGCATCCACGGTGACCAGGCCGCTCAAATCCCAGCTCTTCACATGCAGGCGCTCAATCGAGACTTCGCCGATCGGCTCGAGCCACACCGTCTGCCAGATGCCGCTCGTCCGCGTGTACCAGATGCCGGCGGATTCCTTCGACCAGTACTGCTTGCCGCGCGGCTGCATCAGGCGCTCGTCGTCGTAGACGCGCACGACCAGCTCGTTGTTGTTGTCGAGCGCCAGGTACTTGGTGATGTCGGCGCTGAAGGGCGTGTGCCCGCCGCGATGGGTGCAGACGAGTTTCCCGTTCACCCATACGGTCGCTTCGTAATCGGCGGCACCGAAGTTCAGCCGCACGCGCCGACCGTACCAGCCGTTGGGCACCTGAAAGTGCCGCCGATACCAGAGCACGTGATGGAAGTCCTTCTCGCCGATCCCGCTGAGCTTCGCCTGAAACGGAAAGGGAACCTGGATGCGGCGGTCGAACGCGCGGCCCGAGTGCCAGCCGTCGCGGATGCCGATGTTGTCGTCGTCGAAGGCGAACTCCCACTCGCCATTCAAGTTGTACCAGTCATCACGGACAAGATCAGGCCGTGGATACTCCGGTCGCGGAATGCTCATTGGGATGAATACGTCCTGTCGGGTTGGATAAAGCGCCGTTCATACTGTCACACGGCGCACAATACGGATGCCAAACTGCGGGCGCGTGACGCGTGACGGGTCGCGGGCCGGGTCGTGCGAGGCACAGGTCCTTGTAAAATTTTGCACATGATGAACTGGGCGGGGCAGTTTTCCGTTCTATCGGCTGTGCAGCTGCTGTATTTTTTTGCACGTGATGTGGTACCTTTGACCAAAAACACGCCTCCAGGGGACGCAATCCGCCGTCTGGTACGATACCCTATTAAATACCAAACGTCAAGCCGATGACGCTTATTTCTGATGGAAGATACGGTAGCGCCGGACGAGTTCTCGCGGGCTGAGTCCAAAGCGTTTTCTGAAGATATTGGAGAAGTACAGCGGATCGCTGATGCCGACTTGCCGTGCGGCTTCCTTCACGCGGATGTCTGTGGTGAGCAGCAGCTCTCGCGCTTTCGCCAGGCGAATCTCCATGCGGTGCTGCAGCGGCGAAAGGCCGAGATGAGTTCTAACCACCCGGCGCAGGCAGGCGCCTGACGTTCCCAGCCGCTCAGCCATGTCTTCGATTGAACAGTCATCCGCCCAGCGTTCTTCCATCCAGGATTGGTAGCGGGCGAGCGTGCGGTTGGCGACTTCGGCCGAACGGAATTCAGGCAGTTCGAGATAGATGCAGAACAGTTCGAGCAGCAAGCCCGAGAGGTGAAGCTGCGCGACGGGCTGAGACTTTCCATGCAGCGATTTCATCTGCTGAAAGATCTCCTGGATGCGAAGCTGAGCGTGAGCGTCGGGATACTTGCAGCGGTCAGTGACGATGGAGTTTGCGGACCATGAGAACTTCAGGCGCGAGACGCCTTCGGATTGCACTGACAGTCCCGGCCACGTAAACGTCGTGTACAAGCTGTGCACAGATCCAACCCAGCACTCTTCAACTTCCGTCTGATCGGGGATCAACCAGACCAGCGGCCGCGTGTCCGGAATGACATAAGGGCCATGCTTCATCCGGCCGGTGCCGCGCAAATTCAGCGTGATGCCGTGAAATGGGGCTCGGTACGCGATGACTTCGCCCGTCCCAGTTTGCTGGTTGTCTACAACGTAGACGACGGAAGGCTGTCCTGCCGCGTACAGCCGCTTCGACATAGTCGGTCTCCTCTTGATGCATACACCGAATGTTCGTTTTCTCTATATTTTGGTTAAAGCTTCATGGCTAGGCGGGAACCGAGCAGGTGTATGAAACCTCGAGGACCGGAGGATGCGATATGAAGACGACTGCACTTGTTCTGACGCTCTGGTTGACGCTCGCGGGCGTGGTGTGGTGTGAAGAGCAGGACCTGCAGGTCTTCGACTACGAGTCCAAGAACCAGGCGTTCCAATCCGCGGACAAGCTCGAGTACGTGACGAAACACGCCACCCAGGGAAAGCACGCCGGAAAAATCCGGCTGACGGATCACTTCGTGCCGAACATCGAGTTCTACGGCGGCGCTAATCACGCCGGCAAATGGGGCGAGTACGATCAGTTCGTGATCGACCTCGTCGTCGAGGATGCCCCTATCGCCGTCGCGGGCTTCGCGCGCGACAAGGATAGCAAGGACTGGTGGACGTGGCACAACTTTAATTTCCGGTTCGTCCCCGGCAAACATCAATTGCGGCTGTCCCTGGGTGCTCTTACGCGGCAGAACGGCGGCCCCAACGTCGATCCAAAGACGCTCACGCTGCTGAACATGGTCTTCAGCAGTGAGGACCCGAAGAACCCGACGACAGTCTACCTCGACAACGCCAGGCTGGTGAAGGGCACCGGATCATACAAGGTAAAGACTCTCTACTCCTTCGAGGGCGCGGACACGGGCAAGTACGTGCTGGAGGACTGGCCCGAAGACCAGAAGGGCAAGTCGTCGCTGAGCGTCGTCGAAGAGCATGCCGTCGCCGGCAAAAGGGCGCTAAAGCTCGAAAGCCGCTCGCCCGCGGGCAATGTCCAGTTCAGCGGCTTCGATAAAGACTGGAGCCTGTACGACACGCTGGTGATCGACGTCTTCAATCCGAGCGAGAAGGAAATATCCGTGGGCGGCTGGGTCCGCGACAAGCCGCTGCAGCTCAAAGACGACTGGTGGGTGCGGCACAACTGGCAGCAGGTGCTGAAGCCTGGCTTCAACAGCATCTACATGTCCGTGGGCGGTATGTCCGGCCCGAACGGCGGAAAGCCGCTGAACACAGACAATATCCTGCAGTTCAACCTTTCGGTCTCAATGACGACGCTGTTCATCGACAACATCCGACTGGTGAAAGGCGTCGAAGAGATCCCTGTCGCGGGTTTGAAGCCGTTCGACTTCGGGCCGAAGACTTCCGGTCTTATGCCCGGTTTCACGCGGATCAGCAGTGCTGACACTTACACTCCCGAAAGCGGATACGGCTGGCTGCCGGGCGCGCACTTCGCACGCGACTTCGACATGAATGAACTGCTCGGCCGGCACCGTCCGCCGGACGATCTTTGCCGCGACTACCTGCAGCCGTTGAAAGGTACGTTCGTCGTCGATCTGCCTGACGGCGAGTACAGCGTCTGGCTGATGATGAGCTGCCCGGCTTCGGGCTGGGCTCCTACGTTCAAGCGCCGCACCGTGACGGCGAATGGCAAAGTCGTTCTCGATGAAACCCACGATGCAGCCAGCTTCAAGCAGTATGAGTTCCAGTTCCAGGACGTTGAAGACCTGCCGGGCGACGACCTCTTCGATCGCTACATCAGCAAGCTTTTCAAGCCGACGCGCTTCAACGTGGAGGTGAAAGGCGGAAAGCTGACGCTGGACTTCGACGGGCACGGCCAGTGGTGGAGCGCCATGATCAACGGACTCGTGATCTGGCCGAAGAAGAGCGACGCGGATGCGGAACGGTGGCTCGAGAATCTGAATGCGCGCCGCAAGACGCAGTATCAGACAGCGCACGTGGAACGCCGCCCCGAAGCGCCGAAGTACACGCCGACAGACGACGAGAAGAAGCGCGGGTTCGTGCTTTTCACGCACAGTCCCGACGAGGAAATCGCGATCAACTCGGTTCCAAAGGCCCCGCCCGCCGCGGCGAACCTCCAACTCGCAGGCTCCCCCGGCGAATACGTCACTGGCTGTGTCGCATTGCATCTGCTTCAGGATTTCGGCCAGATCAACGAGGCGTCCTGCGAACTGAAAGGGGCCGACGGACAGCTCGTCAGCGGGCGAGTGCGCGCGGTGCGGTACAAGGCGCTGAACCAGATTCAGCAGACATCGGTCTATGAAGTGAAGCCGAAGTACCTGGATGATGTTTCCGCCAGCCCTGTCGCGATGCGATCAGGGATCACGCGATCTTTCTGGATAACGCTTGCCATCCCGCAGAACGCAGTGGGTGAGTTCAGTGGCACGTTGAAGCTGAAGACGCCGCAGCGCGAACTGGCCTCAGTGCCGGTGAAGCTGACCGTCTGGCCGATCAGACTCGAAGAGCCGGACATTCCACTGGGCATCTACATTACGCATCCAACAGAGGCCTACCATTCCTTTGATCCCGCCGGTGAAGAGTTCTGGGATGCGTGGCGCAAGGTCCTGAAGGACTCGAAAGAGCATGGTGTCACAAGCCTCGATCCGGCCCTGTCGATTCGTCTTCAGCGTATCGAGAACGGGAAAGCGATCGTCGACTTCACTGCTGCTGACCGCTTCATGGAATTGGCGAAGGCCGCGGGATTCAAACAGGAACTTTCCGGTTACGCGATGGATCATGGCTTCCCGTTGAAGATCACGAAGACTATGAACTACGACGCCATCGCGAAGCAGTTTGGCGTCGGCAGCTATGCGGAAGTGGTCAAAGCGTACTTTGATGCGGTGCGTGAACACGCGAAGGAAAAGCAGTGGCTGCCGATCTGCTTCTGCACCGCGGATGAATACGTCGCGCACCCGGGCGGCGAACTCGCGAAGCTTGCGGCCCATCATCGCCTGCTTCGCGAGAACGCGCTTGGCTTCGAATTCTACCCTGCTGACAGCCTCTACTATCACACGAAGGAAGAAAACGAACGCGTCCAATACGACGCGCTGGTTGCCGACCTGCACACATACGCAGCAGGCCAGTTCCTCGGCCGCGAGGGCGACGTCATGAAGAAGGCCGGGCGGCGCCTGTGGCGCTATAACATGGGTGTCACGCGCCCCTCCTTCGGGACCTGGATGTTCCACGCTCGAAAGAAGCACAACGTTTCAGGCATGTTCACATGGGTCTATCCCAGCGCAGGAACGTATGGCGTACACTATCTCGCGTCCCACAACGAAGCGGCCTACGGCATTGCGTACTCGTCGAGCCGCGGCCCGCGCGCGACGCTAGGCTGGGAGCGCGTGCGCCTTGGTTGCAATGATCATCGCTATCTGCAGACAGCCTGGAACCTGGTCGAGAAAGCGAAAAAGCAGAATAAGGCCGTGGCCGAGGCCGACGCTCTACGCAAAGCCATCGACGATGTGTTCAATGCACTCGAGGACTCCAACAACGAAAAGCAGCAGAACGCGTGGACTCCCGAGAACCTGGAGACCCTGCGCCGCACAATGGCGGAAGGAATTATGAAACTGACAGCAGCAGGGCTCTGATCAGCCGGCGGTGTTGCCCCGAGCGCTCGCCCGCGTAGCCTTGTGTCCATGACCACGCCTGCGAACGCTCCTCTGCCGCGCCGGGTTCTGGGCAAGACCGGCGTCGGCGTCACTCTCTTTGGGCTCGGCGGTGAAGGCGTGCTTCGCACTTACGGCGAGGACCGCGCCGCGGCGAAGGTCATCTCACGGGCGCTCGACCAGGGCGTGAATTACTGCGATACGGCGCCCGCGTATGCTGGTAGCCTCGATTACTACGGCGCGACACTGGGCGAGCGGCGCAAACAGATCTTCCTCGCGTCGAAGACCCACGAGCGTTCGCGGGACGGATCGCTGAAGCTGCTGGACCAGACGCTGAAGCGTGCGCGCACGGAGTGGCTCGACCTGTGGCAACTGCACGATCTTCGGACGATGGAGGATCTCGACGAGATCTTCTCGCCCGGCGGGGCGCTCGAAGCTTTGCAGCAGGCGAAAGCCGACGGGCGCGTGCGCCATCTCGGCCTGACCGGTCATCACGACCCGGCGATCTTGCTCGAAGCCATGAAGCGCTTCAGCTTCGACACGGTGCTCGTCGCGCTGAATGCCGCCGATGTTCACCGCCTCTCATTTATCAAGGCGGTCCTGCCCGAGGCCGCGCGGCAGGGCATGGGCGTGATCGCGATGAAGACCTGCGCGCAGGGCGCGCTGCTCGGCCCGAGGGCGCTGAGCATGGACGAGGCGCTCGGATATGCGCTCACGCTCTCCGGCGTGAGCCTCGCGATTGTCGGCTGCAAGACCGAGCGCGAGGTCGACGACAACGCGCGCATCGTCCGCGCGTTCGCGCCGTTCGATGACAAGCGGATGCGCGAACTCGAAGCGCGCACCAAAGCCGGGCACGAGACGTACGCGTACTACAAGGGGTGACGTGGCGGGATTTGCCTACATGCAGTTGCTTGCCACCGACTTTAGTCGGTGGGAAGAAGGCCCTCTTCATCCCTTACTAGCCGGCTTCAGCCGGCTTCCACTGCTGCAAGGGGCTTCAGCAGAGTACGGATCTAAAGACAAGTCTGCAGTCGGCTGAAGCCTTTTACCATTGTGTAAGCTGGCTAAAGCCGGCTGCGGGACCATGGTCTAGTGATCACCTCCACCGACTAAAGTCGGTGGCAAGCAACTGCATTCGACCCGCCGAAGTCGCGCATCACGAACGCTGGCACACTGTCACCTGATATGTAGACTCCTCACCTTCGTACTGTAAAAGTTCACTGCTCGGTAACCATTCAAGGCCCATCGATTTTGGTCCATAGCCCACATCGACCGGTGTAAGCCACATTACAGATCATCGAGGAGAGAGACCTGATGCGATTCCACTGGATGCTCCTGAGTGCCGCGCTGCTGCTCGTAACTGCGGTGACCGCCGCCGATGCGAAGCTCTTTCACAGTTTCGAAGACGAAGCGGAACTCAAAAAATGGGAGATCAAGAAGAACAGCGCGAGTCTCTCAGATCAGCACGTCACGCACGGCAAGAAGTCGCTGAAGGTGTCGAGCGACGAGTACTTCGTGAGCTTCTCCCTGCCGCGCGACTGGTCCGGGTATGACTCGCTGGAGATCGATATCTTCGTCGACGGCACCGAGGCCGTGGGCGGTTCGATGCTCATCGGCGACGTGCCGTGGCAGGAGAAAGGGCGCGATTACTGGAACCGCCACAACGGCAGCTTCAATCTGAGGCCCGGCGAAAACACGGTCTCGTTTCCGGTCAACGGGCTCTACCGCGGCGAGGCCGGCAGCCGTAACAACAATCTGAAGTTCAACATCGACCCGAAGCAGATCGTGCGCTTCGACATGGGCTTCAAGGGCAAGGCGGCGGCGCTGTACATCGACAACATGCGCCTGACCAAAGAAACGCGGCCGGAAGGCATCCACGCATTCGACTTCGGGCCGGAGAGCCAGACTGTCTTCCCCGGCTTCACGCCGATCAGTTTCAAGACTGTCTTCGGAAAAGACAGCGCCAAGGCCGGGATGAAACGCGCCGGATGGGGCACGAGCATCGCCCGCGACGACACCTTCCCCACGCGGCTGTACCAGGATTTCGTCGAGATGGGCACTGACCCGGACATGAACGAGTTCATCGTCGAGGCGCCCGCGGGGAAGTACCAGGCGTGGGTGGTCTTCGACGACTGCGGTTATTGGGGCGGCGAAAACTGCAAACACAAACGCCGCGCCATCAGCAACAATGGCAAGGAAGTCTGGGTCGACGATCGCGGCGAGAACGGCCCGACCGACGGGCTTTTCCGCTTCGAGAACATCGAACCCAAGCCCGGTGACAGCCTGTGGGAACTGTACATGAAGGACCTGTTCAAGCCCGCGCGCTTCACCGTCGAATCTGTCGACAACAAGATCAGCCTGACGTTCAAAGCCGACGCGAGCTGGTCGATGAAAGTCGCGGCGGTGATCATCTATCCCGACGGCAACAAAGACGCCGAGAAGTGGGTCGCGGAGATCGAAGCGCGCAACCGCAAGGAATTCGAGACGCGCGCGGCGTTCATGGGTCCGAAGCCCAAGGCGCTGACGCCGCCGCCGGAGGCCGCGGACACTGGGTACTGGCTGGGCTTCCCCGATTTCGAAGACGACGTGACGCTGGTGGACGCGCCCGGCAAGCCCGAGCCCAATCTGCAGCGCGTCGCGGCGAAGGGCCAGCGGCTCTCGTTCACGTTCGCGCTCCGCCCGCTTAAGGACTTGGGCGATGTCTCGATCACCGCCACCGACCTGAAAGGACCGGGAACGATCCCGGCGGCGAACGTCGATCTGCGCTACGTCATGCATCTGACGCGCCGCGGCTTCAACGACGTCGCATACAACATCGTGCCCACCAGTTTGCGCCCGGTCGCAGGCTCGGGTCTGAAGCTCAACAAGGACTTCACGCGCCAGTTCTGGGTCACTGTTGCAGTCCCGGCGGACGCGCCGGCTGGGCAGTACTCGGGGCAGGTGACGCTTGCCGCGGGCAAGACGCAGATCCAGTTGCCGCTGAAGGTCGAAGTGCTCGACCTGAAACTCGATGAGCCTGACTTCAGCTTCGGGTTCTACGGCGTGTGGGTGCCCGGGGGCTATGGCGACAAGGCGAAGTTGAAGGCGTTGCTGACACTGCTGAAAGAAAACGGCATGAACAGCTTCACCGGCGGTCCGAACATTCAGTTCAAGGGCTTCACGCCGGACGGCAAGCCGGAACTCGAATTCGGGCCCGTCGATGAGTTCTTCAAAGTCGTAAAGGAAGTCGGCTTCAATAAAGAGATCCAGGCCTATGGCGGTCCAGCAATGGTCGACGGCCTTCACGATGGCTACCACATCGGCAACACGGGCCGCGAGTTCGAGAAGAAGATGGGCAAGCCGTTCAAAGAGTTGGTCAAAATCGTGTGGACGGCTGTGAAGGAACACGCCGAGAAAGAAGGTTGGCCGCAGATGGCGTACGGCTTCACTGATGAGCCACGCGTGCTCGAAGACGCTCTGGCCCAGGTTGAACTGCAGAAAGCGTACCGCGAAGGCACGCCGTGGGTGAAGATCGGCGGCTCGTACTCGGTCCATTGGGGCGATTCGCCGCTCGACAAGGCTATCCAGGAAATCTTCAAGACCCTGGTCTGGTCGGGCTTGAACGTCCACACCGAGACCGATATGGCCAAAGCGAAGGAGTTCGGACGCGAGGTCTACATCTACAACCAGGGCACGAACCGCTACAGCTTCGGCGCGTACCAGTGGGCGGAGATGCGAAAGGGCGTGAAGGCACGCATGCAGTGGCATACCCTCGCACTGCACGGGTACCAGTATTTCGATCTCGATGGGCGCGAGCCGGATACGGCGATGATCAACTGGGGCAGGAACGCCATCCACCCAACGATTGCTCTGCCGCGCTGCCGCGAAGGCGCGGATGATTTCCGCTTCGCAGTGACGCTCTACAACCTGGCGCAGAAGAAGAAGGACAATCCCGAGGCGAAAGCGGCGCTCGATTTTCTCGAAGGCGTCAACAAGCAGATCCCGATCGCGGGTCGCAATCCGCCAAAGGACTGGATGGGCGACGAAGCGTTCCGAATGAAGTGCGTGGAATTCATCCGCAAGCTGAAGTGATGAAAGCCCGACGCGTCAGCGAGGGAGCAGCACCGGCGATGACCGGTTTCCAGTTGGCTCATAGACCTGGCGCCTGCATAATATGGGCGGCTTCCTTGGTGGAGTGTTACATGGCTCAGGCTTTATTGATTGTCGATCACGGTTCCCGCCGCACGGAAGCGAACGAGATGTTGTTCTCCGTGGGCGCGATCTGCCGAAAGCTCAAGCCCGGCCTGATCGTCCATGTGGCGCACATGGAACTGGCCGAGCCGACCATCGAGCAGGGCTTCACGCAGTGTGTGAAGGACGGCGCGACGGAGGTCATCGTTCACCCGTACATGCTCAGCCCCGGCCGCCACGCGACGAGCGACATTCCGAACATGGTCGCCGAAGCGGCGCAGAAACACCCGGGCGTGACGTTCAAAGTCACTCCGCCGCTAGGCCTGGATGACAAGCTCGGCGAGGTGATCCTCGAACGCGCGGGGATTGAGTACAAAGCGGCGCTGTCGAAATAGAGAACGCGAACACCCATTGCCACGAAGACGCCTAGGCACGAAGACACGAAGATTCTCCTTTGTGTCTTCGCGTCTTTGTGCCTTCGTGTTAATGGGGAGGCGGCATGACTCGCTGATTGCGTCCCGCTCGAATGAAAGTATCATTCCCGCCATGTCGCTCCGCCTGAGGCTTCTCTCTATCCTCGCGCCCGCGCTGTTTCTCGCCGCCGGCTGCACGATCACGACCGAAGGCATCCAGCAGGCCGAAGTGCCTATGGAGGAGCTCTTTCCTCCGTCGAAAGTCGTCGCCAGTTATCGCCAGTTCAAGAAACCTGCGAAGCCTGAAGA
>Ga0196964_10001496_pt1 | contig 11891 bp, 1 predicted proteins | sample S1_10metaG_FD_148615 | JGI IMG/M metagenome (GOLD analysis project Ga0196964, IMG submission 148615) | Soil microbial communities from Anza Borrego desert, Southern California, United States - S1_10 | ecosystem: Environmental > Terrestrial > Soil > Desert | place: USA: California | collected...
CAGGTGATACCCGTTTCTTTGCCGGCGCGGGTCCTTATGTGGCCATTGGAGTGGCCGGCAAAAATGATGTGGAAGGAAAATTCTTCGGCGTTGCCTTCAATAGTGAAAATGATATTGAGTGGTCAAACGATGATCCGTTTACAACGGACTATGAAGAAGGTGCCGGTTATGGGATCATGAAGCGGTTTGATTATGGACTGAATGGCACCATCGGGATCGAAATGAGCAAAGCAGTCCTTTCTGTTAATTATGGATACGGCCTGGCAAAGATCCAATCAGGTACTAACCAGCAACAAGTGGATGATAAGAACAAACACCGGGTATTAAGTGTCACACTTGGTATAAAGCTTTAATTAGTTTCAAGATTGGGAAGGCCTTTAGTTGACAAGTTCACAAGTTGAAAAGTTGATCGGTTAAGCTAATGAAATCCGGGTATCTATCCTTGTCAACCAGTCAACATATCAGCTTTTCAACAACTACACCTGCATCTCGTATCATTCTTTCTCGTTCAGGGCATTTTTTTTGCTGCTAAAATTCTTTTTTGGCAGGATTTATTATTCAAAACGAGGAAGCGGCCGCAGAAAACAGCAGTGTCTGAGCAGTTAAATCTTTTATTTTGCACCCGGGTTATCAGGAGTCGCGGCAGGTGAGCCGCGCGGGATTAAAACCTATTCGCACCAGGTATTTGGGCGGACTTAAACCCCTGTTCTCTTCTATGCGATGGATCAAATGGGCGGGAGTGCTGGCAGCTGTGCTGTTGATCGTTTCCTGTTTTTTTCCCTGGATCATCATTGAATCCCGGCAGCTCGTTATATCAGGAATAGAAACAGAAGGCTCCAATTATGGAAAGCCCGGATATTTTCATATCCTCATGGCGGCAATCTTTCTTTTGCTGAGTTTTATCCCAAGAGTGTGGGCAAAACGCGTCAACCTGCTCATGGTGGCGATGAACTTTGCCTGGGGGGTAAGAAATTATTTTATGCTTTCCCGCTGCGAGGCCGGGGACTGCCCGGATAAACAAATAGCCTTATACCTGGCGCTGCTTGGCACCGGGATGATGATGATCGCCGCTTTATTCCCCGATATGAAATTGCCGGAGAAGGAGAGTCGGGAGTCAGGGGTCGGGAGTCAGGAGTCGTAGGTGGTGAATGGGGGTTATGAAATAATAAACAACCAGCAACCAGCAGCCAGCACTTTCATACATCAGTAACCATATTTAAAAAATAATAAATTTCAACTGCAACTCTGGTTGACCAGTATCAAAATAGCTTCTGACTTATTCACAACTCCCATAAAAAAATTTGGCGGAATAATTAATGTGTTTATATTTATCGGTCTGACCGGTTTTGTCCATCTGATGATTTGTATTTGAAACTGTTCTACGGATTTAAGTTACCATCTTTCGTTTTTACAATCCACACCTCCTGTGTCAGCCCGAACCTTCCTCAAAATTCAAGTTAATTACTGTCCCCTGCATGGAATAGTGTAAGCAGCTAATGTCAAGTTGCATATCTGGTTATTGACGTAAAGACAGGGAAAATTTCAAATGATCAATGAAAGCTCTTATAGCCCAACCTGCTTGGGTAATTCTGTGTTTGACCGGCACCACATGGACTGGCTGCCGGCGCGGAAAGCAGGCAAGCAAAACTAAAAAAACAAAAAACTAACTCTTTATGAGGAAGATTTACTTGATGCTGCTGGCGGTTTGTTTCGCGGCGGCTGTGAATGGACAGGTTGATGTAGCTGCATCTGGTGGCACACCTAACGCATCCTATACAACTTTAAAAGCTGCTTTTGACGCTATAAATGCTGGAACGCATACCGGTATAATTGTAATCAGCATTACAGGCAATACAACTGAAACGGCATCAGCGGTTTTAAATGCCAGCGGTTCGGGCTCGGCCAGTTATACCAACGTTACTATTAGCCCGGCCGGCGGAGCATCCAGAACCATAACAGGTGCCATTGCCGCAGGTTCGCCACTGATTGATTTTAATGGTGCGGATAATGTGACCGTGGATGGATTGAATACAGGGGGGAATTCATTGACAATATCGAATACTACTGCTTCGGGAACATCTGGAACTAGTACCATAAGATTTATTGGCGGCGCAACAAGCAATACGATTACAAACTGTTCTGTGCAGGGTTCATTTTCTGCTTCAGTCGGGACAAATGGGGGAAATATATTTTTCAGTACAGATGCCCTTACCGCAAATGGAAATGATAACAATACGATTTCAAACTGTAATATAGGACCAGCAGGCACGAACCTTCCAACAAAAGGTATTTATGGTAACGGTTCAACAACTACAACTGCTATTGGTAATAGCGGAAATATTATAGACAATAACAACATTTTTGATTTTTTTGGCGCTGGTGTTACAAGCGCAGGCATATATACTGCTGGTGGTTGTAATACCTGGTCGATTACTAATAACAGGTTTTATCAAACAGGTACACGCACCTGGACAACTGGAGCTCAACATTCTGGAATTTGGATAATTCCTTCGACTGCTACAAGTGGTGCACAAGCATTTACTATTACAGGTAATACAATTGGGTATGCGTCTAATACGCAAACAGGAACTTATACTTTAACAGGCTCTACCGGTAAGTTTGTTGGTATTTTCTTTACTGGTATTACCGGAGGAACTGTTTCAAATATTAATAACAATACAATTGCCTCAGTAAGTTTGACAGGTGTAACATCAAGTGGAACAAGTACAAGTAGTCCATTTGCAGGTATGATTGTTACAAATGGCCTTGCAAATACAAATAGCAATACAATTGGTAGCCAAGGTGCAACAGGATCAATGACTTTTTCAACGAATACAACTACTTCAACTGATGTATATGGGATTTTTAATTTTAGTGTTGACGACTGGACTGCAAATAGCAACAACATAGGGGGAATCTCTGTAACTAATGCCGGAGCTTCCGGAACCTTTGTTGTTTACGGATTGAGAGCAAATACTTCAACTTCAAAAATTTTTAATGCTACATCTAATAATATTGGGGGAACTGTTTCTAATTCTATTCAATTAAATGCTACTGGTGCCTCTTCCCAAGTAGTGGGAATGCATTCCAGCAATGCCGCCTGTTCGTTTACATCGAATAATATCCGAAACCTGACTTCGAATATTGGGACAGGAACAACGACAGGAGCCTCTGTAATTGGTGTTAATCTTACCACAACTTCTGTCAATCATACTGTTTCACAAAATACTATTCATACTTTAACTAATACAAATGCATCCGCGGCTACAACAATCACAGGTATTCAATACACTTCTTCAACTGGTACCAATCTAATTTCAAGAAATTTCATTCATTCATTCAGTGCCGCAAGTGCAACGGCTATAATGAATGGAATCCAGGTAAGTGGTGGTACATCTACTTACCAGAACAATATGATACGTTTAGGTGTTGACGCATCCGGTTCTTCCATTGCAACAGGCTTATCAATTAATGGCATCAACGAACTTGGCGGAACAAATAATATTTACCACAACAGCGTCTATTTAGGTGGTACCGGAGTTGGCGGCACGGTTAACAGCTTCGCATTTAGGAATACGGTGACAACCGGTGCGCGAGTTGTCCGTGACAATATTTTCTTTAATGCCCGCAGCAATGGTGCCGGAACAGGAAAGCATTATTCCGTAACTGTCGCCGGAACAGCTCCAAACCCGGCAGGCCTAACCATAAATAATAACCTTTATTACGTAAATGGCACCGGAAGTGTTTTTGGCTTTTTCAACAGCCTCGATGTTGCGAATTTAGCAGCCTGGCAAACAGCAGTTGGCCAGGATGCCAACAGCTTTTTTGGGGATCCCCAGTTCATAGCGCCAAATGGGACTTCATCCACTTTGAATCTTCACATTCATGCAACCAATCCAACCCTGGTGGAGGGAAATGGAGCTGATGTGGGTGTAACTGATGATTTTGATGCAGAGGTCAGAGCTACACTTACGCCAGTTGATATAGGAGCTGATGCCGGCGACTTTACCGCGGCCTCCAACATGACCTATGTTTCCAGCACAACTACCCAAACCAATACTTCAAATGTATTTACAAATACGACCAACCAGCAGGTGATCGGTATTGAAATTGTGACGACCGGCTCGGCAAACCCTCTTAGCGTGACCGACTTTACGCTTAATACCAATGGGACCACGAATGTGGCCGATATTGCCAACGCTAAATTATGGTACACCGGTACCAGCTCAAGTTTTGGAACGACAGCACAATTCGGGTCAACCTTCGCGGCCCCCAATGGCTCATTTAATATTAGCGGTACACAGGCTCTCGCAGAAGGAACTAACTATTTCTGGCTGACTTATGATGTTCCTTGTGGTGCCACAGCCGGCAATGTAATTGATGCAGAAGCTAATTCCATTACCGTTGGCTCTCCCCAAACTCCCACCGTGCAGGCACCGGCAGGCAGCCGCACCATTGTAACGGGACCGTTGAGCGGTACATATACAATTGGCAGCGGAGGAAACTATGCTACTTTAACCGCGGCCGTAGCTGATGTTAATACAAAAGGTTTGGGCGGCAACACTGTTTTCAGCATCCTTAATAGTATTACTGAAGCAGGTATGGTAACCATTAATCAATGGTCGGAATGTGGCGGTAGCAATTTCACCCTGACCATTAAACCGGCAGCCAGCACATCACCGACGATCAGTGCTAATTCAACTACTGCCGTTATTAAGCTGAATGGCGCCGATAGGGTGACAATTGACGGCTCTAATAGTGGGGGCAGTTCAAAAAATCTTACCATTACAAATACGAATACTAACACATCGGGTAATGCCGTGATCTGGATAGCCAGCGCGTCTGCATCCGATGGCGCAACCAATAATACCATTAAGAATTGCATTATTACCGGTAACTCTGAAACGACCACACTAATGGGAATTTTCAGCGGAGGCACGGCTACAATATCAACCACCGGCAGCGCCTTAATCAATAATGCTAGTAATACAATACAGAATAATACGATCTCCAAATCGCAGAACGGTATATTTGTAAGGGATGTGGCAGCAGCTACATTGGGGACCGGCCTGCAGATTATACAAAATACTATCGGCACCACTGCTGCAGGGGATGGTTTTTCCCTTACCGGTATAGTAGTTCACTTCCAGGATGGCGCAATTATTTCAAATAATGAGATACAAAATCAAACTACCACATCCACTTCAAACAGTGGTGGAATTATATTGCTGGACACTAAGAATGGAACAGTTAATGCCAATAACATTCATAATTTAAGATATACAGGAACCAGCACAGGTAAGATAGTTGGAATTCATACTTCATCTTCTACCTATAATGTTGTGGGTAACCCCAGCAATATTACTTTTTCCAACAACATTGTGTATGATCTCAGCTCAACGGCTACCAGCACTTCCTGGAATACAAGCGGTATAAGCAATAATGGCGGGTATAACGATAAGTATTATTTCAATTCAGTTTACTTAACCGGGCAAATGAATAATACCGGAACCGGTGGCTCAGCCTGCTTTGCAAACGGCAACGGGCTCACATCCACCAACTGCCCGGTTGTGGATATGCAGAATAATATTTTTTACATGAAAGGTTCTGCAAATGCAGCTTCAACACTCTATGCTCATTATACAACAGTAACTACTTACAGTGGAAGCACGATTAATTACAATGACCTGCTTTCCACGGCAACGGGTTCCGCTACTGCCCAATTGGGGAGATTCAATTTAACGAATTATGCGGATTTAGCTACCTGGCAATCGGCTACAGGTCAGGAAGCAAATAGTATTTCAATAGATCCGTTATTTAATTCGAACACTAACCTGCAACCATATATAGGTTCACCTGTAGTAGGTGCAGGTGTGACCGGGACAGGAATTACAACTGACTTCCTGGGAGTAACTAGGAATGATCCGCCAACGATAGGCGCTTATGAAAACGCCGGGGATTTTGCCGGTCCAGCTATCACTTATACTCTTCTCGGCAATACACTTTGTACTACTGCTCCAACTCTTTCAGCAACCATCACTGATTTAAGCGGGGTGAATACCACTGCAGGTACCAAGCCCAGGCTGTACTTTAAAAAATCGACTGATAATAACAACTTTGTGGGTAACACGAGCGGCGACAATGGATGGAAATTTGTTGAAGCTTCAAACTCATCTTCACCATTCAGTTTCACATTTGATTACTCGTTGCTGCAATCAGCGGTCACAGGCGGGGATATTATACAATACTTCGTGGTTGCCCAGGATTTGGCTGGAACACCGAACGTAGGGATCAACAGTGGGGTATTTGCCGCGACTCCGGCAAGTGTTGCCTTGACATCAGCAGCTTTCCCGATCACCGGCACCATTAACAGCTATACTATTCTTTCCGGCGGACTTTCAGGAACGGTGACCATCGGTGCAACCGGCACTTATACCACCCTGACAGGGGCTACGGGGAGTTTGTTTGCAGCTATTAATGCCGGGGGTCTGACAGGCAATCTTACCGCGGAAATACTGGATGCTTCAATTACTGAGACAGGTGCTACAGCTTTAAATGCGATCAACTATGGCTGCACACCACCTTATACACTTACGATTAAGCCGGCATCAGGCGTAAACACGGTAATTACCGGTACAGTGGCCACAGGCGCTGTTATTAAGTTAAACGGGGCAGATAATGTGACCATTGACGGCAGCAATAACGCTACCACAAGCCGTAACCTTACCATTATCAACAATACGACTACAACTTCCGGTAATGCGGTAATATGGCTGGCGGCCCCGGCATTAGGAAATGGCTCAACCAATAACACGATCAAGAATACCATCATAGAAGGAAACGCTGCCACAACCAGTTTCCTCGGAATGTATGTAGGCGGGAATACTACCATTTCATTAACAGCCGCAGGCAACGATAATAATAGCAGCAACACCATCACGAACAACCTCTTCAGGAAAACCCAATATGGTCTTGCTTTATTTGGCTTTGCTGCTGCTACGCCTGATAATAATAATGTTATTTCAAACAACATTTTTGGAACAGCCACCGCAGGTGAAGGATTTAATTTTGAAGGCATACATGCAGACAGGCAGAATAACCTGGTGGTTTCGGGCAATGATGTACAAAATGTAAAATCCACTACGGGCACAACCAATTTATATGGTATCAGGCTATTGGATTTTAAAAATGGGCAGGCTTACAATAACAAAGTGCATAACCTGAACTATTCAGGTACCAGCACCGCCAAATTGTACGGTTTAGCAGTACAAAGTTCAAGCTATACAACCTCGGGCAATCCTTCGCTGGCAACGATATACAATAACATTGTTTATGACATCACTTCATCAGCCACCAGTACTACCGTGTGGAATTTGACGGGGATGTTTGCCGGCCAGGGATACGGTGACAAATATTATTTTAATTCCATTCATTTAACGGGACAGTTGAACAACAGTTCCGCCGGTCTTAGCGCTGCGTTTGCCAATGGTGATGGAAATATTACAACGTTTGGTACCAACCTCGACGTAAGAAATAATATTTTCAATCTTGCAGGTACATCTACCGGTGGTAATGTCTGGGCTTATTATTCAAAGGCAACAAATCTTACAGGGACTACCCAGAATTATAATGTATTAAGAAGTGCAGGTACCGGTGCAACTAATAATACAGCTCAATTAAACGCGGTCAATTATACTACTCTTGCAGCGTGGCAGGGAGCAAGCGGGGTGGATGCAAATTCAATTGAATCAGATCCCTTGTTCAATTCAGGTACGAACCTGCAGCCGCAACCAGGCTCACCCGTAGTTGGTGCAGGGCAGGCCATCAGCGGAATTACCACAGATATATTAGGAGTAACAAGAGGCAACCCTCCAACGATCGGCGCTTATGAAACTGCAGTGGACGTTACGGGCCCAACGATCACCTACACGCTGTTAGCTAACACACTTTGCACAACAAATCCTGTATTATCCGCAACCATCACGGATGCGAGCGGGGTGAACGTGACGAGCCCAAGAAAACCCAGGATCTATTATAAAAAAACGACCAATGCCAATTCACTGGGCGCAACAAATGATAACACAACCGACGGCTGGAAATACACGGAGGCAACCAATTCCACATCTCCGTTCAGCTTAACGATCGATTATGCATTATTATTCGGAGGCGCTCCGGTGGGTGGAGACAGGATCCAGTATTTTGTAGTAGCAGAGGACCTCGCAGCTACACCGAATGTAAGCATCAACAGCGGCACATTTGCTGCGGCGCCAGTAAGCGTAGCGCTGACAGGAGCAGCTTTCCCGATCACCGGAACTATTAATGAATATTCGATTATAGCAGGTGGCTTATCTACTGATGTTACAATTGGTGCGACAGGTACTTACCTGAACCTAACCGGGACAGGTGGGTTATTTGCTGCTATAAATTCCGGCGGCTTGACAGCAAACATCACTGCTACCATACTGGATGCAACGATTACAGAAACCGGGACCAATCCATTAAATGCGATCAATTACGGATGTGGAGGACCATTTACGTTAACCATAAGGCCGGGTTCAGGTGTAGCAACAGTTATCTCAGGTTCCAGTGGCACGCCACTTATTGATCTGAATGGAGCAGATAATGTTACGATCAATGGTATAAACAGTGGCGGAAGCTCCATGATAATCAGGAATACGGCAACCAACGCTGCAACGATCAGAATGATCGCGGACGCATCGAACAATACCATTCAGAATTCTACCATTGAAGGGGCTGTAACTACAGCAACCCTTGGTGTTGTAATGTTGAGTACGGGAACAACTACCGGCAATGATAACATCACCATCAGTAACAACACCATCAGGGATCGTTCAGATGGAACTGGTGTTCCTGCGAACCTGATCTATTCCAGCGGTACCTCTTCAACTGTTACAAACGGAACGATAAATGTTTCGAATAATACATTGAAGAATTTCACCGGCACGGCCATATTGTTGTCAGGTGCTGGCAGCAGCAACGGAAATGAGAATTGGACGATCAGCGGCAACGAGATCTTCCAGGAAGCAGCGAGAACAACCGCCAACACAGGTATAACATTTAATGCGCTCGGCACAAATAACATTTTGCAGAATTACATTCACGATCTTAATACAACCGGTGCAGTTAGCGGAATTGTACTAAATGATGCAAGAAACACTAGTGTATCGAGGAACAGGGTTATTCAAACCACTGTAGCCGGATCTACCGGTACATGGGTGGGGATATTCTTTAATGGAAGTAGTGGAAATCCCGCCACAGCAACCGTTGCCAACAATATGGTTTCTCTTGTACCAACAAGCAGTGCAACTCAGACCATTTATGGCATGAGGGATTTTGGATTTACTGGTAATACGGTTAATTTTTACTTTAACTCTGTGTTGGTCGGCGGTACGGCTACTGGTTCTGCCACCTGGGCTTTTGTACGGGGTACTTCTTCGCCAACTGTCTGTACTGTGAACGATAATATCTTTTTTAATAACAGGACCGGCGGTACAGTGAACCATTTCGCGATAGGTGATCAGTCGTTGGGCTCTGGGACATTTACCTCTAACTATAATTTATTAGTTGGTACAGGCATAACGGCTGCCAATTATTTTGACAGGGGTACAGCGAGTGGAGGTACAGCTATGAGTTTTGCATCATGGCAGGCCACTGCGGGTACTCCGGATCTCAATTCACGGGCATCTAACCCGGGTGGAGATTATTCAGTCGCTAGTTTATTTATTTCTCCTTCGGACCTGCATATTCAACCAACTAACTGTCTTCCTAATGGAGCAGGTTTATCGATCAGTGGAATCACAACCGATTTTGATGCTGATACCAGGGGAACACCGCCAGATATTGGGGCCGATGAATACAATGCTACTTTAGTCACCCCGTCGGTGAGCATAGCGGCAGCGCCGGGCAGCACTATTTGCGCGGGCACATCAGTGACCTTTACGGCCACGCCGACTAATGGTGGTACAACACCTGCTTACCAGTGGAAGCTGAATGGAAGCAATGTGGGCACAAACAGTAATACTTATACCAATACATCGCTTGCCAATGGCGACCAGGTGCAGGTAGAGATGACTTCAAACAATCCTTGCGCCAGCCCGACAACGGCCAACTCCAATACGATCACCATGACGGTCACTGCAACCGTGACCCCATCGGTAAGTATTGCGGCAGCGCCGGGCAGCACTATTTGCGCGGGCACATCGGTGACCTTTACGGCCACGCCGACCAATGGCGGAACAACCCCGTCATACCAGTGGAAGCTGAACGGAAGCAATGTGGGAACGAACAGTAATACCTATACCAACACATCGCTCGCCAACGGCGACCAGGTGCAGGTGGAAATGACATCCAACGCGACCTGTGCAAGTCCTGCAACGGTATCTTCCAATACGGTCACGATGACGGTCACTGCAACCGTGACCCCATCGGTAAGTATTGCGGCAGCGCCGGGCAGCACTATTTGCGCGGGCACATCGGTAACCTTTACAGCCACGCCGACCAATGGCGGTACAACCCCGTCATACCAGTGGAAGCTGAATGGAAGCAATGTGGGCACAAATAGTAATACCTATACCAACACATCGCTTGCCAATGGCGACCAGGTGCAGGTGGAGATGACATCCAACGAAACTTGCGCAAGTCCTGCAACGGTATCTTCCAATACAGTCACCATGACGGTCACTGCAACCGTGACCCCATCGGTAAGCATTGCGGCAGCGCCGGGCAGCACTATTTGCGCGGGTACATCGGTAACCTTTACCGCCACGCCGACCAATGGCGGCTCAACCCCGTCATACCAGTGGAAGCTGAATGGAAGCAATGTGGGTACTAACAGTAATACGTATACCAACACATCGCTTGCGAATGGTGACCAGGTGCAGGTGGAGATGACATCCAACGCAACTTGCGCAAGTCCTGCAACGGTATCTTCCAATACGGTCACCATGACAGTCACTGCAACCGTGACCCCATCGGTAAGCATAGCGGCAGCGCCGGGCAGCACTATTTGCTCGGGTACATCGGTAACCTTTACAGCTACGCCGACCAATGGCGGTACAACCCCATCATACCAGTGGAAGCTGAACGGAAGCAATGTGGGCACCAACAGTAATACCTATACAAATACAACGCTGGCAAATGGCGATCAGGTGCAGGTGGAAATGACATCCAACGCGACCTGCGCAAGTCCTGCAACGGTATCTTCCAATACGGTAACGATGACGGTGAATGCAAATGTTACGCCGTCGGTAAGTATTGCGGCAGCACCGGGCAGCACTATTTGTACTGGCACATCGGTAACCTTTACAGCTACGCCGACCAATGGTGGTACAACCCCATCATACCAGTGGAAGCTGAACGGAAGCAATGTGGGCACAAATAGTAATACCTATACAAATGCCTCGCTTGCTAACGGCGACCAGGTGCAGGTGGAAATGACATCGAACGCAACCTGCGCAAGTCCTGCAACGGTATCTTCCAATACGATTACCATGACGGTTACAACTACGGTCACCCCGTCGGTAAGCATAGCGGCCGCTCCGGGCAGCACCATTTGCTCAGGTACATCGGTGACCTTTACGGCCACACCGACCAATGGTGGTACAACCCCATCATACCAGTGGAAGCTGAACGGAGGCAATGTGGGCACAAACAGTAATACTTATACCAATACATCGCTTGCCAATGGCGACCAGGTGCAGGTGGAGATGACTTCAAACAATCCTTGCGCCAGCCCGACAACAGCAAACTCCAACACGATCACGATGACAGTGAACGCGAACGTGACACCGTCAGTGAGCATAGCGGCAGCGCCGGGCAGCACTATTTGCGCGGGCACATCGGTAACCTTTACGGCCACGCCGACCAATGGC
>Ga0196964_10001497_pt1 | contig 11891 bp, 6 predicted proteins | sample S1_10metaG_FD_148615 | JGI IMG/M metagenome (GOLD analysis project Ga0196964, IMG submission 148615) | Soil microbial communities from Anza Borrego desert, Southern California, United States - S1_10 | ecosystem: Environmental > Terrestrial > Soil > Desert | place: USA: California | collected...
AGAACGTGGCTGGCGATCTGGTTTGGCGCGGTCGTCTGCGGCGTGCTGGCTGCACTGGTTCAGCCCGAGCCAGAAACAAAGCCAATAGTAGCTCAGGCCCCCGATAACGCACCTAGTGCAAAATTTTACGAGCCCACGCAAGCCTCCAAGCCCGATATCCGACCCGCCTACCAGTACGTCCAAATGCCTGCCGCGCCAAGGTTTGAGGAGGTCGAGCCGGGCGTCTACGAGGCCACAGGCCCCGGCTACCACGCGACCCTGAGCGACGAGGAGGGCCTCGTCTACAAGACGCACAACGTGCGAAATCCGGCAGACCCCCACCATAATAAGGTGCAGGTCCAGCTCCGGCACATTCGCCGCGGCCAGCAGGTGCACTACGACCGCCTGCTCGACGGTAACGACGACATCCCTGTGGATGACCTCTCCGGAGGCGTCAGCTTCTGGCGCGCGCCCGGCATTGATGAGCGCTATCAGCCGCGCGGCGACGGCGTGGAACAGACGTTCTCGGTGCAGAGCCGCCCCGAAGGCGAGGGCGATCTGGAGTTCGTCTGCTCGCTGGGCGTCGAAAACGTCAGCGCCAGTCCCATGCGCAATGGCCGAAGTGGCGGCATCCTCTTTAAAGAGGAGTCAGGTCGCGTGGCCGCGCGTTACGGCCAGATCGTCGTGCGCGACTCAGAGAAGAACGGCTGCGTCATCGAGCCTCTTCTGAGCGCGGACGGAAGCGAGATTGCGTTCAGCGTGCCCGCGGCTTTCCTCGACCGCGCGGTTTATCCGGTCATCGTCGATCCGCTCGTCGGCGGTGATTTCTTCATCAGCGAAGACTTTCCCACGCTCGTCACGCAGCCCACGATCGCCGCGTCGAGCACGAACTTCCTGGTCGTATGGAATGACTATCGAACCGGAACCGTTCCGCAGATCACCGCGTCAATCGTCACACCCGGCGGATTGCCGTCCGCGAACTTCAGGCTCTCCAACATCGCGGCGGTGCCGCTCGACTACCGCTTCCAGCGCATCTCCGTCGCGTCGGACGGCACCAACTGGCTGGTCGTCTGGTCCGATGACCGTGCCGTCGGCGCGGGCGTGCGCGGCGCGATCGTCCAGTCTAATGGCTCGCTGCTGGGAGGAGACGACTTCCTGATCGCCGCGACGACCGGAATGGTGTTTGAAGATCCCATCGTCGTGTACAACGGCTTCGAGTTCGTTGTCTCGTGGACGAGCACGCCGCCGACGGGTGGGACGTCGCAGATCTTCTATACCCGCGTGACCTCGGCCTCGGTGATTGGCCAGACCTCGGTGGTTCCCGCGAACATCACGCCGATCAACCAGACGCTGCTTTTCCTCGCGCCGCAGAAGCCCAACGGCGACACGCTGCTGGTCTATCGCGAGAACGCCGAGGCACCCGCCGCGACGCGCAGCGTCCGCATCGCCTCCGACGGAACGATCCGCGACGTGGGCGGCACCGTGCTCTTTAAAGAGGACCAAAACGACAGTGGCTTTGGCCGTCCGATCGGCGCGGCGTGGACTGGCACGGAATGGCAGATTCTTTCCACATTCGATCAGACGACGGACAGCTCGATTTTTCTTCACAGGCTAAGTACGACCGGAGTGATTACGCCGCCCACGGGCGTCTTCGCCGAGTTTGGACTCGGACCGCTGGGGACCGCGACCGAGCCCTACGCGCCAGCCTTCGCCGGCGGCAATGAATGGCTCTTCCTGCGCAACGAACGCGTGAGCCAATCTCTCTCGCACATCATCGGTAAGCGTGTGACGTTCGCCGGTATCGACCGCGATCCGGTGCCGTTCCAGCTCGACACGGCGACGCAAGGCTTCCTCCGCGACGCGGTCGCCGCGTTCGTCTCCGACCGCTACCTCGCCGTGTGGCTGGATGGACGCAGTGGCGGCGCGCAGCCGGGCGACGCGCGCGACGTTGCTGGCACGATCATCGACACGACCGTCGCCGGAACCGCGGACATTCCGCTGGTCGCCGTTGCGAACGCCAGTCCCAAGAGCGGCGAACCGCCACTCACCGTCAGCTTCGACGCGACGGCTTCGACGGGAACGTACGACACGCTGCTCTGGGATTTCGGCGACGGCACGACGTCAAATGTGGCGACTGTCTCCAAGACCTACCGCACGCGCGGCACGTTTATCGCGGTGCTCCGGCTGACGAAGAACGGGTACACGGTCTCGGATCGCGTCATCATCACGGTCGGCTCCGGCGGCCCGAACACCGGTGGAAGCAAGGTCGGCACGCCCGTCGCCAACAGCCCCGGTGTCGAAACCGGCCTCTTCCTCTCGACGGTCGTCATCCGCCTGAACTTCGCCGCCTCGCCGCTCGACGTCATTCGCGTGACCGGCATCCTCGATGCAGGCCTGCTTCCGAACGACCTCACGGGCAAGAACGCCAGCGTCACCATCGGGTCGTTTACTTCAACCGTGTCACTCGACGCCAAGGGACAGTTCAAGTCCCCCGACGTGAACTTCGCGCTGAACGGACCGACCGGCGGATTTGCATTCCAGATCATCAACGCCGATCTGCGTGCCGCGATGGCGGCGCTGGGCTTGAACAATGAAGATGTCAAGCCCGCCAAGAACATTGAGATCCCCGTGACCGTGACGGTCGGCGACTTCAGCGCCACGGCCACGGTCGCTGTCGCGTACCGGGCGGTCCGCAACGACAACGGCGTCGGCAGCTATGCGTTCCTCCAACAGGGTGCCGAAGTCAGCGGCTCGTTCCTGATCACGTCCTTCTCGGCGACCGAACAGTTTCAACCGAAGACGGGCCTGAAGACGCATACGTTCTCGATCAAGGGGCAGATCGTTCAGCCCAGCGGCGGGCTGTTCAAGCCGGCAGCGGCCGGCGAGTTCCGCTTCGGGATCGGGAACTTCGAGTTCGGCGTGCCCGTAGGCCAGTTCCGCGTCGATGGCGGCAAGCTGAAATTTGTCGCTCGCGTGGGGGTAAGCGGGCTCAAAAAGTTCTCCATCGACCTGAACTCGGGCACGTTCAACCTTCAATTGCTGAAGGTCCCGGCGCAGGCGAACAACGGCAGCGGATTGTTCGTCGCGCGCGAAGGGGACAACATCACGAACGTGGATTTGGCGCTGAGCTTCATCTTTGATCTGGAAAAAGAAAAATTTTCTGCGGGCCGCTACATCTTCATCAACCGCAAAGATTTAAAAACGAAGAAATGGAAGCTCCGCTAGCCGCTACCTCTGGCGTTCTTTACACAGTCTTGGCATAATTTCCATATTGAGCACGAGACGAAGCCGTCGTCTTGTGATGCAGCCTGGAGGTCGTATGAACGGCCCGTTCACCGCGATTGATCGCATCGCCAAGGCAACAGTATTTGCCTGCCAGAAACATGCCGGAGCCACGCGTGACGATGGGATCACGCCCTATGCCGTCCACCCGATTCGAGTCATGGAGAACCTGCGCCGCTTCTGCGCCGAGCGCGATGAAGCTGTTCTGATTGCCGCGCTGCTGCATGACACCATCGAAGATGCGGCGGTGACCTACGACGACATTGCCGCGCAGTTCGGCGAGGACGTTGCGGGCCTGGTGGCCGAGTTGACGAACGACAACCGTCTACCGAAGGCCAAACGCCGCGCCGAGATGATGCAGCACCTGCTGGATCTCTCGCCACGCGCCAAGCGGATCAAGCTGGCCGATCGGCTGGATAACGTCACGGATCTGACGCGTGGAATTGGGACTCGTGAGAAGCGCCAGCGCTACCACGAAGAGACCGAGCGGCTGCTCGAAGCACTCGCCGGAACGTGCGAACCGATCGAGACGGCCATCCGCGAAGCCCTGCAGGAGCTGCATAGCGAATCGCATACAGCCGAGCCGCAGCCCCATAGATAGGGGCGGGTGCTGTCTGCCTTCTCCGCGGCGCGCGGCAGACAGATGTCTGCCCCTTATAGTTTGTAGATGCATCGGTCCACTTGAACGCCCGTTGCGGGCGAATCATTTTCCCCTATAAACCGCCCTCTTGCGGCCGCGCTCGATTGCGCGCGCAGAGCGAGCTTGGAACTTAAGTCATGAGCAACTTTGAGAGTGCTTTCACGAGCCGCGGATTCGCGGCGCTGCAGCGCGTGACCCTCGACGCTGTCCCCGCCAACCCGCGCGAGCGCGCCGAGTCGATCGCAAGGAAGATCAGCGCCACCCCGGAACAGGTCATCAAGGCGGTGGCTCTGCAGGTTGCATCCGTGGCGGCGGGTGGGGAAGCAGGTCCCGCAGTCAATCCCGGTGCGCCCCTGATACTCCTGCTGCTGACGCCTGAACGCCTTGATCTAAAGGTCGTCTCGAAGCTGCTCGGCCAGAACGTGGACTACTATCCGCAGGACAAGATCGAGCGCGACTTTGGCGCCTCGATGAACGCGCTCAGCCCGCTGGCGGCGCCGGAGCGCAACATCCGCGTCATCGCTGACGGCCGCGTCTTCGAACAGAACGCGATCGTCGTCGCCAGTGGCGAGCCGATTGTCGAACTGCAGGTCTCCGCCGACGATTTGCGCGCGTTCCTCGGCGATGTGAAGACGATTGATCTCGAGTCCGCGAAGTCCGGCAAGAGCGGTATCATCGAGCCGCGCACGCTTAAAGGTTTCCGCGACTATCTGCCCGAAGACATGCTGCCGCGCCAGGCGATGATCAACACCATCGTCGAGGTCTTCGAGCGCTTCGGATTCGTGCCGCTGCAGACGCCGGCGCTGGAGTACTCCGACATCCTCCTCGGAAAGATGGGCACCGACGCCGAGAAGCTGCTCTTCCGCTTCAACGACAATGGCGGCCGCGACGTGTGCCTGCGCTATGACCTGACTGTGCCGCTGGCGCGCGTCGCCGCGCAGTACCAGGATTTGCCCAAGCCCTTCAAGCGCTACCAGATCGCGCCGGTGTGGCGCGCGGAGAATCCCGGCCGCGGACGCTTCCGCGAGTTCTTCCAGTGCGACTGCGACATCGTCGGCTCCCCTTCCCTGCTCTACGACGCCGAATGTATCGCGCTTGATCTCGCGGTGATGAAAGCGCTCGGCGTCCGCGCGGAAGTGCGCTTCAACAACCGCAAGGTCCTCGCCGCGCTCGGCGCAAGCTTGAGCGTCTCCGACGACCGCCAGACAATGGCGATCTTCCGCACCATAGACAAGATCCCCTCGCAGGGGCAGGCGCGCGTGCGCGAGCTGCTCAAGACCGAGGCCAACTGCAACGACGCTCAAGTCGACCGCATCATGCGTTTCGTTGAGATCTCCGGCAGCAACGAGGAGATGCTCGCTTCGCTCGAATCGCTGCTCGGAGCATCAGCCGCGTCTGCTGTCGGCGAACTCCGCACCGTCCTGAACTACGTCGGAGAGATGACCGGCAGCACGGCGGGAGTGAAGCTCGACTTCTCGATCGCGCGGGGACTCGATTACTACACCGGTACTGTATACGAAACGTTTCTGCTCGACCTGCCCGGCTTCGGCAGCGTGATGTCCGGCGGGCGGTACGACGGGCTGATTGCGGTGTACTCCGGCAAGCAGACGCCGGCGGTCGGCATCAGCGTCGGACTCGACCGTCTGTTCTCGGGACTGATCGAGCTCGGCAAGATCAAGAAGACAGTCTCAACGAGCCGCGTCGCGATTGTCCCGATGGATGCGGCATGCGTCAGCGCCGCGCTGAAGGTGCTCGGCAAGGTTCGCGAAGCCGGCGTCGCCGCTGAACTGTGCCTCGAAAGCGAGCAGAAGCCGAAGCTCGACAAACAGCTATCGCTCGCAGGAAAGAAGGGCATCCCATACGCAGCGATTCTTGGCAGCAACGAAGTCGCCAAGGGCACGGTGATGCTGAAGGATTTGAACGCGCGCACACAGGAAGAACTGAGCGTGGAGCAGGCGATCGCGAAGTTGAAGTCATAACGTGTTTGCTGTGTCGCCTTTCTGTCGGGTGCCGCGACACAAAGTGTCGCGCGCTGTTCGGATCGGTCTGTGAAAGAGCGCGCGACACTTCGTGTCGCGGCACCCGACAGAGGGGCGACATATTCATCTACACGCATCTGTTAGGCAGCGTATCATCTTGACAATGACGCGGGGAAAAGCGAGGGTCTCTCCATGAACGCGCACGCGGATCTGAATACTCCCGAGTACGAGATGGCCGTGTTGCGGCCGCTCTCGCGGCAGTTCCCGAGCATCGATGCCGCATCGGCGGAGATCGCGCGCCTGTCAGCGGAACTCACCCTGCCAAAGGGCACCATCCACGTCATCAGCGACGTTCACGGCGAAGACAAAAAACTCCGCCACGTCATCAACAACGCCAGCGGCACGTTGCGCCCGCTCATCGAGAAGCTCTTCAAGAACCGGCTCGAACCGAAGCACTTCCAGGAGTTCCTGAACCTGATCTTCTATCCGGCGGAGATGGTCGAGCGCCTTGAGCTGCAGCTCACCGACCCCCACGACCTGCGCAGCTTCGCCCAGCGCGTACTGAAAGACATGTTCGAAGTCGTCCGCATCCTCGCGAGCAGATACAGCCTGCGCCAGGCCACGCGCGTCTTTCCACCGGAGTACGCGGAATTACTCGCGGAAATTCTGCATGAGCCCGCCAGCGAACACGGCGCCGCGTATACGACCGCGATCGTCGACGAGCTCGTGAAACGCGGTCGCGCGCTGCATCTCATTCATTTGACCGGACGCGTGATCCGCAACCTCGCGGTGAACGAGCTCATTCTCGCCGGCGACTGCTGGGATCGCGGCCCGCGCGGCGACCGCGTCGTCGAGTACCTGCTGCATCAGCCGCACGTCTCCTTTATCTGGGGCAACCACGACGCGGCGTGGATGGGCGCGTGCAAGGGCCACGATGCGCTGATCGCGCACGTGATCCGCATCTCCCTGCGTTACCGGCGCCTCTCGCAGCTCGAAGAAGGCTACGGCATCACGCTCCAGCCGCTCGAGCATCTCGTCCGCGAGCTCTACGCCGACGATCCCGCCGAGTGCTACAGCGTGAAGGGCACCGGTCTGCGCGAGACCCTCACGATGATGCGCATGCAGAAGGCCATCGCGATCATGCAGTTCAAGCTCGAAGGTCAGATGATCGCGCGCCATCCTGAATGGCACATGGATCACCGCCGCCTGCTGCATCGCATCAACCTCAAGGCCGGCACGATCGAGCTCGACGGCAAGACCTATCCGCTCAAGGACCGCCGCTTTCCGACGATCAACGAAACGAATCCGTACGAACTCTCGCCCGAAGAGAAGAAGTGCATGGAGCGACTGCGTCAGTCGTTCCTGCGCTCGCAGAAACTCTGGTCGCACGTTCGGACCATGGTCGAAAACGGCAGCATGTATCTGCGCCGCGACGACCACCTCATCTTCCACGGCTGCGTGCCGGTGGATGAGAAGGGCGAGTTCCTGCTGATGGAAATCGACGGCCAGCCGCGCGGCGGACGCGCGCTCTTCGACGCGATCGAAGAAGTCGTCGTGCGCGCGATGGACAAGAAAGCGGTGCACGACCTCGACATGCTCTGGTACCTGTGGAGCGGCCCGCGCTCACCGCTCTTCGGCAAGGACCGCATCGCCACGCTAGAGATGTACCTCATCGACGACAAGGCTACGCATCACGAGTCGAAGAACCCGTACTTCCAGCTCATCCACGAGAAGCCGTTCTGCGAGAAGGTGCTCGCCGAATTCGGCGTCAATCCGGATGTCGGATTGATCGTCAACGGACACGTTCCGGTCAAGGTCGAGAAGGGCGAGAACCCGCTGAAAAAATCCGGCAAGGCGATCACGATCGACGGCGCTTTTTCGGAAGCGTACGGCGACCACGGTTTTACGCTCGTATTGGAGCCCGACCAGACGTTCCTTGCCAAGCACTACCACTTCGAGAGCGTCGAAGCCGCGATCCGCGATGGCATCGACATCATTCCCGAGGTCACGCAGATTCGTAAGTGGGACCGCCCGCGGCACGTCAGCGACACGGAACGGGGCAAGCAGATCCACGCGGAGATTGCATTGCTCGAGCGGCTGATCGATGCATACCGGCACAACCGCATGCGGGAAGAGTGACTTCCTGGCATGCCGTATGTCTCTGAAGATGTCATGAGCTGATCGCTGAGGACAATTCCGACGGCTCGTGGAGGAGATTCCATCATGCGTATCGTCTGCGCTCTTGTGCTTGCCCTCACAGCCGCTCTGGTCGCCGAAGAATCAGACCTTCCCGCCGATCTTGAGCCCGCAGCCGCTGGCACGAAATTCTCAACGATCAAAGTGGGCGATCTCGAGCGCCGTTACATCCTGCGCGAGCCCGCTGGCCGCAAGCCTGATGAAAAGCTGCCGCTCGTCTTCGTCTTCCACGGCGGCAGCGGCCATGCAGCGCAGATGGAACGTTTCTCGAAGTTCACGGAACTGGCGGGCAAAGAGCGCTTCATCGTTGTCTATCCGGAGGGCATCGACAAGAGCTGGAACGATGGCCGCATGGCCGAACAGATCGGCGCGCAGAAGCAGAACATCGACGATGTCGCGTTCGTGACAGCGCTGCTCGACAAGCTGATCAAAGAGAACGGCGCCGATCCGAAGCGCGTCTACGCGTGCGGCATCAGCAACGGCGCGATCTTCTCGCACCGGCTCGCCATGGAACTCTCCGAACGCTTCGCTGCGATCGCGGGCGTGTGCGGAAGTCTGGCTGAGCGTCTCTCGGAAAAGTTCGCGCCAAAGGAACCGGTCTCCGTCTTGCTCATGAACGGAACCGAAGACACATTCACGCCGTACGACGGCGGACATGTTCTTAAGAAGCGCGGCAAAATCATCTCGACAGACGACATCATCAAGAAATGGATCAAAGCAAACCGCTGCTCAGCAGATGGCGCGAAGAGCCCCGCCCTTGATAAGGACAAGGATGACGGCACCCGCATTTACACCACGAAGTGGAGCGGCGGGCGCGACGGCAGTGAAGTCATGCTGATGAAAGTCGAAGGCGGCGGCCACACCTGGCCCGGGGGCAAACAGTACCTGCCTGAACTGATCATCGGCAAGACATCGCGCGAGTTCGACGCGACAGCGGCGATCTGGGAGTTCTTCAAGTCGCATTCGAAAACGGGAAAATGACGTTCGGTTCAATCCATCGGCATCGCCGCGGCGGCGAGCGTCTGTTCGATGACCATTGGATTCACGCCCAGCGCTGAAGCGACTTCGCGCATCGCCATCAATTCGTTGTCATGAACGTTGCCGTCTGCGCCTGCGATGATCGTCAGATGCTGGACCAGTTGCGCGCGCTGAAACAGCGGGACGTCTTTCGCGGCGGCTGCGAGATCCACCGGGAGTTTCGTCCGGACTTCTTCCACGTTCGGCGCATTCTTGACGGCCTCGCTGCCGAGCAGCGCCTTCAGCGCCGCAAGTTCGCTCGGCGCGATCTCGCCGTGCGCCAGCGCCACCTTGATTCCTGCCTGGTAGAGCACACGCCGCATCAGTTTCGCGGCGTCGGTCTGCTCCTCGAGGTACGAGGGTTCCATGATCGACAGATCGCGCTCGACGGCGTGTTCGAGTTCCTCGTGCGTCAAATTGCGCGGATGCGGCAGCGTCTTCGTTGCCGCGGCGTAGGTGCTCGATCGGGCGAACGCCAGAAGCGCTCGTACGCGTGTCGGGTTGAACGGATGCGTGTCGAAGCTGTCGAGCGACAGATCGTTGTCGTGCGGCTTGACGCGCGCTTCCGGGGCGGATGCGAGCGAATCGATCTGCCGCGCGAACGTCGGCATATCCGGCTTCAGCCGCCCGGGGGTGATGCCGCTCGCCAGCGCAAGGAACGACTCCATCGCCGCCTCGGGATTCCTGCAACAGACAAGGCCGATGCGGTCGGCGCTGATCTCCGCCGCGCGGCACCAGTAATACAGCCGGAGCGCCGTCGCCCTGTCGACGATGCGGCCACCCATGTCCTCGATCAGCGCGGTCAGCGGCATCGGCAGGCTGAAGTGATCGTAAATGACGTGCCCAAGTTCATGCCCGATGACGAAGCGCAGCTTCGCGCCATCGAATGCCTCGATGATCCGCGACGAGAGCGCGATCGTGACCGGCCCCGCGGCACTCTTCGCGCAAAAGGCCGCGAAGTCCGCGTCGGGCCGCACGTAAATCTCGACCGGCTGCTCAAAGCCGGTGGCGGAGCGGCAATCAGAGAGCGCATCAGCCACCTCGGGCGACATCGAACGCGTGAGCCTCAGCGCGCCCGCGAGCAACCTACGCCGCAGCCCGAAGCCGAAGCCGTTGATCTCGCGGTCCACGCGCGCGAGCGCCTGCTTGACGCATTGCTCGTCGCCAAGCTTCGCGCGCAGCGTTTTGTCGAGTCTGGATTGCAGCGGCAGGATGTGTGTGTGCACGGGCGTGCCTCCTGATGGTTGCTGCATGAGATAAGAAGAGGTGGTGGGTGGCAGCTTGATCTGCCACCCACCGGGTGTTCTTGTCTTACTGCATATACTTCATCGCGAGCACTTCGATGACCTTCTGCGCGGTGGGCTCGTCGACGTTGAGGACGCGCTGCATCGCCTCGAGAAGCTGCTCCTCATTATCGTCGATGTCGCCCGAGGACATCGCGATGTCGGCGGCGAGGACGAAGCACTTCCTGCGCACGGCCGGGCTGGTGATCTCGCTCAGCGCCTTGACCGACTCGCGCGCGTTGCCGTACTTCTGGAACAGGCGATTGGACGCGGCGAGCATCTTTTCGAACTCCTTGCCGCGGAACTCCGGCAGCGTCGTGAAGAACGCGGCGACGGTCGCTTTCTCCGAGTCTTCGATCGCGCCATCCGCGGCGCACATCAGGATCATGGCGTGGAACAGCAAGACGTCGTCGGTCGGCTTTTTCTGCTGCGGTTCGCGGCCGAGAACACGGTCGAACAGGCCCATGCGGGACTCCTTTCGGAAGAGTGAAAAGCGAAGAATAGCTGGTGCGGTAACAGTACTCTCGCGCGCGGGCAGTGCAAGACGTGCGGCAGAAATTTCGATGAACGTGTGCGCTTGCCGCTGCTTTCAGCGCTTGGTTCGCGCTGGTGAGCGGAATAGGGTAAGTTGACGTGTCGCAACGCCTTGCGGCCGCTCACGTGCATTTGGGAATTTTGCTCTAAGCTTCGGTGATTAAGTCAGTCAATCGGTGTATGGAGGTTCATAGACTCCTCGCGAGACTCCTTATGCATCCTGCGCACATTGCCCTCGTCCTCCTCGCCGCGATCAGCTTTACCACTTGGGCCGACGACGACCTCGAACTGAACGTCCGCAACTACATTCTCAATTCGATCAAGGACGGCAAGAAACAGACCGTCATTCCCGGGCCGCTGGGCAAGGTCTTCGTCGTCTCCGGCAATGAAGAAGGCATCGAAGTCGAGCAACTCAGCGGCGGCCGCATGCCGATGAAGTGGAAGCAGCTCAAGCCCAAAGAACTCTACTCCCTCGCCCGCAACATGCTGAAAGAAGGCGACGTCGACGGCCACCTCATCGTCGCTCGATACGCGCCCAAGGCGGACGCCATTGAAGAGATGGATCGCACATTAGAGAAGCTCGAGATTGCTAAGCCCAATGCCTACGGCCGCATCGAGCGTGTCCGCACGGAAATCGCCGAGGCGAAACCGAAGTCGGCCGCGCCGGCTGTTACTCCTGTGGCGACCGCGCCCGTAGAAGCCGAGAACGCCGATAAGGATGAGAAGGAGAAGCCCAAAGCGTCCGGCGCTCTCGCCGCTGCCGGCCTTGCGCCCTCTACTTCCGCTCAGGGAGGATCGCCCGGCGTGAACCATGCAGGACGCCCGCTGCCGCCTTTACCGAAGTTCGATAAACCCATCCTCTACCACACGCCCGAGGCCGACGCGATCGTCTCGGCGATGCAGATATTTCCCACGACGAATCCGTGGAACGAAGACATCTCAAAGAAGCCCGTCCATCCCGATTCCGATGCCATCGTCGCC
>Ga0196964_10001498_pt1 | contig 11889 bp, 14 predicted proteins | sample S1_10metaG_FD_148615 | JGI IMG/M metagenome (GOLD analysis project Ga0196964, IMG submission 148615) | Soil microbial communities from Anza Borrego desert, Southern California, United States - S1_10 | ecosystem: Environmental > Terrestrial > Soil > Desert | place: USA: California | collected...
GGCTGGACGTTGCGCAGAAGCGTGCCGCCCTGGGTGGCGTAGCGGGTGTGGCCGATGGCGGAGGCGCCCGGAAGGCGCTTGGGCACGTCGCCGCCGGAGAAATGCTCGCCCACCAGGCCAAGGTGGCGCTCGTGGTAGAAGCGGTCGCCGTCGTAGGAGACGATACCGCAGCCTTCCTGGCCGCGGTGCTGAAGGCCGTGCAGGCCGAGGGCGGTGAGGACCGAGGCGTCCTCCGAGCCGAACACTCCGACAACGCCGCATTCTTCCCGGGGCTTGTCGTCGTCCTCCCAGCGGTCTGGCCGGTCTCCGGGCGCCGTCTGGAAGGAGAGGGAGAGGCGCTCGGCGGTCATCAAAGTCCTTTACGGGCTCGGGGCCTGGGTCGCGTCCGGCTCAGCCGGCGGAATCGGGGCCGACTCGCCCTTCTGGCTGTCGATTATATCACGCGCTCGCTCGCGGGCCCGTGGGGTCAGGGCAATTACCGCAGAAGCGACACCGGAATAGATAGGGTAGGTTCTAGCGCTCACCACCCCGTCCCTGAAACTGTTAGCCTCAGTGTCTTCGGCCATCAGCAGCCGGATCGGCATCACAAAGAGCACCGCCACAAAGAGAATTCCGCGCAGGATGCCGAAGGCCAGGCCGGCGGCGCGGTCGAAGCTGCCGATCTCGGTGGACTGGTGGAATGTCTTGGCCATGGACGAGGTGATGACGGTGATGGCGATGAACACGATCAGGAAGATCGCGAGCCCGCCCGCCAGGTCCGCCAGGAGGCCGTTCAGGGGCGTGATGCCTTCGACCACCGGACGGGTGATGCCGGACAGGAAGAGCACCAGCGCGGCTAGGATGCCGGCGATGAACGCGATGATGGAAAAGACTTCGCGGATGAGGCCCCGGGCGAACGCCATGACGCCGGAGAGGCCAACCAGGGCCAGGGCGGCAAAATCAAACCATGTGAGGCCGAGATCCATCAGCGTCTCCCCAACTCGATAGGCCGTCCGCTCGCCCGGCCACCGTCCAGCGGCTTCTTCATAAGCCCCGAAGCGGCGAGGTCACGGATAAACGTCCCGTTAGGCGAAAGGAAGCCCGGCTGACGGCGGCATGTGTCGCGGGGCGGCTGCGTTTGGTCGAATAGCGCGGGCGGACAGCGCCCGGGGGTGGATTGTGCCGGCGAAATGATCCTGCCGCTCATCCTCGCCATCGCCCAAGTCACCGCGCCGACCGCACCGCCGCCGCGCGAAATCGCACGCGGCGTGACGCTGCTGCCCGGCGGGTTCGAGCCGGGGCGCGGGCCTGACGGCAACACCATCATCTTCGATGCGCCCAGCGGTTTGGTGGTGGTCGATACTGGCCGTCACGCCTGGCACAGCGACGCCATTCTCGCGTTCGCTGAAGCGCGGGGCCGTTCGATCGAAGCGATCATCAACACGCACTGGCATCTGGATCATTCGAGCGGCAATGGGCGCCTCAAGGCGCGCTATCCGAACGCGTCGGTATTCACGACGAGGGCCATCGATCGCGTGATTGCGCCCGGCGGATTCCTCACGCGCAATCTCGAGGGCGCGCGCGCAATGCTCGCGGGGAGCGAGATCACGGACGTGCAGCGCGAAGAGGTGCAGATTTTCCTTGCCACGATGGAGCATCCGGAGGTGCTGCAGCCAGACGTCTCGATGCAGACCTCCGGGCGCTATAATTTCGCGCGGCGCAGGCTCGACGTGCACATCACCAATGGCGCGGTCACCGATGCGGATATCTGGCTCTACGACCGGCGCTCCCGCGTCGTGGTGTTGGGCGACCTGGTGACCTTTCCCGCGCCGTTCTTCGAGACGGCGTGTCCGGATGCGTGGCGCGCGGCGCTGGATGGGGTGTGGGAGACGCCGTTCCGTACAGCGATACCCGGTCATGGCGAGCCGATGACGCGCGCCGAGTTCGGCGTGTGGCGCGCGGCGTACGGAGCGTTCATCGATTGCGTGGGCAGCGACGCCGAAGCTTCGCAGTGCGCGGCAGGCTGGAGCCTAGGCGTCGCGCAGTTTCTGACTGACGACCGCGCGCGCCAAATGGCGCGGCAAATGTCTGAGTACTATGTCGGCTTCCTGAGGCAGAACGGCGGCAAGAGCCCGGACTGCCTCTCGGGCTAAGCGCCATGAATGTCAGTCCATGTGACGACATGCGCGAAACGTGTGCGCGCATCCGGTGTTAGCCCCTCATCAGCACCGGAGTGACGATATGGAACGCAATCGAATGGGCGAACTCGCGCTCTCAGCCGGCTTGGGCTTCGCCGCCGGCGCGCTGCTCGCCAATCCCGCGCGCAAGCTCGCCATGCAGGGCGCCGAAGCGATCGCAACGCGTGACTGGGTCCAGGCGCTCACCTTGGAGCACAAAGCGGTCGCGAAAATGTTCGATGCGCTGCTGCAGACGGCGGAACGGGACACGGGCAAGCGCAAGGCCGGCCTCCTCGCCATCGATCACGCGCTCACACGCCACGCCATGGAAGAAGAAATGGTCGTTTATCCAGCGCTTCGACGCTCTTCCGATCAGCAGGCGCAGTCCCTTGTCCACGACCACTTCGAGGTGAAGACGTTCCTTTCCGTACTGACCTTTGACATCAAGCCGGACGATCCGGCCTGGATCGGCCAACTCAGCGCCTTCAAGGAGGCCATCGATCAGCACATCCGCGAGGAAGAGGATGAGATCTTCCCGGCATTCCGCGCCCGCTTGTCCGAACAGGAAAACGCAGAACTCACCAAGCGCATGCACATGCAAGGGGTGAAAGTCGTCTAGCTCTCGCTCGCCGCGCCGAGGGCGGCGGCGAGTTCGGCAATGTGGTCTATAGGGCGCACTTTCACGCCGCCGCTGCCGCCGTTTTTCTTCTGCGGCGGCGCGTAGGCTTGCTCGAAGCCCAGCTTTGCCGCTTCCTTTAGCCGTAGATCAGCGCGCCCAGCGGGTCGCACTTCGCCCGACAGCGCGACTTCGCCGAATACGACGCATTGCTTCGGCAGCGCCGTGTCCGCGAGCGATGAGATGAGGGCGGCTGCCACGGCGAGATCGGCGGCGGGTTCGGTGATGCGCAGGCCGCCCGCGACGGAAAGATAGACGTCGCGCCCCGAGAACGAGAGCCCGCAGCGCGTTTCCAGCACAGCAAGGATCATAGCGAGGCGCGCGGAATCCCACCCGACGACAGCGCGCCGCGGCGTGCCGTAGGCGGTAGGCGCGGCGAGCGCCTGGATTTCCACGAGCACGGGCCGCGAGCCTTCGACGCCGGCGAACACAGCAGCGCCCGAAGGCCGTTCGCCTGACGCGCCAAGGAAAAGCGCTGATGGGTTTGGCGTTTCCACCAAGCCTTGCTCGACCATTTCAAACACCCCGATTTCATCCGTGGGGCCGAAGCGGTTCTTCACTGCGCGCAGAATACGGAAGGGCAATCCGCGCTCGCCTTCGAAATAGATCACGGCGTCAACGAGGTGCTCGACAACGCGCGGGCCGGCGATCTGCCCATCCTTTGTGACGTGGCCGACAAGGATCAGGACCGCGCCGCTCTTCTTGGCGAAGCGCACCAGCTCGTGCGCGCATGCACGCACTTGTGCGACTGTGCCGGGCGCGGCCTCCACGCCGTCGGCCCAGAGCGTCTGAATGGAATCCACCACGACGACGTCGGGCTTCAGCGCCTTGAGGCCTTCGAGGATTTTGCGCAGATCCGTTTCCGCTGCGAGGCTCACAGGCGCATCGGCGGCCTTCAGGCGGCGCGCGCGCTCTTGCACTTGCGCTTCGGCTTCTTCGCCGGTGACGTACGCGACGCTGGCGCCGCGCTTTGCAAGCGAGGCTGCCGCTTGCAGCAGCAAAGTGGATTTGCCGACGCCCGGATCGCCGCCGATCAGAATTGCGGACGCGGGCACGAGCCCGCCGCCGCACACGCGGTCCAACTCCGAAATACCGGTGGCCAAACGCGCGGGCGGATCGTTCTCGCCCGTGAGCTGAACGAACGCGACGCCTTTGCTCTTCTTGCCCGTCGGCGCGGCCATAGAGCCGGGCACCACGGGGCGCGCGGCTTCTTCGACCAGCGTATTCCACTCGCCGCACGCGTCGCACTTGCCCTGCCAGCGCGGCCAAATGGCGCCGCATGCCTGGCATGTGAAAATGTGGTCCGGTTTGGCCATGTTTCCCCGCGAATCCGGGTGAAGCTTAGCAGGCTTTGCGTTGCATGACGGCGCCGCGCGTGGTGGAAAGCGGTATGAAAATGCGCTCGATCCTTTGCGTGGCGGTGCTTTTGGCCGCGTGCGGCCAGCCTGCCCAGAAGCAGGAGACGCCTACCGCCACGCCGTCTTCGCGTGCGACGCCCGATGTCCCCGCGCCGCCGCGTCTCGATCACCAGACCATTATCGGCACGTGGTCGTTCGATGGCTCGTGCGCTTCGGGCGACGGCATGGGTCTGCGCGCCGATAACACCGCGTTCTACGATGAATGGGGCACGGGCACTTGGAGCATCAATCGTCAGAACCAGATCGTGCTCGATCTCGTGCGCCGTGAGATGGGCGTTGAGAATGCGCCGGGCGAACCTGTGACACTGACGATCGACGTGCCTGCTTCAAGCGAGGAAGCGCTGGAAGTTGTCGTCAACGGCGCAGGTGAAGCGCCACGCGAAGCGACAGCGATCCGCTGCTCTTAATATGGACCGCCGGCTTCTGCCGGCCAACGCGGGTGCATGCCGGCGAGACGCCGGCGGTCCATATTAGTTCGGCGCGTTTCCGGGCTTCCATTTGATTGAGCACCCGACGCTCGGCGTCTGTTGTGCGCTGGGTTTGCGTCCTGCGAGCAATGCGTCAGCGGCTGCGCGCAGGTCCGCGCCGGTTGGCGCGCCGCGCCCCGGCCGTGAGCTGTCGAACTGGCCGCGATAGACGAGCTTCCTGTTTGCATCGAACAGAAAGAGGTCCGGCGTGCACACTGCGCCGTACGCTTTGGCCGTCTCCTGCGTCTCGTCATAGAGATAGGGAAACGTGAAGTGATGCGCGCGGGCGAACTCGCCCATTTGGGCTGGGCCGTCCTGCGGGTGCGTGCTGACGTCATTGGCGCTGATCGCGACGGTGGCGAGGCCCTTGTCCTTGTACTCGCTGGCGAAGGCCGCGAAGGCGTCGGCGATATGCACGACGTACGGGCAGTGATTGCAGATGAAGGCGACAAGCACCGGCCCGTCGCCGGCGACCTTGCCCAGCGCCCAGGCGCCGCCTTCAGGATCGGTGAGCACGAAGTCCGGCGCAGTCGAGCCCAGTTCGACCATTCTCGATTGCGCCGCCATCGCCAGCTCCTGTCACTGCTTGCGAGGAAAGATTGCGCGCGCAAAGGGCCGTTTCAAGGAACGCGAGGCTTCTCTGTCACGGCGAAGCCTGAAGCGGTCGATCGGCAGATCGGGCGCGCGGCGTGAGCAACCACCCGACGCCGCGCTCTAGGCGACGTCCGCCGTTTCGTTGAAGAATTCCGCGACGAAAGCGAAATCCAGCCCGTAGAAAGGCGGAGTGTCGGGATTGCGCGGGCTGTGGAGAAACGTGCCGCGCCAACCGCGCGCTTCATCTTTGAGCCAAACGGCGGCCTCGGGAATGGTGTTCCGTTCGATCATCGACAAGGCGGCGGCGCGTGCGTGCTGCGGCTTCGCTCCGGGCAGCGATGCAGCGCACCGTTCGATAAGCTCAAGCGGCGCATCCTGGCCGCGCTCGAAATAGCACATGGGCGCAAGCAACAGGCCGTAACCGGGGTGTGCGTCGCCGAGATTGCTCATCAGCCAACGCAGCTCCGCAGGGCGCAATGCCGGCAGTTCGAAATCTCCGCTGTCGATGCCGATGCACGCGGACTTGCCGTGCTCCGCGTCGAGCAGCCAAAGCTGCACCTCGGGATCGGGCTCGGGCGTGAAATCGATGGAGATCGAACGCCGATGATCGAGCGCGGCGAGGAAACTCAGAGCCGGGCGGCCCTCCTTCAGCCGGGGCTCGAGCGTTGCGGCGTAGTGGATGCTCGCCTCTTCATCCGTCACGCCGAGCAGGTCGATGTGCAGGGTGGGGCATGTGTCGGATGCGCCGAAGGTGATGAGGTGGTTCGCCCAGAAGAAAGGATTGTCCAGGTCGGCCGATGCGTCGATGGAAAGCGCCTTCACACGCGGCTTTCCATCCCCGGCCATTGGCTACACAACCGCCTGGATCGGCCCGTCCGCGCGGCCGGCGACGAATTGATCGACCATGGCGTTGCCGCTGTTGTCGATGCTCGCGGCAGGGCCGCGCCACACGATCTTGCCGGCGTGCAGCATGGCGATTTCGTCGGCGATTTTGCGCGCGCTGGCCATGTCGTGCGTGATCGAGACGGCGGCGCAGCCGAGTTCTTTGGTTTGCTCGACGATGAGATCGTTGATCGCGTCTGCGGTGACCGGATCGAGGCCCGTCGTCGGTTCGTCGAAGAAGAGGATGTCCGGCTTGGCGATGATCGCGCGCGCGAGCCCGGCGCGCTTCTGCATGCCGCCCGAAAGCTCGGTGGGGCGCACGTCGGCGAACTCGGCGCCGAGGCGCACCTTGCGCATCGTCTCGATAGCGCGCTCGCGTGCTTCGGCGCGGTCCACTTTGTCGGCGTAGATCAGACGGAAGGCGATGTTCTCCCAGACGCTGAGGCTGTCGAACAGCGCCCCGCCTTGGAACAGCATGCCGAACTTGCGCATCACGCGCTGACGGATTTCCGGCGGCATGCGCGTCACGTCCGCGCCGTCCACCAGCACTTGGCCTGCGTCCGGCTTCATAAGTCCGAGCGCGCATTTCAGGGTCACCGATTTGCCGACGCCCGAGCCGCCGATGATCACCAGCGACTTGGCCGGCGCTACATCGATATCGACGCCGTCGAGCACCTGGCGACCGCGGAGCTTTTTCTTCAGGCCAACGAGAGCGAGTTTGGCAGTCATGGCGGCGCTCCCGCACGTTCGTCATTCCGGACGCGCGAAGCGCGATCCGGAACCCAGGGACCAACGTCGCGCTGGTCGCCCCTGGGTTCCGGGTTCTCCGCTTCGCGGTGCGCCGGAATGACGAAGGAGAGAGTCGCGAACGTCATTCCACAAAGAACGCCGTGATCAGATAGTTGACCGCCAAGATCAGCACGATCGCGCCGACCACCGCGTTCGTCGCGGCGCGGCCAACGCCGAGGGCGCCGCCGTTGGAATTGTAGCCCTGATAGGAACCAACCGCGGCGATGATGAAGCCGAACACGGCGGCCTTCACCAGGCCAAGGATCACATCCTGCGGCTCCATGAACTCGAACGTGTTGCGCAGATAGGTTGCGCCGTTGAAGCCGAGGCTGTTCACCGCGACGAGATAGCCGCCCATCACGCCGATTATGTCGGCGACCAGCACGAGGATCGGCAGGCACAATGTTGCCGCCAATACACGCGGCGCGATCAGGAAGCGGAAAGGGTCAGTCGAAAGTGTTGTCATCGCATCGACCTGCTCGGTGACGCGCATCGTGCCGATTTCGGCGGCGATGCCGGCGCTGACGCGGCCGGCGAGCATGAGGCCAGCCAGCACGGGCCCAAGTTCGCGCGTAATGCCGAGCACTACGATGTTCGGCACGAACTGCTCGGCGTTGAAGCGCGCGCCGCCCACAAAGATGTTCAGCGCCAGCGCCGCGCCGATGAAGACGGCGGTGATGCCGACAACCGGCAGCGAGAAATAGCCGATCTGCGCGCACTGGCGCGCGAACTGGCCTGGGAACATGGGCGGCGAGAAGCACGCCGCGATGGCGCGTCCCGCGAACGCGGAGAAGCGACCCGTTTCCGCCAAGATAGCGAGAACCGCGCGGCCGATTGCTGCAAATGGATTCACGTTCGCGCGCCCGTCTTCCGCACCGCGCCGGCGAACGTCGTCAGAATCTCATATGGCAACGTACCTGAAAGCGCCGCGATGTCTTCAAGCGGCGCGTTAGCGCCCAAGAACTCGACCATCGCACCTGGTTGCGCTTCCGCGCATCCGGTCACATCAAGGATGACCAAGTCCATCGACACCCGCCCCAGCAACGGGCGCTTCGCGCCCGCGAGGAAGCCATAGCCGCGCCCGGAGAGCGACCGCAAGTAGCCGTCTGCGTAACCCATCGCGACGGTGGCCGTGCGCATTTTTTTCTCCGCGGTGAAGGTCGCGCCATAGCCGAAGGTTTCGCCGGGTTCGACGTCGCGCACTTGCAGGATCGGCGCTTCGATCGTTGCGGCGGCGGAGAGCTGTGGGTTGTCCGCGTCGAGCCCGCCATGGCCGTAAAGGCCGATGCCGGGGCGGACGAGATCGAAATGATAATCAGGGCAGATGAGAATGCCGCCGGTGGAGGCAAGGCTGAGCGGCGCTTTCGGGAAGAGCGTTGCGGCATCGACGAAGCGCTTCAGCTGCACCGCGTTCTTTTCGTGCTTCACGTCGGACGCGCAGGCGAGGTGGCTCATCACCAGCGCCAGTGTCGTGCCTTTAAGCGCGACCATCGACTGCGCCAATTCTTCCGGCCCGATGCCGAGGCGATTCATGCCGGTGTCGATGTGCAGCGCCGCTGGGCCGCGTGCGTCCCAGAGCTTGATCTGCGCGATGGAATTCAGCACCGGCATCAGCTTGGCGCCGGAGAGCATGTCGGCGTCGTCCGCCGTCACGCCATTCAGCACGAATACTTGCGGCCCGTCGCCGATCGCTTTGCGCACGGCGAGCGCTTCGGCGCCGGTCGCCGTAAAGAACACGCGAGCGCCCGCATGTGCGAGCGCGCGCGCCGCGTTGACGGCGCCAAGGCCGTAGCCGTCGGCCTTCACGACGGCAGACACAGCCGCCGTCGGCGCCTGCTTCTTGAAGAAGCGCCAGTTCTCGACGATTGCGGCGTGATCGACCTTCAGGCGCGCTAAGCGCGGCCTAGGCGGTGCGGGCGAGGTTGCCGAATCTGGTATAGCGGCTGTCAAAGAAGAGCTTCACTTTCCCGATTGGACCGTGACGTTGCTTGCCGATGATGACTTCGGCCTGATTGCGCACTTCGTCCATAGTCCGCATCCACGCGATGTGCTCGTCGGTGCCCTCGCGCGGCTCGGCGCGCTCTAGATAGTAGCTTTCCCTGTACACGAACAAGACCGCGTCCGCGTCCTGTTCGATCGACCCGGACTCCCGCAAATCCGAGAGCTGCGGCCGTTTGTCGTCGCGCGTTTCAACCTGGCGGGAGAGCTGGGAGAGGGCGATCACAGGAACCTTGAGGTCCTTGGCGAGCGCTTTGAGGCCTTGCGTGATCTCGCTGACTTCCTGCACGCGTCCATCGCCCTTGCGCGAGGAGCCGGTGACGAGCTGGAGATAATCCACAACGATGCAGTCGAGGCCGGAGGTGCGCTGGAGGCGTCGCGCGCGGGCTTGCAGCTGCGCAATGCCGATGGCGCCGGTTTCGTCGATGTGCAGCGGCAGCTGCTGGAGGTTCACGGCCTCGTCGGCGAGACGCTCATATTCCTGCTTCGAAATCTTGCCGCGGCGGATGCGGTCGCTCTCGATGCCGGCGGCGTCCGAGAGCAATCGCGTGGCGAGCTGTTCGGCGCTCATTTCGAGCGAGAAGAACGCAACGATGCCGCCCTTGTCGGCGGCCTCTTCTAGCGTGCCGTCCTTCATCACTTTGAGACGCTGGCGCGCGATGTTGAAGGCGATGTTGGTGGCGAGGGCGGTTTTTCCCATCGAAGGGCGGCCGGCGAGGATGATCAAGTCGGACTTGTGCAGGCCGCCCAGCATGCGGTCGAGGTCTTCGAGCTGCGTGGCGAGGCCGGAGACGTCGGATTTGCTCTCGTACGCGGCGGCGGCCATGTCGATGGACGTCGTCAGCGCGCGCGAGAAGGGCGAGAAGCCCGAACTTGCCGTGCCGCTCTCCGCCAGCGTGAAGAGCGTGCGCTCGGCTTCTTCGATGATGTCCTTGGCGTCGTGATCTTCCGGCGGGTTCTCCGCGAGATCGGAGATGACGTTGCCGACGCGGATGAGTTCGCGGCGGAGCGCTAGGTCGTAGATCAGCGCCGCATAGGATTGCGCTTGCGCCGAGAGGGGCGCGGCCGCCTCCATCAGCTTCATCAGATAGACGGCGCCGCCGATTTCCTTGATGCCGCCGTCCTTGGCGAAGCGCTCCTTCAGCGTGACGCCGTCGGCAAGCTCGCCCGCCGAAATCAGTTCCGCGCAGGCCTGGAAGATGCGGCCGTGCACGGGATCGAAGAAGTGCTTGTCCTGCAGCAGCGGCGTGATGCGGTTGTACGTCTCGTTGTCGAACAGGATCGCGCCCAGCAGCGCTTGCTCCGCTTCCAGATTGTGTGGCGCCACGCGCTGCGGGGGCGCTGCGGGCGGCACAGCCAAGGGCAGGGACTGCTGGTTCGACATCGGCGGCAATATCGGGCGATTCGAGACCGCAACGATTAAGGCAAGCGGCCTATGCCCAACTTAATGCGAGTCGTGCGGCGGTTTTGCTTGTTGACGACTCGCAACGAATCCCTGGGACCCCGGGGGCGTCCCGCGCCCGTATTGCTATCCGAAACAAAATGCGGGCGGGAAGCCCGCGCTCCCAGTAACTGTCAGTCGAAAATATCGAACAGATCGAAGCCGCCGCGCCGGCGGCGATGGCCATGCTGGCCTTGTTGTCCGTAACCGCGCTCGCCGTATTCGCCGCGTTCGCCGTACTCACCGCGCTCGCCGTAGCCTTGCTGATATTGCTGCTGCTGTTGTGGCGGACGTTGTTGCGGGGTTTGCTGCGGCGCCATCGCAGCAGCTGGCGGCGACTCGGCGGCGAACGCATCGCGCGCGCTTTGCATCAGCTTCTCCAGTTCGCCGCGATCGAGCCACACGCCGCGGCAGGTCGGGCACATGTCGAACTCGACGCCGTTGCGGTTCATCGTCGTCATCGACGCATTATCGTTGGGGCACATCAGCAGGGGCATGATTTCTCCTCGTCTCGGTTTTCTCGGAGAGCTTGAGGAGGAACGTCAGACCCTCGCACCGAGCTCGCCCGATGCGGTCCGACATCACGATGCGTTGGTCACATCGCCAGAGGGGCCCGGTCCCGCAGATGCGGACATAGGCGGGCCGGCGGACAAAGAAAAGGTGTCAGGTGTCAAGTGTCAGAAACCTGACTGCGCTGACACCTGACACCGGATACCTGACACCTTATTCGGCGCGCGCCGCCGGGTCGTTGGTGATCGAGTTCGCCGCCAGTTCCTTGGCTGCCGCCTCGGCTTGGCTGCGTTCGGCCTCGATCGCGGACGCGATGACGTTTTCGCCGCGCGCCTGGCGGTCGGCCTCGTCTTGGCTACGCGCCACATTGACCTTGACGTTGGCGTACACTTCCGCATGGAGGCGGACGCGCACGTCGTAGAGGCCGATGGTCTTGATCGGCTTGTCGAGCACGACTGCGCTGCGGTCGATCTTGGCGCCCGACTTCACGATCTCTTCGGCGATATCGCGCGAGGAGACCGAGCCGTAGAGCTGGCCCGCTTCGCCCGCCTGACGGATCAGGACGTACGACGCGCCATCGACTTTGCTCGACGCTTTTTCGGCGGCCGACTTGGCTTCGGCGTTGCGCGCTTCGATCTGTGCGCGCTGGGCTTCGAACACCTTGCGGTTCGCTTCGGTGGCGCGGAGCGCTTTCTTGCCCGGCAGAAGATAGTTGCGCGCAAAGCCGTCGCGCACTTTCACTTCGTCGCCGATGGAGCCGAGGTTTTCGACGCGTTCAAGCAGGATGACTTGCATGGGCGTGTCCTCCTACTGAACCGCGAACGGAAGCAGAGCGAGTTCGCGCGCGAGCTTGATGGCCCGGGCGAGTTCGCGTTGCTTCTTCGCTGACACGGCAGTGATGCGCGCTGGAACGATCTTGCCCTTTTCGCTGATGTAGCGCTGCAGCGTCTTCACGTCC
>Ga0196964_10001499_pt1 | contig 11884 bp, 8 predicted proteins | sample S1_10metaG_FD_148615 | JGI IMG/M metagenome (GOLD analysis project Ga0196964, IMG submission 148615) | Soil microbial communities from Anza Borrego desert, Southern California, United States - S1_10 | ecosystem: Environmental > Terrestrial > Soil > Desert | place: USA: California | collected...
TCGTCCCCGAACCGAGCCGCCAGGTGCCGCTCGGCCATGGCCATGCCGACCGCGGTGGCGACGCCCTGGCCCAGCGGCCCGGTGGTGGTCTCCACGCCCGGCGTGTGGCCGAACTCCGGGTGGCCGGGGGTCTTGGAGCCCCATTGGCGGAAGTCGCGCAGCTCCTCGGCGGTCATGCCCTTGACGCCGGTCAGGTGCAGCAGGGCGTAGATCAACATGGATCCATGCCCGGCCGACAGCACGAAGCGGTCGCGGTCGGCCCACTCGGGCCGGGCGGCGTCGTACTTCAGGAAGCGGGTGAACAGCACCGTCGCCACGTCGGCCATGCCCATCGGCATGCCGGGGTGGCCGGACTGGGCCTGCTCGACCGCGTCCATCGCCAGCACGCGGATCGCGTCGGCCATCAGCTCGGGGGTGACGGCGCGGACCGGGGCGTCGGCCATGGGAGGCTCCGAAATCAAGGCGGGGAGGAGGACGCGGGCGCTTTACCTGAGGCGCGGCGCGGGTTCTATACGGATTCGCGTGTCAGGGATTCCGGCGGGGGCGCTGATGGCCGAAGCACAATCGGAACTGGAGCAGGCCGCGGCCCGGCTCGAGCGCGCGGTCGCCGCGCTGGAAGGCCGGGTGCGGGCGCTGAAGGCCCGCGCCGCCGCCAAGCCGTCGGGCGGCGACCTGTTCGACGCCGCCGGTCCCTCGCCGCGCGAGCGGGCGCTGGAGGAAGCCGCGGCCGAGGCTTCCGCCGCGCTCGGCCGCGCCGCCGACCAGGTGCGCCTGATCCTGAACGGGGAGGGCTGACGCTCATGGCCACGGTGACGGTGGAGATCAACGGCCGGCCCTACAGCGTGGGCTGCGCCGACGGGCAGGAGGCGCGGGTGCGCGACCTGGCCCGCCAATTCGACGAGAACGTCCGCCAGGTCGCCCTGGACGTGGGCCACGTCGGCGAGCTGCGCCTGTTCCTGATGGCCGCCCTGCTGATCGCCGACGAGATGAGCGACGTACGCAGCCAGCTGATGCGCCTGCGCGCCGAGGCGGACCGGGCCGGCGCGCAGGCGGGCGGCTCGGCCGAGGCCGGACAGCGCGCCGCCCTGGCGCTGGCCGCCGCCGCCGAGCGAATCGAGACCTTGGCGGCCGAGATCGCCTGATGCCCCGCGTCCGGGCGAACGGGATCGAAATCGAATACGAGTCCTTCGGCCCCGACGACGCCGAGCCGATGCTGCTGGTCATGGGGCTGGGCTACCAGCTGACCCGCTGGCCGGAGGCGTTCGTGCGGCTCCTGGTCGAGCGCGGCGACCTACGGGTGATCCGCTTCGACAACCGCGACGTCGGGCTGTCGAGCAAGATGGATCAGGCCGGCGTCTTCAGCGCCGCCCAGCTGTTCGGCGAGCGCATGCAGGGCCGCACCATCACGCCGCCCTATACCCTCGACGACATGGCCCGCGACGCGGTCGGGCTGCTGGACGCGCTGGGGATCGACCGGGCGCACGTGGTCGGCGCCTCGATGGGCGGGATGATCGCCCAGCTGATCGCAGCCGATCACCGGGCGCGGGTGAAGTCGCTGACCTCGATCATGTCGACGACGGGAAACCCGATGGTCGGCCAGCCCACGCCCGAGGCGTTCATGATGCTGGCGACCCCCGCCCCGCCGCCGTCAGACGAGGCCGCCTTCGTCGCCCACGCGCTGCGGGTGGCGCGGGTGATCAGCGGTCCGGGCTATCCGCTGGACGAGCAGGCCTGGACCGAGCGGGTGTTGGCCGACGCCAAGCGCGGCTACCACCCGCCCGGCTTCGTGCGCCAGCTGGCGGCGATCTGGGCCGCGCCCGACCGCACGGAGAAGCTGCGGACCATCACGGCGCCCACGGTGGTGATCCACGGCGAACTCGACCCCCTGGTCCAGCCCGACGGCGGCAGAGCCACCGCCGCGGCGATCCCGGGCGCCGAGCTGGTCTCGCTCCCGCGCATGGGCCACAGCCTGCCGGCGGAGTTGTACGACGAACTGGTCTCCGCGATCCTGCGGGCGGTCGAGCGGGGGCGGGGCCGCGCAATCTGATACGCGCGAGACCGCGTTCGCCCTCCGTTAACCACCGGGACCCATGCTGACCCGCAAGAAACGGGCCAAGGGGGCGAGCCGGTGACTCCGAACGTGCGGTTGGAGCTGAGACAGGGGCAGAGCCTCGTCATCACCCCGCAGCTGCAGCAGGCGATCAAGCTGCTGCAGCTGTCGAACCTGGAGCTGGAGGCCTACGTCGAGGCCGAGCTGGAGCGCAATCCGCTGCTCCAGCGCGACGACACCGAGGGCCGGGCCGAGGGCGAGGAAGCGCCCGCCGCCGAGGCGGAAACCGCCGCCGAGACCCGCGAACTGGACCTGTCCGGCGAGGACGTGACCGCGGCCCAGGCCTCGGTCGACGCCAGCCCCGAGGACCTCTACGCCGACGAGTCCCGCGCCGAGCGCGCCGCCGACCAGGCCGGCGAGGCCGGGTCGCTGGTCGACTGGTCCAAGGCCGGCAAGGGCGGCTCGTTCGAGGGCGAGGACGGCGACTTCGAGCGCGCCGCGCGCGAGAAGACCCTGCACGAGCACCTGCTGGACCAGGCGGTCCTGGCCGGCTTCACTCCGGCCGAGCAGCTGGTGGCCCAGGCCCTGATCGACGGGGTGGACGAGGGCGGCTATCTGCGCGTGCCCACCGCCGAGATCGCCGACCGGCTGGGCTGCGCCGAGGCGTTGGTCGAGCGCGTGCTGGACCGCTGCCAAGGGTTCGAGCCCACCGGCGTGATGGCCCGCAGCGTGCCCGAGTGCCTGGCTCTGCAGCTGAAGGAGCGCGACCGGTTCGACCCGGCGATGGCGGCGCTGGTCGAGAACCTGGAGCTGCTGGCACGCCGCGACATGGCCGGGCTGAAGCGCGCCTGCGGGGTGGACGACGAGGACCTGCGCGAGATGATCGCCGAGCTGAAGGCGCTGACGCCCCGTCCGGGCGCGGCCTTCGGCGCGGAAGCGGTACACACGGTGGTGCCCGACGTGTTCGTGCGCGAGGACCCGGCCGGCGGCTGGCGGGTGGAGTTGAACGGCGACACCCTGCCCCGGCTGCTGATCGACCAGCGCTATCACCAGAAGGTCTCCGGCGGCGCCCGCTCCGATCAGGAGAAGGCCTTCGTCTCCGACTGCCTGGCCTCGGCCAACTGGCTGGTGAAGAGCCTGGACCAGCGGGCGCGCACGATCCTGAAGGTGGCGTCGGAGCTGGTGCGCCAGCAGGACGCCTTCTTCGTGTTCGGCGTCGAGCACCTGCGGCCGCTGAACCTGAAGACCGTGGCCGAGGCGATCGGCATGCACGAGTCCACCGTCAGCCGCGTCACCTCCAACAAGTACCTGGCCACCCCGCGCGGCGTGTTCGAGATGAAGTTCTTCTTCACCGCCTCGATCTCCGCCACCGACGGCGGCGCCGCCCACTCGGCGGAGTCGGTGCGCCACAAGATCAAGCAGCTGATCGACGCGGAGCGGGCGGAGACCGACGTCCATTCCGACGACCGGATCGTCGAGATCCTGAAGGAGGCGGGCGTGGACATCGCCCGGCGCACCGTCGCCAAGTACCGCGAGGCGATGCGCATCCCCTCTTCGGTCGAGCGCAAGCGCATGCTCAAGCAGGCCTGCTGAACCTGATCCGGCGGAAACCGCCCGCGTCATCCGGCGTTCAGCATCGGGGGCGTAGACGAGGCGGGTGATGAGCGACGCGTACCCTCCAAACCAGCGCCCCAACTCGGTGCCGCCCGACCTGCACGACGAGGACGAGCTGCCGATCCATCGGGGCGACCCGCCGCGGTTCCGCCGCAACACCTTCGCCGCCGTCGCGCTCGGCGCGGTGGCGCTGGCCGCCGGCGGCTACGCCGTCACCGCCCTGTGGGACCGCAAGCCGGCGTCGCGGGAGACCCGCATCGACGCCCGCCGCGAGGCCGCGGTCGCCACGCCCGGCGCCGAGGCGGTCAGCTGGTCGCCGCCGGACCGCGCCCAGGTCCAGCGCGCCTACGCCGACGCGGTGCGCGTCTACGCCGCCGAGGGCCTGTCCGGTCTCGCCCGGCAGGGCCAGACCTGTTTCGCGACCCTGAACAGCGCCCCCAGCTACGCCGCGCTCGACTACTGCCTGGCGTTGGACGCGATCGGGGCCGAGGTGCAGCGCAGGCTGTCGGCCGGCGCCGCCCCCGACCCGCAGAGCTGGTTCGGCCAGAGCGATCCGCGCGGGCTGAACGCCGCGCGCGTGGTGCTGGCCGGGCAGAGCGATCCCAGCGCCCGGTTGATCGACGTGCGCCGCATGGCCCAGGAGCTGGTGCGCCAGGCCGACGCCCGCGCTCGCGCCACCACGGCTGCAGCGACGCCGGTCCCGGCCGTGCCGGTCCCCGCCCCCGTGACCGAACCCGCCGACGCATCGCCGACGGTGACCGCCGAGGCGCCCGTTCCCGCCGCGAAGGCGCCGCCCCCGGTGGTGAAGGCCGCACCCAAGCCGACGGTCCTGGCCCAGGCGCCGGCTGTCAAGGCACCCGCGACCAAGGCTCCGGCGGCCAAGGCCCCGCCGCCTAAGTCCGCGCCGAAACCGGTGGTGGTCGCCAAGGCTCCGGCGCAGAAGACGCCCGCGCCCAAGGCCGCGCCCGCCCCCGCTCCGGTGCGCGAGGCGGCCGTGCGGCCCAGCTTCAACTGCCGCTACGCGCGCTCGCCGGCCGAACAGATGGTGTGCTCGAACTCGCGCCTGGCCGACGCCGACCAGCGGCTGGACTCGGTGTTCCGGCGGGCGATGGCGCGGGCGGAGAACCCGGCGGCGCTCAGGCGCCAGCAGGACCGCTGGCTGGCCGCGCGCGAACGCGCCGCCCGGCTCGACGGCGAACAGGGCGTGCTCGAGGTCTACGAACTCAGGATCGACGAACTGCGCGAGCAGTTCTGACGGGCACTCAGCCCAGCAGCATCGGCACCAGCGGCGCCGCCGCGGCCACGGCCCAAACCGCGGCGATGAAAACCAGTTGCTTCGTTTTGCTCGTCATCTCGGTCGCCCCCGTGGCCGGACGGACGCAAAGATGACTCAATTCTTAAGCTCCGCAAGCGGGCGCCGCCTATCGCGCGAAAACGTCGCAGTATCGTCGTCTTGGACGAATGCGGATGGCGCCGTGCTCGGCCGGATCAAGGCACGCTACGCTCTTCGGCCTTGCCCCGACCTGCGCGCGACGCCTTGCAGGAAAGGTCGGGACGAAGGGCGTCCGGTTCCAACATCGACGGCCTGCGGCGCGTCGAACAAAGGGCTGCAGGGCGAGGCCGCCTATGGCTGCGACTCTGTGCTTGAGGCCTTGCTCGCCCCGTGTTCGACGCGCCGCAGGCCGTCGAACCTCAGATGGTCGGGACGCCCCGCGTCCCGACCCCTCGGATCAGCCGTCGGGCGCAGGAGCGGTCAAGGGCGTAGAGCGAAGCGTCCCTTGACTGATCCGAGCACGGCGGGACGAATCCGCCCTCAGGCCGCCTTCACGCCCGTCTCGGCCAGCCACTCCAGGATCTTCTGCTTGGGCATTGCGCCGACCTTCATCGAGGTCATCTGGCCGTCGCGGAACAGCATCAGGGTGGGAATGCCCTTCACGCCGTAGCGGCCGGGGGTCATCGGGCTGTCCTCGATGTTGACCTTGGCCACGGTCACCTGGTCGCGCAGCTCCTCGGCGATCTGCTCCAGCGCCGGGCCGATCTGCTTGCAGGGGCCGCACCACTCGGCCCAGAAGTCCACCAGCACGGGCTTGCCCGCCTGCAGGACGTCCTGCTCGAAGCTCTCGTCGGTGACCTTGACCGTCGCCATGGGCGCCTTCTCCTGAAATCCGAAAATCGATCGCTAGCGCGATTCTAACGCTGCGGCCGATGTGGGACGGGCTCAGCCGTTCCGCAACCGGGCCAGAGTCTCTTCCACAAGAACGTCCGACAGCGCCGTCAGCTTCGGCCCGTCGGTCCACAGCAGCGCCGCGGCGACCTCGCGGTCCGGATAGACCGCGCGCAGCACCGCCACATAGACCGCCATCTGCGCCAGGTAGGCCGGATCGGCGTCCTCGGCGCGCTCGGGCGCGGGGCGGTTGGTCTTGTAGTCGACCACCAGCACGCGCCGCGGCGTCACCACCAGCCGGTCGATGCGGCCGGACACCGCCACGCCCGCGGGCAGGTCCGGCGCGCCGCCCGCGACCGCCACCTCGGCGCGGGAGCCCGGCGCGAACACCTCGGCGAAGCGGGCGTCCTCCAGAACCGCGAACACGGCCGTCGCGATCTCGCCGCGCTGTTCGGGGGTCAGGCCGGGCTCGCGGGTCAGCAGCCTGTCGGCCGCCGCCGCCCGCCGCTCGGGCGGAACGTCCGGCAGCACCTCGAACAGCTTGTGGATCAGCGCCCCGCGCCGGAACCGGCCCAGCCCGCCGCGCTCGGCCAGGGGAGAGGCGGCCCGGGCGACCGCGCCCTCGGCCAAGGACGAGGGCGAGGCCCAGGCGCGGCCCTCTTCCTTCGGCGCCGGCCGGCGGGTCCAGTCGGGCGAGGCCGGCGGCGCCCACGCCGCTTCCGCCGTGCGCGCCACGGGCTCGGGATCGGCGCCGTAGCGGCGGACGGTTCGCTCGCCCAGCGCGACCTCGCGCACCCGGAACGGGTCGTCGGGCCGGTTCAGCCGCTCATGGTCGAAGGCCGCGCAGACGTGCGGCCACCAGCCCTTCAGGTTCTCTTCCTTGGCTTTCGCGCCGATCCGCCCGGCCACGATCAGCCGGTCGCGCGCGCGGGTGAGGCCGACGTAGAGCAGCCGCAAAGCCTCGTCGTCCTCGCGCCGTTTGCGCGAGGAGCGCGCGAGCGCCGAGGCGGCGCAGTCGTCGCCTTCCGGCCCGCACCACAGGAAGCCGCCGTCGTCGGTCTCCATCAGCGGCGAACCGCGGACGGCGCCGGCCGTCACCGTCTCCGGCAGGAACACGATCGGCGCCTCCAGCCCCTTGGAGCCGTGGGCGGTCATCACCCGCACCTCGCCGCGCGGCGCGTCCATCTCGCGCTTCACCGTGACGTTCAGGCGGGCCAGCTCGTGCGCCAGGGTCTCCAGGTCGCGCACGCCGCGTTCCTCGGCCGCCAGCACCTGGGCCAGGAACTCGTCCACCGCGTCCTCGGCCTCGGGTCCCAGGCGGCAGAGCAGGCGCGCGCGTTGCGTGCGGCCGTCGCGGTCCAGCCGGGACAGCACCCGGCCGTAGAAGTCGAACGGCGAGCGGCCGCCCGCCTCGCCGCGCGCCCAGCCCAGGAACCCGCGCGCCTGCGCCCAATCCGGCCGCTCCTCGGCCCGGCGGGCGAGCGCCGCCCACAGGCTCCCCTCGCGGCCGTAGGCCAGGGCGAAGAGGCTGTCCTCGTCGAGGTCGCAGAACGGGCTGCGCAGCAGGGCGGCCAGGGTCAGGTCGTCGTGCGGGAACAGGCAGAAGCGCGCCAGCGCCAGCAGGTCTTCGAAGGCCGCGGTCTCCGACAGCACCAGCCGGTCCGCCCCGGCCACCGGCACGCCGGCGCTCTTCAGCGCGCGCAGGATCTCCTCGAACAGGGCCGAGCGCTTGCGCACCAGGATCAGCATGTCGCCGAACCCCGCGGGACGCCGGCGCCGGGTCTCCTTGCACCAGACGCCCTCGCCGGTCTCCACGATGCGGCGGATCTCGGCGGCGATGTTCTCGGCCAGCCGCTTGTAGGCCGAGCCGCGCGACTGCAGGTCCAGCGGCTCGTCCCAGGCGCGCCGGTGCTCGCCCTCGGCCTCGCGCTCAAGCGGCCACAGCTCGATGGTGCCCGGGCCGTCGGTGCGGGCGGCGATGTGCTCGATTACGAGATCGCCCGCGTTGTTGTCACCAACAGGCTGCGGCCTCAGCGCTCTCCGAAGCTCGGGCGAGTCAAAGACGGTGTCTACGAAGCGCAGGACTTCTGGCGTGGAGCGCCAAGACTCTCGAAGTTCAATACCGAGGAAGGGATGGACTGCTTGGGTACAAAGCAGGTCGTAATGTTGCGCCTCTAGGGCCAGTCGCTCTGGAGAGGCGCCCTGGAAGGAGAAGATCGACTGCTTCTCGTCGCCAACGACGAACACGGTGCGCTCGGCCCGCTCGCGCACGCCGGAACCGGCGAAGAACTCGTCGGTCACCGCGCGGACGATGCGCCATTGCTCCGGGGCGGTGTCCTGCGCCTCGTCGACCAGCACGTGCTCGATGCCGCCGTCCAGCTTGTAGAGCACCCAGGCTGCGTCGGCGCGCTTGGTCAGAAGCTCGTCGGCGCGGGCGACCAGGTCGGCGAAGTCCAGCGCCCCGCGCTCGGCCTTGGCGCGGCGGTAATGCTCGGCGTAGATCCAGCCCAGCGACAGGGCGTAGACGGTGTCCTCCGCCACCCGCGCGGCGCGGGCCTGGTCGAAGGCCGCGACCAGCCGCTCCTGCTCGTTCGACAGCCACTCGCAGGTCGCCGCCGGAACCGCCTTGGTCGCCAGGGTCTTCCGCGGCCCGCCGTCGCCGGTGAAGAACAGCGACCGCACCTCGGCCAGGCTCGGCTCGCCCCGCAGCGCGGCCTCCGCGACCGCCTGGAAGCGCAGGCCCTTGGGCTGGTCGGACTTCTCCGTGCCTTGCGCCAGCCCCGCGGCCGCGGCGAACCAGGCGGCGGGGTCCAGCGCCGGGGGCGACACCGCCGCCTCCTCGACCCGCCCGGCGTTCGGGATCACCCCGTCGTCGAAGCCGCAGGCCTTCGCCACCGCCTGGGGAAGGCCGGCAAGGCCGCCGCAGCGCTCGACGTAGGCGGCGATCGCCTCGCGCCGGAACTCGAAGGTGGCGAACATCCGCTCGAAGTCGTCGAAGGCCAGGGCCACGGCGAAGCGGGCGTAGGCGTCGGCCACCACCGGCGCGCCGCAGGCCGCCGCCTGGGCCACGCGGTCCCGCGCCACCGAGGCGATCGCCGCGGCGGAGGCGTCGTCCATCACCTGGAAGGTCGGCGACACGCCCGCCTCCAGCGGGAACCGGCGCAGCAGCTTCTCGCAGAAGGCGTGCAGGGTCTGGATCTTCAGCCCGCCCGGCGTCTCCAGCGCGCGGGCGAACAGGGCGCGGGCCTGCGACAGCTCCTCGGCGTCGTAGGAGTCGTCCGGCCGCCCCTCCAGCTTGCTGAGCTTCTGGCGCAGGCCTTCGGCCGCCGTCGGCGACGGATCGTCGGGCAGCACCGCCCACTCGCCCAGCGTGCCGAACAGGCGCGACTGCATTTCGGCGGCGGCGGCCTTGGTGTAGGTCACGCACAGGATCGCCTCGGGCGGGACCTGCTTGCGCAGCAGCCGCGCCACCCGGTCGACCAGGGTCTTGGTCTTGCCCGAGCCGGCGTTGGCGGTGACGAAGGCCGACAGCGCCGGGTCGGCGGCGGTGCGCTGATAATCCTGCCGCTGGACCAGGGTCATTCGCCGCCCTCCGCCTCGTCCTCGCCCGCGATCGACCATTCGCGCACGCGCGCCAGGTGGTCGTAGTCGCCTCCCGGCGCGGCGGCGAAGCGCGGCGCGGTGCGCGAGGCGTAAGGCGTTTCCGCCCGCTCGTAGCGCTCGATCAGGTGCAGCAGGCCCGCCCAGGCGGTCTCGGCGGCGGCGGCGCTTTCGCCCGCAGGCACGCGCACGATCTCCTCGCCCGGCGTGGCCCGGCCGGTGACGCGCACGTAGGTCAGGTCGCCGGGCTCCGGCGCGCCGAGTTCCCCGAAGGCGCCGCGCGCCAGCAGAGCGGCGGTCAGGGTCAGCTGGGGCGAGAAGTCGGAGCGGATCTCCTTGGCGGTCGGCACGCGGCCGGTCTTGAAGTCGATCACGTGCGCGCGGCCGTCCTCGATCTCCAGCCGGTCGGCCTTGACCGTCAGGGTGAACCGCCCGCCCGCGGTGTCGAAGCCGTATTCGGTCGGCAGCTCCACCCGCACGTCCGCGCCGGTCGCGCGGCGGCGCTGTTCCAGCTCCGCCAGCCAGACCCCGGCCCGGCGCGCCAGCACCCCTTCGCGGATCAGCGCCGTCGCCGGGGCTCCGGCCTTGCGCAGCTCCTCGAGATAGACCGTGGCGAACCGCTCCGGCGCGTCGGCGGGGGCCAGGCTCGGCCACTCCTGCGCCAGCCGTTCGATGGCCGCGTGGATGGCGGTGCCGCGCGCGCGCGCCTCCACCCGCTCGTCGGGCCGGTCGATCTGCTTCAGCTTCAGCACGTGGCGGGCGTAGACGGAGTAGGGGTCGCGCACCCACTTCTCGACCGTGGTCACCGACAGCTGGCGCGGGCGCGCCTCCACCGGCGGCCGGGGTTCGGGACGGCGGGCGGTGCGCAGCGACGGCGGCGGCGCCTCGACCCGGTCGATCGCCCGCGCCCAGGCCAGCACGTCGTCGCGCCGGGGCAGCGACAGACCCGCCCCGCGCGCCAGCGTCTCCAGCCGCCACAGCCAGCGCGAGGGCGCCGCCGGCTGGCCGCCCCGCCGCTCGGCGTGGACCAGGATCACCTCCGGCGCGCAGGCGGCCTGGGCGAAGTCGTGGGCGGACAGGCCGATGCGCCGCTCCGGCGCCGGCAGCCCCAGCCGCGCGCGCATGGGCCGCGACAGGAACGGGTCGGTCGGCGCCGGCCGGGGCCACACGCCTTCCTCGAGCCCCGCCAGCACCAGCCGGTCGGCGCGCACCAGCCGCGCCTCGATGGCGCCGAGGATGCGCAGGCGCGGGTGCAGCGCCCCGCCGGTGCGCACGGTCTCGTCGGCCAGCAGCCGCCGGAGCAGCGCCGCGAAGGCGGAGGCCGTCACCGGCGGCGGCGCCTCGCCCTCGTCGATCACTTGCGCCAGCAGGACCGAGGCCGCCTCGCCGGCCGCGCCCGCCCAGGCGTCCGGCGCCAGCGTCTCGACCGCCCGCGCCAGCGCCCGCGTCGCGGCCGGGATCGCGACGGGCCCGTCGGCGAACGGCGCGGCCAGCACCTCGACCAGCGCCCGCAGTTCCTCCACCAGAGGCGTCAGCTCCGGCGCGTCCGCGACCCGGGCCGCCAGCTCGTCCCAGTCGCGTGGACGGGGGCCGCGCAGCCCGCGCCGCTCGAGCCCCCGCGCCAGCGGTTTCAGCGCCTCGGGCGTGCGGCCCAGCCGTGTCAGCGGGTGCTTCAGCGCCGCCAGCAGGGCGATAGGGTCCAGCGGGTCCTCGACCAGCCGCAGCAGGGCGTCCAGCAGCACGCCGATCGGGAATCCCGCAAGCGGCGCCCCGGCCGAGGAGTCCGCCTCCACGCCCCAGCGGGCCAGCTTGGCCGCTACGCGCCGGGCCAGGGTCTGGTCGGGGGTGACCAGGGCGGCGGTCTTGTCCGGCGTCTCCAGCGCCTCGCGCAGCAGCAGGGCCACGACGGTCGCCGCCTCGTCCTCGCCGCGCGCGGTCGCGACCGACAGGCCCGACAGACCCTCGACCATGGGATCGATCCCGGCCGCGGCCCCCTCGGCGCGCAGACGGTCGATCTGGCGACGCCAGTCCTTGGTGGCCTCGGCCGGGCGCAGGGCCTCGTTGACGATGCGGCGGCGCGCGGCGGCCTGCGGCCCGTCGCCCCGGCTCGCCGGCCACGGGCGCACCGCCCCGCGTCCGACGCCGTGGCGGGCCAGAAGGCGCTTCATCGCCCCTTGCGGATGCTGCTCGTCGACCTCGTCCCAGGCGTCCTCGGCCAGTTCCAGGTCCAGCCCCGGCAGCACCACGCACCCGCGCGGCGCCTCGGCGACCACCCCCAGCAGCCGCGCGGTGGAGGGCGCCGTGCCGGTCGATCCGGCGGCGATCAGCGGACGCGTGGGCGGCTGGTCGCTCCACTGGTCGGCCAGGGCCTCCAGCAGCCGGACGCGCCGCACGGTCGGGTCGATCAGGCCCAGTTCGTCGAGCCGCGCGGGCCAGCGGCGCACGGCCAGGCTCAG
>Ga0196964_10001500_pt1 | contig 11881 bp, 8 predicted proteins | sample S1_10metaG_FD_148615 | JGI IMG/M metagenome (GOLD analysis project Ga0196964, IMG submission 148615) | Soil microbial communities from Anza Borrego desert, Southern California, United States - S1_10 | ecosystem: Environmental > Terrestrial > Soil > Desert | place: USA: California | collected...
TGCTTGCGCTCTAATCGCGGCTTGCGCCCATTCAGGGGTGGGCGGGTGGGCGGGTGGCATTTGCTTGCGCTCTAATCGCGGCTTGCGCCCATTCAGGGGTGCCACTGAGCTGCGGAGCAGATCAGTGCGGTCGGCGGACGGATGCTTCCAGCCGTTACGGTGCTGAATCGTCCGCTAACCTCTCATCCCAATCGTCAACGCTCATCGGCTGACTGTCGCGCTTGCCCAGCACCAGCCGCGCGAAGCTCGACCAGCGCCAGTCGGCTGCGGACTTCACCAGCCGCCGCTTCACTGGATTGTTGTGACAGTACTCCGCCTTCTCAATCGCCTTTTTCATCGACCAGATATTGAGGTCGCGCCCTCCGCCGCCTACCAGAAGCGGTATGGTAGTTTGCGGTGCGACGCTGGCGCGGGTTGCGTGCTTGAATTCTACTGCAGAGTCCGCTTGAATAGCAATGCCCTCACATCGGTCTGAAACGGGCCTCAGACCGATCGCACCCAAACGGCAGTGCAAGCAGGTGCGGACGATCGAAACCATGCCACCCGCCAGCCTTGACGCGTTTTGGTTGAATCTCGGCACGTGACATCAACTCGGTCAGCATCTCATCCCAGGTCTTTTCTCTCCACGGATACCCCTTGCGAGCCCCCCCCGCGCCTCTGTAAGCGTTCTGAGGGTTTGAATTGTACTCGGTTATGGTGCAAGTATACTCAACCCAGGAGCTTCGGCCGACGGGTATGATCTCTCAGCGCAATAACGTTAAGGTGTTCGGAGCCGGAACTCAGCCGCTGATGTTCGCGCACGGCTTCGGGTGCGACCAGAACATGTGGCGTTTCATAACTCCGGCATTCGAAAAGGACTACAAGATCGTTCTTTTCGACTATGTGGGTTCCGGAAAATCGGATGCGCGCGCGTATCGAGTTGATCGTTACGGAACTCTAGATGGCTATGCGCAAGATATTCTGGACATCTGCACAGAACTGAGTCTGAAGAATGTAATACTGGTGGGGCATTCTGTCAGCAGCGTTATAGCTGTGTTGGCTGCAAACAGGGAACCGGCTCATTTCGAACGCCTGATTCTAATCGGTCCATCTCCGCGCTACATCAACGATGCCCCGCATTATATAGGCGGTTTTGAACGCGCTGAGCTCGACGGACTCATGGATTTGATGGACAAGAACTATATCGGGTGGGCGAACTTTCTGGCGCCGGTCATTATGAAGAATCCAGAGCGCCCGGAGCTTACCGCGGAACTGCATGAAAGTTTCTGCTCAACCGATCCGAAGCTCGCTCGAAAATTCGCGGAAGTCACGTTCTTTTCCGACAACAGAACAGATCTGCCGAAAGTAGGAGTGCCGTCACTGCTATTGCAGTGTTCGGATGATGCAGTTGCTCCGCTGCCCGTCGGTGAGTATGTCCACCGCCACATGCCAAACAGCACTCTGAAAGTCTTAAAGGCGACAGGGCACTGTCCGCATTTAAGCCACCCCGATGAAGTTGTCGAAGTTTTGAAAGAATACTTGAGCGCTGAAAAGGCCCGCTGATGGCATGGACCCCCTCCTGAACGACGCGCCCTGCGGTTTTTTCTCATTCTCAGATGATGGCCTGATTTTGCAGGTGAACGCCTCGCTGCTGAAGATGCTGGGACGTGAGTCATGCCAAATGGTCGGAGAGCGCCTTGATACGATTCTTTCGGCCGGGGCTCGCATCTTTTATCAGACCCATTTGTTTCCACTGCTGAAAATGTACAACAGGGCCGATGAGATTTACTTCTCGTTCAGCACCGCGCAAGGTGAGGTGCCGGTTCTCATTAATGCGCTGAGACGCGAGCGCGACGGCACAATGGTCACTGATTGCGTCGTTGTCCCGATGCGCAAGCGATATCAGTACGAGACGGAGATTATCGAAGCTAGAAAACAAGCCGAGGCGGCCATTAAAGCCAAGGAAGAGTTGATAGCAGTGATTTCGCACGAGATGCGCACGCCGCTGACGACGATTCTAACGTGGGCGCGCATGCTGCAATCCGGCAAACTCGACGAAAATGCTATACGACGGGCGAATTCTACTATTGAGCGCAATGCAAGAAGCCAGATGAGGCTGATCGAGGACATTCTGGATTCGTCGCGCATAACAGCGGGAAAGTTTCACCTCCATAAGGCTCCAATGGAGATTTGCAAGGTCGTGAAAACTGCGGTGGACGATGTGCGTCCAGTTGCCGAGGAAAAGCAAGTTGAGTTGCAGCTCCATCTGGACTCCCATGAAATTGAAATCATGGGCGATGCGCAGCGATTGGAGCAGGTCATGCTGAACCTGCTTGCAAATGCGCTGAAGTTCACGCCCGCCGGTGGCAGAGTAACTGTCGAACTCAAACGCTTTGATGCGCAGATGGAAATCTGCGTGCGCGACACTGGGAAGGGGATCAGCAGCGAATTCTTACCGCACGTTTTTGAAAGTCTGCGCCAGGATGAGGAGGGCGGAGCCAACCGGCAGGCAGGACTCGGACTGGGCCTGGCTATCACGCGACACATTGTTGAGGAGCATGGTGGAACGATCCGAGTCGAAAGCGAGGGAAAGGGGATGGGAGCCGCGTTCATTTTTCAGCTCCCCTGTACGCTCCCTGAAGTCTCCGCTGAACGCAAGACCGGCTGAACGTTGTATAAGGTATGAGACGATAGCCGGGGATCCTAGGATGATGGCCAGCGCCGCCGATTCACGCTGAAAAGACGCGGATTTACGCGCTCGTCAGTTGACATTAAGTCCGAAGTACGTAAAGTCTTTGCAGCGGCAAGTGGAAGGCGCGGGGGCTGAAACCTCCGCGCGCTTGCTTTTTTATTCAGTTATCAGGAGTACGTCCGCACAATGTCTGCCCCCGTTGTAACACGTCCGCCCCACTCGGCCGTCGATGAGCAGGATCAGAAATCCGGCTTCGCGGCGGAACAAGTCGGCCAGTGGGCGCGCTGGATCGTCCTGGCCTTCGTTATCCTCGGAGCCGCCGGGCTGATTGCCGTCACGGTCGTTACCGTCGGTGAAAGCAAGCGCACCGAACAGGCCCGCCGGAACTGGGACCACATCCACAAGGCATTGAAGGATAAGAACAAGCCTGAAGAGCTGATCGCGGCGCTTGAAAAAGTCGCGCCCGAAGTGGTGGGCTCACCGGCACACGCGTACGTCCTGATGCAGCTGGGCGAACTGCACTTCAACGAAGCGCTCAGCCCGACGAAGAATCCTGAAGACCGCGCCGCCGGACTCAAGAAAGCGCAGCAGGTTTTCGAAATTGTTGCCACGCAGGAACCCTACCGCAGCAACGCGGCGTTCGGCCCGATGGCAGTCGAAGGACTGGCTCTGGCCTACGAGCAGAACAAGGAGTACGACAAGGCCGTCTCGCTGCTTGAAGAAAACCTGAAGCGCTGGGAATCGCACTTCCTTTATAACAAAATGTCGGCGCAGCTCGGCCGCCTCTATTATCTGCGCTCCGAGACGCGCGAGAAGCCCGAGGACAAGGAAAAGGACCGGACCGCCGCGCGCGAGAAGCTCTCCGAAGTTCTGCGCCAGGGCGGTACCGCCGGACAGGGCGCGTGGCGCGATCAGGCTGAGTTCATCAAGTCGCTGGTCGACAAGCCGGGCAAGGCTCTGCCGGAGGGCAAGGCGCCTCCGCCGAAAGCACCGCCCGCGGCCGCAGCACCCGCGCCGGGCGCGCCTCCCGCGCCGGTGACGCCGGATGCGAAGACGACTCCGCCCAAGAGCGAAGAAAAGAAAGACGAGAAGAAAGAAGAAAAGAAGGACGAAAAAAAGACGGGCGCAATTGAAAAGAAGATGGAGTCCGAAATGGCCGCTGGAACAACCAGCGGCCATCTTTCTTTTTCGCAGATCCAGAAGATGCTGAAGGAAGGAAAGACCGCCTTCTGCGAATGCGTGCGTTGCACGCCCGGTGACGAGACGCAGGCGATCCGGCCGTTTGAATAAGTACTCTTTCCGCACGGGTGGACGAGCCGCCCGTGGCCACTATCGGCTAAACATCCTTGGTCGCTATTTGAAGTGAACGCTGACACCACGTCCTCTCCCGCCGATGCGGCTCCGGCTGAATCTCCGACCGAAATCGAAATTGTCATTCCGTCCGATCAGGCCGGGCTGCGCCTGGACATCGCGCTGAACCGCAACGTGCCGCAGATCTCGCGTACGTACGCTGCGCGGCTGCTGAAGGACGGCGCCATCCTGGTTGAATCCAAGCCTGCCAAAGCCAGCTACAAGGTCCGCGGCGGCGAACGCGTCTCGATTGAACTGCCCGAGCCGGAAGAGATCGAAGCGTATCCGGAGAACATTCCGCTCGCTATCCTGTACGAGGACCAGGACCTCATCGTAGTAAACAAGCCGGCCGGCATGGTTACGCATCCGAGCTCCGGACACGGGCGCGGCGCGCTGGTCAACGCGCTGCTCTTCCATTGCAAAGACCTCTCGTCGATCAACGGAAAGCTGCGCCCGGGCATTGTTCATCGCCTGGATAAAGACACGTCGGGCGCCATCGTCGCGGCGAAGAATGACATCGCGCACCGCGGTCTGGCCGAACAGTTCTCCGGGCGCACGATCGGCAAGGAGTACGTGGCGCTCTGCCATGGCGTGCCGATCAAAAACGAGTTCGCGTGCGCGGGACGCATCGCGCGGCACCGTATCCGCCGCACGGAAATGACGATCGCCAAAGAAGAGAATGAAGGCCGGGAAGCGTACACCGAGTTCACGGTGCTCGAGCGGTTTGCGGCGGTGAAAAAATTCTTTGTGCAGGCGCGCCCGAAGACCGGCCGCACGCATCAGATCCGCGTGCACCTGGCCAAGAGCGGCTTTCCAATCCTGGCTGATGCGCTGTATGGAAGAGAGCCCGAACTGTCCGAGCTGGGATTACACCGCCACGCGCTGCACGCGCGGCGCTTAAGCTTCACGCATCCGCGAACAAACGAGAAGCTGTCGTTCGAAGCGCCGTTGCCTGCGGACATGCAGAGCGCGCTGAAAGCTCTTCGCGGATAAGCCGGCTACTCGCCGGCGCTCAGCGCGCCCGCGGGAAGCGTCCAGGCTGACTTTGAATACTTCGGATCGCGCGATGAGCCTTCAACCGGCGCGGTGATCATCGCTTCCTTCTTGCCCCACAGCGGCGAACGGTCGCAGCCGTCGCAGATGAAGCACGGCGCGTCCACGTCCGGGTTGGTCGTCGCGCAGGATTCGGTGATGCGCCCCTGTTCGGCGCGGCGCAGCTCGCGCTTGAGGAACGCTTCGCTAACAGTGTCGTTCACGACGACCCACGGCAGGATTTCGGTGAGCTTGCGTTCGCGCAGACCGATCCAGTCCGGGTCCATGTTGAAATGAGCAAAGGCTTCGATCCAGACATCCATCTTGAGCTGGTCGTCCCAGCCGTCGAAGCGCGCGCCGTTACGCCAGGCGCGCTCGATGACCTTTCCCAGACGCCTGTCGCCGCGGGAAAGAATGCCTTCCAGGTAGCTCGTATCCGGATCGTGAACTTTCACTTTCACGGATTTAACTTTCGAGCTGTCCCGGATGATGTTCTGGCGGCGCTTCCATTCGTCGCGCGTAAGCATCGGCGCCCACTGGAACGGCGTTCCGCACTTGGGAACGAAGCTCGAAACGCTGGTGGAAACTTTCGCCGGGCCGCGGCCGATCTTCGTCCGTTCCATGGCGATGCGGTCACTCAGGCGGCCGATCGCGCGCAGATCGTCGTCGGTTTCGCCGGGCAGGCCGAGCATGAAATAGAGCTTCACGTGATCGTAGCCGTGCTTGAACGCCTGGCGGCAGCCTTCCAGTAGATGATCGTCGCGCACGGGCTTGTTGATGATGTTGCGCAGGCGCTCGGTGGCAGCTTCGGGCGCAATTGTCAGCCCGCCTTTTCGAACGCGACTCATTTCTTTGGGCAGCGTGGCCAGAACCGTTCCGATGCGCAGGCTCGGCAGCGAGACGCCCACGCCGCGGTCTTCGAAGTAATCGTTGAGCTGCCGCGCCAGATCGGTGATGCCGTAGTAGTCGCTTGAGGAGAGCGAGAGCAGCCCGATCTCGTCGTAGCCGGTGTGCTCGAAGCCTTCTTTCGCCAGCTTGATGACCGTTTCGACCGAGCGCTGGCGCTGCGTGCGCGTGATCATTCCGGCCTGGCAGAAGCGGCAGCCGTTGACGCAGCCGCGCATGATCTCGATGGCAAAGCGCTCATGCACCACTTCGACCCATGGCACAATGGGCTTTGTCGGAAACGGCGCCTTGTCGAAGTCCTCGACGATGCGGCGCTTGACCGGAAATGGAATACGGTTCTTCAGCGGAATGACGTCCGCGATCGTGTTGTCGGGAAAGTATTCGAAGCGGTAGAAGCGCGGCACGTAGCAGCCTGGCACTTCGCGGCAGAGGCGGTGCAGCAGCGTCTCGCGGTCGAGTCCCTGTGCTTTGAGCTCGGCGATCTTGTTCGAGACGTCGATCGCCAGTTCTTCGCCTTCGCCAATGCAGAAGACGTCCACGAAATCAGCAATGGGCTCAGGCGCGAATGCCGTGTGGCCGCCCATGATCACGACGGGATCGCGCATCGTTCGCTCTTCGGCTTTCAGCGGAATGCCGGCGAGATCCAGCATGGTAAGCATGTTCGTGAAGCCGCCTTCGTAGGCGACCGAGAAGGCGAGGATGTCGAACTCGCGAATAGGCGTGAACGTTTCCAGCGAATACAGCGGCAGCCGGTGTTCGCGCATGCGCGCTTCCATATCCGGCCAGGGCGTGAAGACGCGTTCGCAGAGCGTGTCGGCGCGCAGATTCCAGCAGTGGTAAAGAACCTTGAGGCCCAGCGACGACATGCCCATGGCGTACGTGTCAGGCATGCCCAGGGCGACTTTCACCTTCACGGACGTGTGATCTTTTACGATCTGGTTCTGCTCGCCGCCGGTGTACTGCGCGGGCGTGTCCACGTGCGGGAGCAGGTGCGCCTCGACGTAGCGGCGCAGTTCATTTCCCCGCAGAGCAGCTGGATTGACGGCAATCATTCGCATTCCTCAGTTCTTCCGGGCCTGTGCAGCAGTCCGGAAACGTACGATTATTGGCGCAGAGCAGCCAATTCGCAACCACTATCATTCGCCCGGTGCAATGAATTCTGCTGCGCCGAAACATTCCGCGATTCATTACGAGACATCAAAAGTCTCTGCGTCCTCTGCGTTCTCTGCGCCTCTGCGTTGAAGTCGTTATTCTTCGCCGCCGCGTGCGCTCAGTGCGCCGGGATGGGGGAGGCTTCGGCCTTTTTCGCCAAGGGGTCCGGCAGCAGCGGCGACCAGCAGGTGCTGCGGTTGCGGCCGTTCTGCTTGCTGGCATAGAGCGCGCGGTCGGCGCGGCTGATCAGCCCTTCTCCGGTGAGTCCCGGCTGGTGCTGTGCGATGCCAAGCGACAGTGTAATCGGAACGACCTGGCCTTTTTCGCCGCGGAAGGTTGCGGATTGAACCGCCAGCCGCAGGCGCTCGGCGGTCTGCTCGGCGGCTTCCGGGGAGGAGTTCGGCAGCAGCAGCGCCATCTCCTCACCGCCGTAACGGAAGGCCACATCTCCAGTTCGCAGGCCTTTGCGCAGCACGCCGGCGACGCCTTTGAGAATCAGATCGCCCGACAGATGGCCGTGCGTGTCGTTGACCTTTTTGAAATGATCTATGTCGCAGAGCACCAGGCAGAAGGTGCTGCCGCTGGCGGCCGCCTCCGCGCGGAGCTGCTCAAGCGTGACCAGGAAGTGGCGCTTGATGTAGAGCGACGTGAGCACGTCGGTGATCGCTTTGCGGTCGTCTTCGTCCTTCTTCATTGCAAGCGCGATGTGCTTGGCCGACTCGATCAGCAGTTCTTCAAGCGCTTCAGCTTCGGGGCCGTTGAAGCCTTCGAGCGAGCGGCGGATGCGCAGCACGCCGATTGGCTTCTGGTCAGCCAGCAGCGGAACGCAAAGGGTCATGCCGTCGCTTGAGCCGCTTTGAGACGGCCCGCTGGAATCTTCCATGCGCATCGTCCGCCGCCGCTCCAGTGCCTGGCCGGCGAACGCCGTTCCGGCTTCGCTGAAGTCGACTTTCGAGAGCGCCGTTTCAAGGATGTCCGAAGCGTCATAATGCGAGAGCGCATCGTGATCGGCCTGCGCACCGCGACGCCACTGTGCTTTGGCGACGGGCAGATTCTGATGTTCAAGCGTGCCTTCGACGAACAGGTGGCAGCCTTCACGCACGATGGTTGCGGACTTTGCGGCGACACAGAATGGCCGCGCAGAACGGCCTGCCTTGGGCGCGGACTGAATGCGGCTGATCGCGGGATTCACAGCACGTACGAGTTCGTCGCTATCGAAGGAGATAAAAAACTCCTCCTTATTAGTGGTGCGGATCGAGGCGGCCGGAAATAGCGCGCAGCGTGCCTGCCCGGAGGCGGTGCTTTCAGCGGCAGCAAAGAGCGACACTTCGCGTGCTTCGAACATTTCCGAGAGCAGCGTCAGAATGCGGTGCAGCCGTTCGTCGCGGCCGGGAATCGCTGTCGAGCGGTGAATCTCGCGCATGAGCGCGAGACCCTCGGCTTGCGCGCGCATGCGGCGGGCCTGCAGCAGTGCCACGTCGCGCTGCGCGTTGGCGCGCAGTGTGTCGGCGCGCGCGCGATCCAGCAGCTTGCGCAGCCGCGAGGATTCATAAGCACTCAGCAGAATGCCTGCACCGGAACCGGCCACAAGCAGTGCCGCCGGCAAAGACGATCCATGCAGGGGGCCGGGGGAGACAGCAAGACCAAGCAGATTCCCGGCAGCGCAGAGGCCGCTGCCAAGCAGCAGGCTCCCGGCGGCGTAAGGCGCGGCGGATTCAAGATGAGCGATCAGCGCTGCGGCGAGGGACCGGCGCGGAGCAGCGGTTCCAGGCGCTGCAAGAGGGCTCGATTCAGTCCCGGCACTTGGCCCAGATCCCATACGGTGCTGAAGCTCCCGCGTTTGTGCCGTTCCTGCAGTATGGCTTGCGCGCGCCGCGGACCGATGCCCGGAAGCATCTCAAGTTCCGCAGCCGTCGCACTATTTACATCCAGCCGCCACGCGGGCGATGCGGAAACTGTAGAAACGGCCGCATCCGTCCGGCTGACGTCCACGATCTGTACGGCTCCGCTCGCCGAGGCCTTCGCCCAGACATGCGGCAGCATGGCGCCCGCACAGCAGACAAATACCACCGCAATCCACGCCAGAAACTCTGGGCGAGAAAGTGAATAAGCCTGCTGCGGCACTATGCTTTTATTATTCATCGTACGGTCGCACGTCAGACTGAAGCAAAATACGCCAGGTGCTTGCTGGCGTATCGTGAAGAATCGAATCCCGCAAACCGGACTGATCAGGCGCCCACCGGCTCCTGGCGCTTGCTCGGCGTCGGCATCACCTTCGCGCGCTTCTCAAGCGGGACATCGAGCGCGGGCTCGGCACGCTTCGGTGTTTCGCCATAGAAACACTTCTCGGCTTCACCGCTGATGCATTCGCGCGCGAACTTGATCATGTGATGCGAGACCACGGCTGTGTGGATGATCTCTTCGATCTTGCCCTTCTTGATGTTCGGCCAGGCCATCTTCCAGAATCGCGTGCGGTAGTCGGAGCGGATTCCCACGTGCCAGATGATGCGCGCGAGAATGCTCAGGCCTTTGAAAATGTTCTTCGCATTAACGCGAGCCTTTGTCGGCGGAATCTTTTTGCGATTCGGGAACGTGTGCTCGATCTGATGTTCGAAGCGCGAGTAAATCGCATCGGGCGTGTAGGCGTCGGTGACGCACTGCAGCCACATGTCGACCACCGTTTTATAGGGCAGCAGGAATTCGACGTTCGACTCGCGATCGCTGCCTTTCACCAGGCGGCCGGCGGTTTCCAGGCGCCGCCACAGAGGTGTCTTCGGCAGCGCGTGCAGGATGTTGATCGTGAGCATGGGAATCTTGGACTGCTTGATGAATTCGCAGATGCGATCGCCTGTGGTCGGCGTGTCCGTATCGAGTCCAATGATGATTCCGGAAACGACCTCGATGCCATACGAATTCAGGACCTGAATCTCTTCGAGGATCGGCCGGCGGATATTCTGCTCTTTGTGGATGAACTCAAGAGCGTGCTCTTCCGGCGTTTCAATGCCGCAGAAGACGGTACAGAAGTACGCTTCTTTCATGAGCTCCAGCGCGGCGGGCACCTGCGCGAGATTCAGCGTCGCTTCGCAGGCAAACTGCACGGGATAGCCGCGTTCCTTCTGCCAGACGGCGAGCTCTTTGAGCAGCTCAATCGCAGCACCCTGGTTGGCGATGAAATTGTCGTCGACGAAGTACACAGCGCCCGGATTGCCTCGGGCCAGCATCGCATCGAGCTCGGCCGTGACCTGCTTGGGCGATTTCAAGCGCGGGTTGCGGCCGTAAAGCTCAGGAATATCGCAGAACTCACACTTGTACGGGCAGCCGCTTGAAAACTGAACGCTGGCCAGGAAGTAGTCGTTGAGATCTACGTACTGGTACGCCGGCACGGGAAACTTGGTGAGGCTCAGCTTGTTCGACGTGATAAAGATTTCCTGCTTTTTCGGGCGCGAAACGTCGGCGTCGAGTCGGGCAAGAATCTGGTCAGTTGCGTCCCCCAATTCTCCACAGTGAAGAATGTCCACGTCAGGGTACCACTCGGGGCAGCCGGAGACCGACGGGCCACCGAGAACCGTGATTTTGTTGAACTTATGAGCCCGCTCGTTGATCTTGCAGATGAATTCACGCTGTACATGCATGCCGCTCATCAGGACCACGTCGGACCAGCTGTAATCGGCATCCGTCGCCGGAGCAATATTCTCATCGACGAAACGGACCTCCCATTCCTTGGGCAGGTAGGAGGCGATGACGAGGATGCCCTGGGGCGGCATGAATGCCCGGACGCCGCGCATAAGGGGGTAGGCGTGATGCATCGTGCCGAAGGACCGCGTGTAGCGCGGAAAGACACATAGTACTTTGCGCTTATTGGTGTAACGCGGGCGCGCGTCAGCGTGCTGAGCTGACACCCCCGCAGGTGATGGCTGCATCAAGAATCTCCCCTCCCGAACTGAGCATTATAATATATCGAAAGAGTCTTGGCCATGGTCAAACGATTTTTTCCGGCTAACAAGCACCTTTAATGTCCGAATTCGGACAAATCCGCACAGACGAATTGGGACCACCCCTCCAGAGCACGGGTTTCCTGTCCAGTGCGCTCCATAATGCTGTGTCCGATTGATCTAAGCGAAGAGTCTGCCAACATAAACAAGATATACGGACCGAAAGAATTCTTGAAAACCACGTCACAATGTAGCCACGCCGCTCCATTTGTTGTATGAGGAGAGGGATATGTCCACTCGCCAGGCGCTGGAAAGCGCCATCGAACGCGTCCAGCAGGGCGACCGCGAGATGTTCTCGGTGGTCGTCGAGGCGTATCATATCCAGATTCGAACCTACCTCAGCGCACTGGTGCACGACCGCTTCGACGCCGAAGATCTGGCGCAGCAGACGTTCATTTTCGCCTATCAGCACATCAGCGAGTACGAACCGGGAACAAACTTTATCGCCTGGCTGAAGGCCATCGCCTTCAATCACGTGCGCGATTACCGTTCGTCGTTCCAGCGCAGCATGAGCGCCAAGCGCGAGCTGCGGGAAGAGATCTGCCGCAAAACCAACGCGTCGCTCGAGCCGGCTTCGATGGATCCGCGGCTGGAGATGCTTGAAAACTGCGTCGAAAAGCTGCCGGAGGCACAGCGCAGCTTTTTGAAGACTGTCTGCAGCCGGCGCTCAACGCTTGAAGAAGTCGCGGCCGAAATGAACCGGTCCAGCGCCGCCGTGCGAAAGAATCTCAGCCGCCTTTACGATACGCTCCGCCTGTGCGTCGAGCAGCACCTGCAA
>Ga0196964_10001501_pt1 | contig 11875 bp, 9 predicted proteins | sample S1_10metaG_FD_148615 | JGI IMG/M metagenome (GOLD analysis project Ga0196964, IMG submission 148615) | Soil microbial communities from Anza Borrego desert, Southern California, United States - S1_10 | ecosystem: Environmental > Terrestrial > Soil > Desert | place: USA: California | collected...
GCGAAGGTTACTGATATAGCAGTGATCGTGATCGCAGCCGATGACGCGGTGATGCCGCAAACGAAGGAAGCCATCAGCCACGCACAGGCAGCGGGAGTGCCGATGATCTTTGCGGTCAATAAGATCGATAAAGATGGCGCAAATTCTCAAAAGATATACGAGCAGTTATCGCAAATGAATCTCCTTGTAGAAGAATGGGGTGGTAAATACCAGAGCCAGGAGATCTCAGCCAAGAAAGGACTGAACGTTGAAAAGCTTCTTGATAAAATTCTTCTTGAGGCGGAATTGCTGGACCTGAAGGCAAACCCTGATCGCGAGGCCACTGGAACTATCATTGAAGCTTCGCTGGACAAAGGTCGCGGATATGTGGCAACAGTATTGGTACAAAACGGTACGTTGAGCATAGGCGACCTGGTGGTTTCAGGTCAGCATTTCGGCAGAATAAAAGCCATGTTCGATGAACGAAATAAAAAACTCGATGCAGCGGGCCCCGCCGCTCCTGCCGTGATCCTGGGATTGAATGGTGCCCCGCAGGCTGGTGAGAAATTCAAAGTATATGAGGACGAAGCGGAAGCGAAGGAGATCGCTTTCCGTCGTGCGCAGATCCTGAGAGAACAGGGTATGAGAGCGAAAAAACATATCACACTTGACGAGATCGGGCGTCGGTTGGCACTCGGTAGCTTCAAAGAACTGAAAGTAATTATCAAAGGTGATGTGGATGGATCGGTAGAAGCCTTAAGTGACTCGTTGCAAAAATTATCTACTCCTGAGATACTCGTGAGCGTGATCCATAAAGGGGTTGGACAGATCAATGAAAGCGATATTGTTTTAGCGGAAGCTTCGGATGCCATCGTGATCGCTTTCAATGTTCGTCCTTCCCTGCAGGCGTCCAAACTGGCCGAGAATGCCGGAATTGAAATAAAGATGTACTCGATCATTTATAACGCGATCGAGGAAGTGAAAAGCGCGATGGAAGGGATGTTGGAACCTAAGGTCCAGGAAAAGATCGTCGCAAATGTGGAGATCCGCGAGGTGTTTAAGTTTGACAAAGCAACTGTTGCAGGTTGTTACGTACGCGATGGAAAGATCAAACGTGATTCCAAGATCCGCTTGATCAGGGATGGTATCGTGATCTATCCGACCGGCGAAGCGGGCAATGCCGAATTGGCCTCACTTAAAAGGTTTAAGGATGATGTGAAAGACGTCTCTGCTGGCATGGAATGTGGTTTGACCATCAGGAATTATAGTGATATTAAGGTAGGAGATGTGGTGGAAGCGTATGAGGAAGAGGAAGTGAAGAGAACATTATAGTGAAAGCTTTATAGCTTAGCTAGAACGAAGGTTTTGTTGGAGTTTGTAGATAGTCATAAAGGTCATATAAGTCATATACGTCATAATAGTATTTCCTAGGAAACTCTAATATGACGTATATGACCAGTAGGAAAACTCCAACTTAGATACTGACTCGATATGACCCATAAAACTACCTCACACCTGAAACTTTTGTTAAATACATAGAGAATAGTCAGCATAAGAAAGAGTCAAACTATTTTTGAAATGATGAGCTTTGGAAAAAAGATAATTTTATTCTTCGCAGTACTTTGTTTTTCTGTTGCAGCCAATGCACAGCCCAAAAAGGTCGTTGCCGATAAGATCGCGGCGATAGTAGGCGACCGGATCATCCTGGAATCGGATATCCGTAACAGCCTTGCCGATATTGTGCGGCAGGGTGGCACATTACCGGAGAATGGGGAATGTTTGTTGATGGAGCAGGCCATCATTTCAAAAGTGTTGATGCTACAGGCGGAAAAGGATTCTCTCCCTGTGACGGAGGAAGAGGTGGAGGCTGAACTTGACCAGCGGATCCGTTATTTCATCAACCAGGTAGGCAGCCAGGATGCCCTGGAAGAAATGGCAGGCAAAACGATTTACCAGATCAAGGACGATGCAAGAGAATCTGTAAGAGAAAGAAAACTGGCAGAAGCGATGCAGCGGAAGATCGTAGAGAATGTTCGCATCACGCCGAACGAGGTAAAGATCTATTTTGAAAAGATCCCCAGGGACAGCCTCCCATTTTATGAATCAGAACTTGAAATTGGCCAGATTGTTATTTATCCAAAAGCTTCCCGCGACCTGGAACAATATATCATTGCTGAGCTCAACAATTATAAAAAGCAGATCGAGTCAAAAGTCACCACCTTTGATGCGCTGGCAAAACGATATTCTGAAGATCCGGGCAGTAAGGACAGGGGGGGACAGTACCAGGTCAACAGGAACGAAAAAACGTTTGATCCTGTATTTCTCGCAACTGCCTTTCGACTGAAGGAAGGTGAAATATCAAACCCGGTGAAATCCAAATTTGGGTTTCACATAATCCAGATGGTACAGCGGAATGGGGACGACGCAATCGTAAAACACATACTTCGTATTCCGCCGGTAACCGACGCTGAGATCAGCCAGGCTGTTTCCAAACTCGATACGGTACGCTCAAAGATCATTGCCGGTACCATGGGTTTCAATGAAGCCGCTATGAAATATTCTGATGCGGAAGAAGTGAAATTCGCAGGACCTTTCCTCACGGGTCGTGATGGATCTACCTACGTTACCATCGATCAACTGGATAAGGATATGGTGCCGGTGATCAGTAAATTGAAGGTGGGTGACTATTCGCAGCCTGTTAGTTTCCAAAACGAGCAGGGTAAGAAAGGTGTTCGGGTAATTTATTTGAAAAGTCGTTCAGAACCGCACCGGATGAACCTGCAGGATGATTATAGTAAAATCTCTCAATTTGCCCTGGAAGAAAAAAAGGCGAAGGCCATTGAAAAATGGCTGGAAGCAAAGATCCCAACCTATTATGTGATGGTCGATCCCGAAACCCAGGCCAACTGTACCGGTCTGAAAAAATATACTTCAGAGAGCCGTCCCTTCTGATTTTTGCGCGCTTCCTTGAATTATTTACAAAGCCGAAGCTTCTGGACAGCTCCGCTGCGTCGCGATTGCCCATTGCCTATTGACTATTGCCCATTGCCTATTGACTATTGCCTATTGTCTATTGACCTATTGCCTATCTTTGCAGCCTCAGAATGAGTGATTCAATCAAACATGAATGCGGCCTGGCATTCATAAGACTTCGAAAACCCTTTTCTTATTACCAGCAACAATACGGAACAGTGCTGTGGGGCCTCAACAAACTATACCTGTTGATGGAAAAACAGCACAATCGCGGGCAGGATGGGGCTGGAATTACTGCGGTAAAACTGGACGTAGAACCAGGGTATCCATTTATGCATCGATTGCGCAGCAATTCACCACAGCCAATCGCTGATCTTTTCAAGCAGGTCGGGGCTGATGTGTCAGAACTGGAAAAATTCAACCCGGAGATCCGGAAACATCCGGGACTTATGAAAGGACATATTCCTTACCTGGGTGAGTTGCTATTGGGACATCTTCGCTATGGAACGCAGGGAAAGAACAACATTGAATTTTGTCATCCATTTATTAAAAAGCATACAATTCCTTCCCGGAACCTGGCGCTGGCTGGTAATTTCAACCTGGTAAATACAGAAGAACTATTCTCGCTGGTAAATATGGACCCGGGAGAATTCCAGCGGCAGAGCGATCTCGCCGCCATGATGGAAGTGATCTATCATTTTCTCACAAAGGCTGATGAATCTTCGCCACATCACCTGGACATGAAAATGATCCTGAAAAAAGCGCTTTCCCTTTTTGATGGAGGTTTTCATGTCGCGGGCATGACCGGGAACGGAATTGGTTTTGTATTTCGGGATGCACACGGCATACGTCCATCTTATTATTTTATAAATGACGAAGTGATCGTTGCGGCTTCTGAACGCGCAGCGATTCGTACCACTTTCAATTTGGCAGAAAACGAGGTGCAGGAACTGCCTCCAGGTTCGGCCCTTATTGTCGATGAAAAAGGTAACTATTCGGTCGAACAGCTTTTACCGAAAAAAGAACGAAAGGCGTGTAGTTTCGAACGTATTTATTTTTCAAGAGGTTCGGATGAAAAAATTTACCGTGAACGAATTGCTTTAGGAAATAACCTTAGCGAACAGGTGTTGAACGCGATCGATCATGACCTGAAGAATACTATTTTCTCATTTATTCCCAACACAGCAGAAATAGCTTTTTATGGTTTGCTGAAAGGAATGGAGGATTACCTGAATAAGATCAAGATCGAAAGGATATTGAGCTGGGGAAAAGATTATGATGCCGAAAAACTCTCTGAAATGATCAATCGTCGCATCCGCATCGAGAAGATCGCTATCAAGGATGTGAAGATGAGGACATTTATTACGGAAGATGTGAGTCGGAATGAAATGGTGCAGCACGTATATGACATTACTTATGGCACGGTAAGGCCCGGACAGGATACGCTGGTGGTGATCGACGACTCGGTGGTAAGAGGAACTACCCTGAAAGAAAGTATTATTCGCATGTTGTCCAGACTGGAACCCAGACGGATCGTAATTGTTTCTTCTTCACCCCAGATACGATACCCGGATTGTTATGGGATCGATATGAGCAAGATGGGAGACTTTATTGCTTTTAATGCCGCCGTGGAACTGATGAAAGAAAGAGGGAAGGAAGCCTGTCTCAAAGAATTGCTTGAGAAATGCGAGGACCTCCGTCGTAATAACAAACTCCACACAGAGAACGTGGTAAAACAATTATACAAACCATTCAGTGCCGAAGAGATCTCTGCGAAGATCGCGAAACTGATCACTCCGAATGGTTGCAAGATCCCCATCGATGTGATCTTTCAGAGTATTGAAGACCTGCACAAGTCCTGTCCGAATAATTTAGGAGATTGGTATTTCACTGGGAATTATCCTACACCAGGAGGAAATAAGGTGGTGAATAAAGCGTTTATGAATTATATGGAAGGAAAGAATGTTAGAGGATATTAGAAAAAGAACCGAAGAACTGAAGAACCGAAGAACTGAGAACCGAAGAACTGAAGAACGAGGAACCGAGGAACCGAGGAACCGAGGAACCGAAGAATCGAAGAAGATCCAAATTAAAAATTAAAAACATTAAAATCAGGGTATTGAAGAGATTTAGGATTTTTAATTTATTTGGTTCTTGTATCTTGGTTCCTGGAATTTAAATATGAAGACACTTCTTTTAATAAGACACGCGAAGAGTGACTGGGGAGACCCAGGCTTAAGTGATATTGATCGTCCGTTAAACAAGCGCGGAAAAAAAGACGCGCCTGAAATGGCAAAGCGACTAAAAGAGCGCAAACTGGATGTGCACGCCCTGGTAACAAGTCCCGCGAAACGCGCCCGGAAAACCGCCCTTGTATTTTGCAAAGAGCTCGACATTGAAAAAGACCGGTTCATTGAAGACCCGGAATTATACGGCGCATCGGAGAAAGAGTTTTATAACGTGATCGGGGTAGTAAAAGACAAATATGATTGCATTGCCATTTTCTCGCACAATCCCGGGTTGACTGATTTTGCAAACCAGCTCACAGAGAACCGGGTTGATAATATCCCAACCACAGGCATTTTTGCTGTACAGGCCGATTGTAAAAAATGGGCTGATTTCAAAGAAGCAAAAAAAGAATTCCTGTTTTTCGATTATCCCAAGCTTACCGCCTGATCACTGTTTCTACAAAATTTTTGATCGTTACAGTTAATGGATGTCTCTCTTCCTCTACGGGGAATTGAAAAATAAACCTTCTTGCCTTTTGCAGGGCCGCAGAAAGGCTGAATGCTTTTTGCTCGATACATACAGCCATTTTCTTTTCATCAAGATATTTTCCCAGGTATTCTTGTTCAGGTTGTCCTGGAGTTGGGATCAGTATGCTTTTCTTTTTTAAAGTAACCAGGTCCATCACCGTGCTATAGCCAGTTCGGCTTATTACAAATTCGGCCAATGCCATCTCCCTGTTCAGTTCTTCAGCCGGGAGATGATTATAAAACCGGATCATGTTGCCGGAAGGGATCATATTCTTTGTCCCGGGCAATCCTCTAACTACAGTAGCCGTGGCAGAATAGGTTCCCAGTTCCTGGATGATCTTATTCTCTAAGATAGTTCGCTGAGGTTCCGGACCAGAAAGAATTATTAGCAAGTGGTTTTTTCTCAGGGGTTCGTCATGCAAGACGAACCGTGAAAAGGGTCCTGTATATTTTACGGCTATCCCAGGAAGTTTTTTTGGATGTGATAATTCTCCAGCTAATCCAGCATTGTTTTCACTATCCGGAACCCAACATTCCATGAACTTGTTGATATAGTGATAATTTCTTTTTTGAACCAGGTTCCCTATCAATTTCCCAAGTTTTGTTTTTATGCGTAGTTGGTGAGTGATGAAAACCGAAGGAATAGTTTCATGCCAAAGCCCGAAGCGATTATCGCTGATCACCGCGTCCAGCTGGTGCCGCACAGCCATTTCTTTGAGCCAGGCATTCTCCTGTTTGATTGACTTGAGAATACCAGGTGCCTGGAAAAACAGGTTACCTAACAGGTGAAGTCCTGAACTTCCATATTTTATTCGATATCCTTCCAGGTTTAGAAATGGCAAGTTTGGAAATTCTTCTTTTAGCAGGGCTTCCTGTGCTCCTTCGCCGCAGAGAAAAACGTCGCAGTTCTGCCGTAAGAATTCCCGGATGATCGGAATACAGCGGGCAGCGTGACCCAGGCCCCAGTCAAGCGGAGCTACCAGGATGCGGGCCTGCCTGCCGGACAGCCATGGTTTTACCCCTGGTTTAGATGGGTCAATTCGTTGATCTGCCTCGAAAAAATGGTCCATGTTAAATTTTACCGGTTTTATGCACCGAGCATACTATTTTCTTTCTAAAATAGTTTTAATTTCGAACTTACTTTCACATGAAGTTGATAAACAAAATAGTAATTCTACTCTTACTAAGCGGTATGGTTCTTGTCTCTGCCTGTAATAAGAACTATTACTCGGGTACCGGCAAAGGCAGTAATTGCGGCTGCCCCGCTACCAAGGGAATGTCTGGTTATTAAATTTCCGGCCATGAGAAATTATAGCCGTAACCTATTAGTTATTGTGAAAGATCAATTTCTCAACGAACGGGCTATCAAACATGAAATGGAATGCCTGAATGATATCCTGGCGCATGTGGAAACTTCACAAGAATTTTGCCTCGCACATGAACTGGTAAACCGCAATCGCATTACCCGGGATCACCGGCAGATCTTAAAGGAATCCCGCCACCGCAAACTGAGAACTTTTCGGTTCCTGATCAATAAAAATTAGAAATAAGGAATAAGAAATCAGAAATGAGAAAGTTTATCTCAGCTTTCTCAGGGCTTGTCCCAGCTGCACGATCATTTCATCGATCTCGTCTTTCCTGCAAGTCCCGACGCTAAGCCGATACCATGCTGAATTTTTGGATGCGCCGAATGCATAGAATGGCACGACCGCCAATCGGGCTTCATTCAACAAGTAGGCGGTCACTACCGGTTGGCTGGATAGCATTTTTCCCCCTGGGGTTGTTTTGCCAACAAGGTCTACTTTAATAGTTAGGTAAATAGCCGCTTCAGGCGCTATCACATCTACAGGCAACCCCTCTTTTTTCAGCGTCATGAATCCATTATAGATCCGGTTGAGTCTAACTGCCAGTTCCGAATTAAAGTGGGAGAGATATTTTTGAATGTTCTCATATTGATTCAGGTAATATGCTGTGGCTTTCTGTTCCGCCATGGGTGCCCAGGCTCCGACATGGGTAAGGATCGCTTTCATCTTATTGATCACGGTGGCTGGTCCCAATGCCCAGCCCACCCTGACACCTGTAGCTGCGAAAGCCTTGCTGATCGCGTCGATATAAATTGTGTATTCTCTCATTGCCGGGCGCAAAGAAGCCGGGTCGTAGTGATGTGTTTGGCCATGTGTTAGCTGCCAATACATCTGGTCATACATGGTGTATAATTTCTTCTCCCCGTCTTTGCGACGGTTATTTTCTTCCAGTACCATATCGCAAATCGCTTCCAGGTCCTCTTTCGGAAATGTGGTGCCTGTAGGGTTCTGCGGCGAGCAAAGAGATAATAAAGTGGCTTCCCGTATAAATGGTTTGATCTCTTCCGCGGTCAGCATGAAATTATTCTCCGCTTTCGTTTCGATCACGATATGTTCTCCATCCACAAAATGCGTGTAGTGATTGTTGTTCCAGGAAGGAACAGGATAGATCACTTTGTCCCCTTTATCACAGATCGCGCGGAAAACACCGTAAATAAGTGGACGCCCGCCGGCTGCAACAAGAATTTCATTAGTTCCGTAATCCAGGCCCTGCGTATTTCGCATGTAGGTAAGTATAGCCTCCCGCAGGTCAAGATTTCCTTCGGCTGTGGGATAATTCGTAAAATGTTTCCGGTAAGCGCTGATAATAGCCTCTTCGAACTCCCTGGGTATTGGGAAAATAGCCGGGTCAAAATCCCCGACGGTAAAATTGTAGATCTTCTCCCCCCGGGTCATTTTCTCCCTGATCTCAGCGCCGAGCTTGACGATCTCGGAGCCGATCAGTGTTTCTGAAAGGTGGGACAACTTCATGGCAAGCCTTTGAGGCAAATGTAAAAGGAATGAGGGGATTGGGCAAATGGGTGCCAGGAAAATAAGGAATGAGGAATAAGAAATTAGAAATGAGGAGGGTGTTAATAGCAGGAATTATTGAAAGGGGATTAAAATTCTTTAAAACAATTTGGAATCTTTTTGAAAATCAGATTACGCTTTATGAATGATCGATCGCCACTTTGGAATTATCGTAAAAATCATACTTCACATGATTCTCTTTCCCGGGTTGGTATTTGGGAACAGATGCCTCCCCGATCACTCCTTTGGTCTTTGCACTAAAGGAAGAGGCATTCTCGGGTAATACTTCAAGTTCCAATTCCGCTCAACCCTTTCCTGAATGTTGAACCACAAATACACAAAGCACACTAAGGTTCATAAAAATTGTTTAGTGATTCTTCGCGTCTTTGTGTTTTTGTGGTTCAATTAATAATTAGAGAGGTTTATAATCTTTAAACAAATTCACTTTAGTCGCTTCTACCTGCGCGCGATAATCTTTCCATTTTGTTTCAAAGAAATTATTGACCCGTTGTATAAAATCTCCTACCGATTTTTCGGCATTAGCTACCATGGTTTCTTCCTGTGCACCCGGGGCGATCATCTTGCTGCCAATGATCTGTTGCGCCTGTTGCATTTGCGATACAACTGTAACATCGAACGGGCTCCGGCTGATCCCTTGTTTGTCACTCGCTTTACCTAATGCGGATTCGCGGATCGCTTTGATCTCATCTAATATTTTCGTTGAGGTTTTTCGCAATGAGTCAGCTTCTTTTCCTTCCACGCCACGTAATTGCGCTTGCACCTTATTAATGACTTCTTCCGCCTCGGCCAACCGATCACCTGCTTCAATAAGCTTCTCCGCCGATTTTCTCAGGCGATCATACATTTTTCTTTGCGCCAGCTTAATCTCATTCCTGTTCCCCAGTCTTGGATCATCTTTGATCGTGACAAATGTGGAATCAGCTGCTTGCGAATAATTAACCACTACTTTATATGTTCCGGGTAAAACCTGGAAACCTCCGGGCTCTGGAGCGCCGGGTTGTGGCTTCGAACTAAATACAATGGTACCGGCCTGTTGAGTAACAGGATTGCGAAATCCTTTTTCTTCCATACCCCAGTATTGACGATTAAAACCCGAATCCACACTCCATCTCAATGTCCTGATCAATTCATTGTTTGCATTATAAATTCTCACCGTTGCACTATCACCTCTCCTTCCAGCAGCACCTTGTCCAAAACGGCTGCTGGCTGCCGGTTGTCCGGTTGCCGGCTGTGTCGCTGCTGGTTGCCCCGCTGAACGTGAAGTGTCTTTTGGTTTATTTACAAAGAACGATATCGCAGCTCCACGGCGTTTATTATCCGCATCCCATAATCCCCAGGTGCTCCACTCATATCCCGGTGCTGCGCGGTATTGTGCCTGGTATGCTTCAGGTGCAGGGAAAACGGTGATGGTATTTGAAGCAATTTTCGTTTGATCAGCTGCCAATTTTCTTAATGGCCGGATGTCATCGAGGATCCAAAGCGCTCGTCCGAAAGTACCAATGACCAGGTCAGCTTCGCGTTCCTGGATAGCCAGGTCATACGTGGATACGGAAGGATAACCATTTTTCCATTGTTCATAAGTGTTTCCATTATCTAAACTGACCCAAAGACCATTTTCAGTTCCCACAAAAATTAAATTTGGTTCTACCGGGTCCTGGATCATAGAAAGTGCATAACCTTTCACTTTATTCTCATCCACTATCCGTGACCTGGGAAGCATCGCTGTTCACCAGCGACCATTTGAAACCGCCATCATCGCTTTTATATAACCCATTCTTTGTCGCTTCAACTTTGGCATACACCCTGGAAGGCATGCTGCGCGAAAATGCAAGCCCGATCCTCCCGAGCTGACCTTCCGGTAATCCATCTTCTTTTGTCAGCTTCTTCCAGTTCCTGCCTCCATCAACCGTAATATATAAGCCACTTCCTGCGCCACCACTCTTCAAATTCCAGGGAGTTCTCCTGAATTGCCACATGGCAGCAATCAATTTATTCGGATTGGATGGGTCCATCACAAGATCTGCACAGCCTGTCGTATCATTCACATAAAGGATCTTTGACCAGGTCTCACCTCCATCTGTGGTTTTGAAAACGCCTCGATCAGCATGTTCTGCATAAGGATTCCCGATAGCTGCTACATATACTGTATTTGGATTCGATGGATCGATCACCACGCGATGAATACAGATCGTCTTTTCCAGTCCCATTTTTTTCCAGGTCTTTCCGGCGTCCATAGATTTGAATATGCCCGCCCCAAGATTTAAGGAATTTCGGGGATTGCCTTCGCCGGTTCCCACCCAAACTATATTCGGGTTGTTTTGCTGGATGGCAACAGCGCCTATATTCTGCAACGGCTGTTCGTCAAAGACAGGCGTCCAGCTTTGTCCAAAATTCTCCGTTTTCCATACTCCACCTGATGCAGAACCGAGGTAAATGATATTGGGATTTGATACAACTGCATCGATAGAAGTTATACGTCCGCTCATGCCGGCCGGACCGATATTGCGGGGCTTCCAGTTCCTGAACTGCGAGAGGGAAGCTTTTTGCGCGACTAAGGCTAATGAATAAAGAAGTGTAAAAAGTAAAAGAAATTTTCTCATGTGATGTAGTTTGGGGATTAAACTTACTGATAAATGTAAATGGGCAGAAAAAAATATATAAGTGGTCTGCAGGGCACAAAACGGCAGTTAATGGACATTCTGCACTACCATTTTATTATTTGTATTGTACGAGATATCAATTACTTTTTCAATCATCGAACCAGATGATGAAAGTTTAATGTGGATTTCGGATTGGCTGGGCAGGGTCTGTATACAGTCAAAACAAAGCACGGCAGTGGAAATCGAACAGTTGCTGGAGATGGCATCAGCAAGTCTATACATATTTGATTCCGTATACTGCGCTGATATCATCCGGTCAATAAAGCGTTTGACAATATCGCCGATTGTTACATTGTCGTTAGTGGCCATTGCCTGTTTTAGATTTAGACAATATTCGTCAAGGTCCCTGTCACAATTAACAGAGATAATTGTGAACAGCAAAAGGATAATAATAATTTCCCTGCGCATCATATGGCTGTGCGAAATACAAAATAATGAATCTTACTGGACTTTTCCTTCTGTAAGAGGGAAATAACGTAACCGTGAAGCCGCAAGGACTGGAAGAATATTGAACAAGGAACAAGGAACGTCGAACTTTGAAGTTTTACAACTTCGACATTCTTACTTCGGTGTTCCTTGTTCGATGTTCATGAGCCACCCAAGGGACTCGAAC
>Ga0196964_10001502_pt1 | contig 11874 bp, 29 predicted proteins | sample S1_10metaG_FD_148615 | JGI IMG/M metagenome (GOLD analysis project Ga0196964, IMG submission 148615) | Soil microbial communities from Anza Borrego desert, Southern California, United States - S1_10 | ecosystem: Environmental > Terrestrial > Soil > Desert | place: USA: California | collected...
AGACCGGTGCCGGAGCTGCGCTCACGCGTGCTCAGATTTTGAATGACATCGGTGATATCGCGTTAAAGGTAAATGGTATCGTTCTTTTTCAGGTCGATGCGGATCTGCTCCTTGATCGGCAGAAATATCTTGGGGATGCGGTTGGCGCTGGAAACGTGGACGGTGTAATTCCGATTCCGATGGAGCTTGCGCATCTTCCCACTGCTGAGCAAAGATTTGTTCCCGCCCTTGGTACAGCGGATGTGAATACGATCGCAATTGAAGCGACGATTGACGCCGTTGCTCAGCTTTCGACCTTGGAGCTCTTTACTGAAGTAAATAATGAGCCCAATGAACCTGTCGGGGATCATATCCGAATTCAGAAATTTTCTCGTACCTTCGGAACAACAGGCCTTCAGGAGATTTCCGATCTGCCCTTCCAGGATGAAAATGTCAAGGGCATCCTCGCAATGCATCTTCGTCACTCTACGGGTACAGCCTCCGAAATCACGGTCAAGCGTAATGGTCTGGTCGTAATTGATAAGGTCGTACCGAATCTAAATCAAGTCCTCTTGGACAATGGTCTGAGGACCGTCCAGAGCGGCTACGATCATATTGATTTTGGCCGTCACCGTTCGCTTAATTCGCTGCTTCCCATGAAGGATACGACTTCTCTCATCGTGGAAATTAATTGGACCGTTGCGGCTCCGAATACGTACTCAATTTTTATGGAAAGGGTCTTTAAGGAACTTCGTTAAAGGCTTCTTTCGTAAACCATTTAACGGGGAGGCCCTTTCCGGGTTCTCCCCGTTTTTGTTTGTGAGGGAAATATGGTGAATACTCCGGGACCAAGTTTTTTAGAAGCTTCTGCTAAGACCGCGCGTGATGTCGGTCTTGCCGTTACCGGCTTTCTTAATGCCGGGCTTGATACTGCTGAGAAGGTAAAGGACCGAATCGATTTATTCCGTGTCCGGATCAAAGACGATGATCCTCTGCCCAAGGCACAGAAAGAAAAATCACTTCGGGCGTTGTATGCGGAAAATAAAGAGGCTTTTTTTACCTGGGGCGCGGTGGTGATCGTCGGCGCGGCGATTCTCTTTAGCGCCATGAAGAAGTGATTGAGGGAAACGAGTTTTTAGACCTGAGAGGCGATAAATTGGCAATTGATCCTATGACGGCGGCTGCCGCCGCTGGTTTTCTGTCAGACGCGAAAGAAATTAAGCCTTCCAGTAATGCCACTTCCGGCGATGCTTTCTCCGGTCGTTCCCCTATCTCGGGGACCTTCGGGGATGTGATCGTTAAAGCCGGTAAGGATTCGATTCTTACCGTGGCTTTGGTCGTAGCTGGCGCGATTGTCATTGCTTCGCTTGCGTTTAAAACTAAAAGGAAATAAGTCATGAAAGAGGCCGCCGATGTCAGGGACGCTAGTCCAGGAAGTCGAATGGAACACAAGGCTTGAGGCTCTATTAAAGCAGCTTGATCCTCTTTTGGGTGTCGAGACATTAAAGCGGCTTCAAGGTGAGAGAAGGATTTTTACTCATGAGGTAATTCACGGTGAGAAATCGCTGGGATTTTATATCGGTCGTGTTGATGTCCTGGCCAATGGCGACCGGGAATTAGTGATCATGCATGCAGTAAGTGAAGTTAAAGGCCCGAAGCCGCTGGCGCATATTCTAAGCGGTATTTTTCCGGGGGTCGGCTTACAGCTTAAATGTAAACGGGTTCGGATTCATTCCGAGACTCGGAAAATGGATAATCTGCTTGAGTCTTCGGGGTACCAGTTTACCGAGTCTGTTTTTACGAAGGAAATTTAATGGCTTCAAAATCTGGTTCTCAGACTAGTTCAACAACGACAACGGAGCAAAAGGACCAAAGAGTTACCGCAACCGATTCGGCGATTGCTCTTGGAGCCGGAGCGCAGCTTAGTGTTACGGATCAGTTCTCAGATAATGTCTTAGACGCCTTTAACAAAATTGTTTCGCTCGCGGAGTCGGCTGGAGTTACGGCGATAGGTTTTGCGAAGGATGCGCAAAAGGCAACCGAGACGGCCTTAGAAAAAGTCTCAGAGCGGGCCGCGCAGTCAGAAGAGATTGAGAATGCTAATAGAATCGCTCTGGTACGGATCGTGACGGTGTTTGCCTTCGGCATGGTCATTGCTCTCGCCTTCCCGGCCATTAAGGGGAAAAAATAAATGAACTCGGACTCAAAATTTATATATCAGTTTCAGGAACATACGATAGCAAACGGCGCAAGGCTTGAGATTAATACAAATGCGCGATTTCTTGCTCTGCTTTCAAATACTTCCAGTTCGGATATTCACGTAGAGATTAATGATCAGCCTCCCCAGAAATTTCCGAAGGGAGTGGCGATTCAACTTCCCCTAGATATTACCCGTCTCGTCTTTGTGAATAATACAGGCGGTTCAGTGACGATTTCCTTTTCGCTTTCAAACTATATCGTTTATGACAATCGAAACGTCATTAATGGGACTGTGACGGTTCAGCAAAATCCTATTTCTACGTTCTCCACCGGTCAGGTTTCCGTCACAAACGCCGCAACGCAAATCAAGGCAGCGAACACGAGCCGTAAAAGGATTACGATCAAAGTTCCGGTTGGTGGCCAAGCGGTCTATATCAAAGTTGATAACACGGTGACAACGGCAAACGGTCACTTGCTTGATGCTGGCGATTCGTTAACGCTTGAAAATACCGGTGCCGTTTATGGAATTGTGGCGGCCGGTTCTCAGACAGTTACTTATCTTGAGGAGTAAAAATGACTCGTCAGTCCACTTCTCCCGGCTGGCCGATTCTTCGCGGCATCCAGAACGTCAAGGACATTGCCGCTCTCAATATGCAGGTGCAGTCTGCCGCTGCCGCGCTCTCTAAAATCTGGTCCGATACCTTCAAGACCAACGCCGGAATTGATGCCGGCGCTTCCAGCGGATACACCTATCGCGGCGCATCTAACTTCGATGTGATTCGGATCGCCGAAGGCAACACAAAAGCCCTTCTCCACTTTAACGGCAATCTTACGGATTCAAGCGGTGATCCCAAGACGTTTACGGCGAGAAACGGAGCGGCTACCGATACGGGGCAAAAAAAGTTCGGGTCTGCGTCGCTGCAACTAAATGGATCAACTCAATACATTGACACGCCAGACAATGAAGACTTTGAATTTGGTACGGGTGATTTTACTATCGAGGCACAATGTCGTTTTGGGCTTGCGGATGGTTCGTATCAAGGAATTGCGAGGAAATCATCTGCAGAGGACGGATGGGAATTAAGGGTAGCTCCAGGCGGTGGGGTTAATAACGTCAGGCTCTATGCATCGGATGGGACACAGGTAACGTTTAGTTGCTCTGCCATGACTACCGGGGTTTGGTATCACATTATGGTGGTTCGGTCTGGAAGTGCCCTACGTTGTTTTCTGGACGGAGTAAAGCAAGATACGGACAAATCCCCCGCTGCGGCAGGCTACACAAACGCAACCGCAACGTTAGAGATTGGACGGAATCACGGCGGTCTATATTTTAATGGTCATCTTGATGAGGTTCGGATTGTCAAAGGTGAGGCCAAGCAGACAGCCGGGTTCACTCCCCCTAGTGCTGAGTATAGCGACGATTCAGCGGCTCAGGCTATTGTTCAATCCGTCCAGGCACTCAATTTGTCCGCTGCGGTCACTCAAATCATGATGTTTGCTACGGTCACGCTCAATTCGGGGACGGCGGCTTATTACGCTTCGACGGATAACGGTTCGGCTTGGACTCAGCTTACGGCTGCCGAGCTCGGGACGTTAAAGACGGTGCCATCAGGTACGCAGCTCAAAATGAAGATCGAGCTTACAGCCGATGCAGAGCTTGAGGATTGGGGCATAGCGGCATGAGCGATCAACCGAAGGTGACAGATTTACGGGCGAACGTGAAAGCAAAATTGATTGCCGAGTTTGGCGTATCGTCAATGGATGAGATCCGCACGCAGTGGCAGAACGCGACCACGGTCGCGGCGCTTAAGCCGATCATTGCGAAAATGTTTAAAGTCATAATCGACCTATGATCTGGAAGGATTTTTTAAATGGCGGATTTATCGGTGTCGGGTCTCGCGGTAGTCAGAATGCTGCAAAGGTCGTTAGTGAGAAAGTAGGAAAAACTATGAATTTGATCGGTGCTGCTTCGTTGGTGGTTGGCCTTCTTTGGGTATATTCCAAGGTGCGCAAATGAGCCGAAAGCTGATTAATGCGCTGATTGCCGGTGCCGTGACCGGCGCGGTAGTTTTTGTTGCCTTTCGACTGATCGGGGCTTCGCCGGAACAGTTTGCTGGAAAGATTCAAAACAAAATTAGACGCGCCCTTTTTTGATGAAAGTGGAACTTAGGAGCTTAAAGAAGATAACGGAGAAATCTGCAAAGATTCTCCGTTTTGTTGTCTCTGAGCTTAAGCCAGATAAGGTCCGTGTCTCAAAAGACGGCGCGATTGAATTTGAATGGAACCGGAAATTTTAAGATGCCTTTGCCCGAATGGATGCGAAAGCTTCCTCATTTTAGAATCGGAAAATGCGGCGGTGCAAAGGCCGATTGCTCAAAGATGAGCGATGAAGAGGCCGCGAATTTAAACTGGCTTCAGAAAGCGTACCGCAGTCATGACAAAAGACTCGCTGAGGCACATGCGCTCATGAAACGGGCAAAGCAGATGCGAAAGGATGCGGATAGAGACCTGGCCTTTGACCTTCGTGCCGGGGATCCGGATAAGCTTGGCGCTTGGGAGCGCTTGGGTCTTTTAAAATCGAAAATTGTCTTTAGGTAAAACCGTGAACGTAGATTTAAACAGTGTTCTTTTGATGTTGGTGAATGGCATCGGCGTTTTGGTGGTGTATCAGATTAATGACCTTAAGCGCTGTCTCATATCTACTCGCAAAAAATTAGATGATCACTGTGAGGATTTCTCATTGCATGGGCTTCAGAGGGTGAACTAATGGACATTAACGTAGATCACAAGTTATCGCCTCAAACGATGGTCTTTGTCGCTGTGGTCGTGGCCGCCTTGATCTTCAGTAAGAAGTAAACCAAAAAAAAGAAAGGGAAAATCATGAATGGACTCGCGCTCTTTGGCGTTGGAATGCTGCTGGCTCTGGCTGGGCTGGTGGATTACTCGCGGCAGAATAAAAAGGCTGCTTCGGAACCTGCTCCCGCTCCTGTGGTGAGCGAAAAGAAAAAGGAAAGCGAGGCCGCCTGATTTGGTCCCGTCCCGGACATGGGGATTCTTTTCCCCGGCCTGGCGGCCCAGGGGTTCTTTCCCCTGCCGGTGACGGGTGAGGTAAAAGAAAAATGGATGATGCGGTTACGGTATTAATCACTTGCCATAATTGCGGCGTGCAGTTCGCCGAGGAACAAGCCTTAGGAAAAGAAGTGATACACGGCTGTCCGGCTTGCGGTCATGGGTTCTCGGTAGCGGTGAAGCCGATTAGTTGCGGCAGTAATCACGAAAAGAAGGGAGGAAAATAAGATGGCGTGTTTTGATAAGAACAAAAAGAATCGTCAGGCAAAATACCTCGGAGTTTCTGGTGATGCTCATCAGTTTGAGGCTGAGCAATTATCTGGTGTTCCCGCTGAATTAATGTCGGTCAAGGCCGGTAAGGAAATCGACTCCAAGCTGAAAGGTAAGGAGGGCCTTTTGTTCGATATTTCGGCCTCCGGAAAAGTGAAGATATAAGTATAAGATGCTGTCTCAAGCTGTTTCCTCCAATAAGGGGATGTCCCGCCGCCTTCCGGGCGTCCCCTGCCCTCCCTTAAGGTTTTTCCCTAAAGTTTTAATTGACAATGCCCGATGATTGAATACAATCCAAGACAATTGAAGAAGGTCAAGGAAGGATAAAGAATTTATGCAAAGTAAGGAAATTGTGCAGGAAGGAGGTAAAATAGGAATGGATCAACTCTACACGGTTGACGAGATGATGCATCTTTTGAAGGTGTCTCGTCCAAAAATCTATACCTTGATGAAGAGGAACGAAATACCCTTTATCATGGTTGGAGGGCAACGAAGGTTTGTCGGCAAGGAAGTCATGAAGGCCCTTAGAGACCGTACAAAAAACAGTGCAGGCGCAGTCCAGACGGTCCAAAATTACGTCTGATCGCCTGTATGTTATGTAAACTAAAAAAGACGATCCATTCCGCAAAACAAAATCCCCAAAGAAGTTAGACGTTAAGTAGTTCCCTCATATAAGTGTTTCAGATTGTTAAATCCTGTAAACGGCTGTGAACCAAATTAGGAGCTTCCCCCATGTTGATTATCAAAGCCGAATGTCGTTTGATCCAAAAAGGCAGTTTACTCGCTGAAGCGACCGTGACCCTCCGTACCGAGCTTGGCGATCTCAATATCAAGCGTTGCCTCATCGTCGATGGAAAAGACGGTGAGCCCTTCGTCACACTCCCTCAGAAGCAATACCAAAAAGACGGACAAAACAAGTACCAGAAGCTTGTCTATTGTTCATCCAATGAGCTTAAGGCCAAAATTGACGAGGCCTGCTTCTCGGCCTATTCCGAGGCCCTGAAGGCCGAGCCGGTAACTTCCGGAAAGAAAGCGAAGGTCTAAGAGTATGGACCTTTATCCATGCATGGCCGGGATGATTGCGGCAAGGCTTCGGATTATCGCTTCCGATCTCGCCGTAGCAAAAGAGCCGGCTGATTTAGCGAAGGCGCTTACTTCGCTTCATGATGTAAACCACCAGATTTTTATGACCGGCGCAGAATGGACCAATGCGCTAAGGAAGGTCGCTTAGAAACGACTTCCCACGGGCCAAGGCTTCAGCCTCGCCAGCGGCTTTTCCTAGAGGGGTTACGCTTCGCTGAGCGAGGGGCTTAGACCAGGGGCCTGGGGAAGCCGCCCCTCCGGGGTCCCAAGGCGTTTGCCTCATGAGGTTGCAAGCAAACGTCTTGGGAAGGAGGGAAAAAGAAAACCCCTCTACCCCGAACGTTGAAGGACAAAACCAAGGTGATTAGCCCAGAAACGAAGCAGGACCAAGTAATGAGTTTTCGCTGTGATGATGGCCTTATGTCTCTCTTGAATGCTGTTTGTGAACGTGAAGGCCTCAGGCCTTCGGCAGCGATCCGTAAAGCGATCATTGTCTATGTGCAGGTCTCTTTAAAAACGAAAGGGCCGGGAAATGGAATGGGAAAGCTTTGAAGCTGAGGACGTGATTTATTGCGATCTGTGTGGAGAGTTTATCGAGCCGCTTGATGAGGCATGGCGAAGCGAAGACTTCGATATTGTGTGCTCTAGAAAATGTAAAGAGGTCTTTGAATCATGAAGCCGTGCCGCTGTGGACGGATTCGGTTTTTTAAATGGTTTCGGGGCCGCGGTCGGTTTGTGTGTATCGGCTGCCGCTTGCCTTCTCTTCTCTGCCGCTGTGTTGTCTCTTCCGTTAAAAAACAGTTGCCGCTTCCCTTGGTGGTTCAATGACGATTCATGATTTGAAGATATGGCCTAAACATTTTGAGGATGTTGTGGCGGGACGAAAAAGGGCCGAGGTGCGTGTTAATGACCGGGGTTTTCAAGAAGAAGATATTCTTTTTTTACGTGAGTGGGTGCCTACTGAGGAAGGATACACGGGAAGGCATGTGTACGCTCAGATCACTCATGTAGGAAGCTTTCCGGATGGGCGGTATGTTGTTCTTTCAATTCGGCTATTGAATCAGCGTGCGGGGTTCGGCCAATGATCGGTAAGGCTGAGATACTCATAGGCCGAATTCCTGGGGCCGTGTACTCCCCTGAGGCCGCTGCCCGTTATAGTATAGATACTAGTAATATATCTTTGCTTGATACCCGGAAACATCTTCGCATTTTTCCTGGTCCTCGCATTAATACACGCCTAAAAACTGCTCTTACCTCCACCCTTATCGAGTTGGGCCGAGGCCGGGAGGCCTGGGACGTGGAAGAGTGCGGATCCTCTTACCGTATCTTTAAAGCCTCCTCCTGTGCCCAGTACCTCGTCCTCCCCTTCCACTGTAATCATAGGTTGTGTCAATTGTGCGCAAGGAGGCGTTCTCAGAGGATTTTAAAGGACCTTAAGGAACAGTTTCCCCGGATGGTCGCGCCGAAGATGCTCACCCTGACCGTAAAAAACGTGGCGAATATCGACAAGGCCTATTTTAAGTGGCTTCGCGGCTGCTTTACAAAGCTTCGTAGGCGAAAACTCTGGCTCATGAGGGAGGACTGCACTAATTGCGAGAGGAAGCGCTGTATCGAGCATAGAGACGGAAATTGCCGCTCTGGGTGTGAGACCTGGAATAAAAAGGGCTGTAAGGATCATTCAGCGCGCTTTGATGAGATCGTAGGCGGCGGGATTTATTCGATTGAGACCACTTTTAATGCAGAGTTTCAGACCTGGCATGTCCATATACATGCGCTGATTGACTCCGCTCAAAAGCTGCCGGTCTATGAGCTTCGCAAGCAGTGGGAGAAGATCACAAAAGGCTCTTGGGGCGTCGATATTCGTCAAGCCTATGACCCTCGTGAGGTGGTGAAGTACGAGACAAAGAGTGCGGATTTTATCGCAAGTCCTGAGCGGGTCCAGGAGTATTTAGAGGCCGTCAAAGGCTCCCGGCTCTATCACACCTTCGGCGATTTTTTTGACGTAAGCGAGGAGGAGAAAGAAGAAGATGAGACAAAGCCCTTTAGTTGTGCGTGCGGTGCCTGCCAGTGGCAATACTTCGCCAAAGTCGAGAAGGGACAGACTTTCGAAGATGAGGCGGGTACTGTATGGCGGTGGAGTACATTACGGGAGTTCGTCGGTAATACGTCATAGGTACCTTAACCGAAAATCGAAGATGCGGGAGGGGCATTCTTTTTGGGGTGTTAAAGTCGAGGTTCTTTTCCGGGGTTATTCGGTGGCAGAAATGTTTGAGATTCGCCGGGACCTTCAGGACTTAATTCGGAAATGGAAGATCAAGGCGAATCAGGATTCAATTCAGGGATTTTTAAAGGAGGTTCAGGAGTTTGATATCCGGGCCATGCCGTTTCGGGATCAAATTATCTAATCTAAAAGGAGTGAAAATGGGTGATCAAGAACAAAATACCGAGGAAAAAATTCTGGAAATCGAGGGGGATTCCGGGTTGGATCAAGTCGTAGAGAATATGTCCTCCCCTTCCCCTGATGTAGTCTCTGAGGAGGCCCCACGCCTTGGCAAAGAGGACTTGCGTGATCCCAAGGGAAGACCATTTGATCCGGAGTTGCATTTATCAAATCCGGACGGTTCGCCAAAGATCAATGTTAAGACCGGCAAAATATGTCTCAAGCCGGGGCCTGAGAAAAAGAAGCTTAAGAAGGGTTTAGGGAAAGGTTCTGGAGTTCAGGGGTCGGTTTCGGATCTCAATTTGCCTCCGGGGTTATCCGAATCACGGATGGCTGCGGCGGCCACGGTTGATGCTATCGGGCAAGTTGGTATCCTTTGTTTTGGGAATGAATGGCAGTTCATGAAAAATGATCAGTTTGATGAGCGGGAAAACCTGATTATGACGATGGATCGTTATTATCAGGTCAAAGGTGTTCGCGATATCCCTCCCGGTCTTGCGCTTACCATTGCCTTGGGCGGGTATGTCCTCGCCCGTCTTCGGTATGAGAACACCCGTTCTAAGTTCGGAGTCTTGCTTGGTTCAATCCGGAAAAAAGCAAACGGTTTTATGTCTTTCATTGGTCAATTTTTTAAAAGGGTGCGCGTGAAAAATGCCTCACACATTGATTCTCGGGATAACGGGAACGGGCAAGACGACGCTAGCGGTCGAGCTAGCGAGCCGCTACAAGCGAAACAGGATTAACGTCATTGTCCTTGACCCGGACCGTTCAAGTAAATGGCCAGCGGATTATTTAACGGATGATCCCCTGGCGTTTGCCAATGTCGTTAAAACCTCAAAATCCTGCGCGGTTTTCGTCGATGAGGTTGGAAAATTGATCAAGCAGGGATTTTTGCCCGAGCTTGAGGAGCTTGCCACCAATTCCCGAAAGCGTGGGCATAACTGTCATTTTATCTCGCAACGTGCGGCTCAGGTGCATCCGAACATCCGGACTCAGTGCGTGAATGTCTTTTTGTTCAAGCAGGGATATAAGGACGCCGCGTCGATTTGTGAGGAGTTCGCGACCGATGAATTCTTAAAGGCTCCGTATCTTGAGGCCGGGGAATACCTCGGAAAAATCGGCGTTTCTGGGGCTGTGTTCCGGGCCCGAATTTTTAAGGAGGTGAAGGTATGAAGATCAAAAATGTGGAGATTATTGACCTAAGACGGCAGAAGCGTGTCGCTCTGATCGGCTTTGATGAATCAACGCCTCAGGCCGTGATGGAGGATCATATTGACCTAAATTTTTTTCGCCGCTTCCGTATTAACCCCTGGGAGAGGCCGTTTTACAAAGTCCTTTATCCCGGGCCTTCTCGCCTGATTGTCCTTCCGAAATGACCTATAGAAAAGCGGTTTGATTGTCGTATTAATAGAGGTATAATACGCTTTGCCCAACCGTCTAAAGGAGCCCCTCTCTATGACGTTGAATGAAAGTAAACATTTAAGAGTATTAGTGTTTCCGGAAGGCTATTATTACGTCGCTGTTTGTCTTGAATATGGGATTACTGTTCAGGCGAAGACGACGAAGGAGCTTTTGTCAAGGTTTGAAGAGACTATAAAGGCCTTTGCGTTGATCGCGAGGGAAAACGGTCAGCTTCCCTTTGCAAATTTGGAGCCCGCTCCAATCGAGTATTGGCGACTATGGGAAAGTGCTGGTGAGCGTCATTTTGTCGAGCGCAAGGCCCTGACATGGCCTGATTGTTACTGGATGGACGGCTCTGAGCTTCCTATGGATTACGAATTACAAATGGTTTAGGACAATTATGGCTTATCCTTTTGAGCAGGCCCCGAGGTTTAGCGACTTTCTTGAGCGACTTAAGAAAGTCGGCGTTGAGTTAAAAGAAACGAAGGGCGCTTTGGCTGACAATCAGCAAAAAGTGGCTTATTTGTATCGCTCAATTGAAAGTGAGCCATTTTACTATCCTCTATCCTTTGCTTCCGATGATGAGCGCGTCCAGTGGACGGTCGTCCGCGCGGTCTGCGCCGCGCTAAAAGTTGATCCGGTTATTTTTGGGCTGAGTCTTGAGCCGAGTCCGGATGCTGGTCTTGCCGAATAATTTCTCTTCCAGAAATGTCATACATTTTTATGCTTGAGTTTTTTTCTCCTACCAGCGATATTCTCTAGTAGACAATTCGCTTCAAAAAAAAATCGGGTCAGGGCGGTAAGAGTTTAATCGCTGACCCGATTTTCTTTTTCCTGCCCTGACCCCCCAATTTTCGGGGGATAAATCCCATGACGTTAGTCCGTGAAACTGTAAAGCTTCTGCCCTGGGCCGTTGTGATCGGTCTCGGAATTTATTTGGGCGGCGTGGCTTCTAAGCGCTTGCCTGCATAATTCGCTAAAAAAAAGAACCGGCTTTTTAAATTTTAATCGGTGTCAAACGTGAACAATTTTACTCAAACTGCTGTCGGTGTCTTAGTTGGCGGCCTCGTGCTTGGCGCATTTCTTCATGCGGCGGGAAAGCAGGGACTTCTCGGGCCTCAGATTCAGGCCTTTGCGAAGTATGTCAATGAAGGCTTCGCGGTAGATTTTTAAAGTCATCATGAAGGAGCCATTATGCTTACTCGTATAATCAAAGAACCGTCATTCTCAGGAATAGCCGCTGGTGCAATCGCTTCTGCTCGGGCATTTACACGTGGCAATATCGTCAATTTTTATCTCTTCGCAAAGACCGGTGCCGGAGCTGCGCTCACGCGTGCTCAGATTTTGAATGACATCGGTGATATCGCGTTAAAGGTAAATGGTATCGTTCTTTTTCAGGTCGATGCGGATCTGCTCCTTGATCGGCAGAAATA
>Ga0196964_10001503_pt1 | contig 11864 bp, 6 predicted proteins | sample S1_10metaG_FD_148615 | JGI IMG/M metagenome (GOLD analysis project Ga0196964, IMG submission 148615) | Soil microbial communities from Anza Borrego desert, Southern California, United States - S1_10 | ecosystem: Environmental > Terrestrial > Soil > Desert | place: USA: California | collected...
CCCCCCCCTTGCTTTAGGTGCCTATTCAAATGCCCGATTTCGTCCACTTCCAGCGTATCAAAAATTTCTGACCTTATACCTCCTGCCGGACTGGCAAGATCGGCCGCGATTACGGCATCCACTGCCAAATCCCAAGCTTTATCTCCACCAGCAAGAAATGACGCCAACGCGCGTGCTGAGAGGAACCTAATCCAAGCATTACTACTCGCTATCAAATCCATCACCGCCTTCTTTAGGGCTTCTTTAAAACTGGGTGGGCCGAGTTCGATCCAGCGATCCAATGATTTCAAAGCATACGCTTGCCATTCGACATTGGGGCGAGTTAACATGTCCATGTATGGACCGGAAAACTCCTCACAGGGATTGCATGCAATTATCACATAAAGTTGCTCGTCGAATTTCCCATCGCTAAAAACTTTCACTAGTATCGGCTTAAGAGGATCTGGCACTTGGGCCATACCCCAGATTCGAACGAGTGCATCCCGTCGGGCCTGTTCTGATCGAGACCCTAGGCCCCGTGTCAAATCGGTCAGATCCATCAAGTAATTGCTCCAAATGATGTGTACGGGGCCTCGGTCTAACGCCGGTCTGGTCCCACTCATCCACGCGCAGCCGCTCGGCTCGTAGGACTGACCTTTCCGAACACATTGATCGTAGCTTCGCGCCGTTCAGGGTCGGCGGGTGGGCGGGTGGCATGCCCCTAACGCTCCGATCGCGGCTTGGGTTCGTGGGTGCCACCGACCTCGATGTTGAGACCGGTGCTCAGCGGCTCTGCATCCAGCGAGGGTCTTCCGGTCACTCGTCCTCGCGCTGCGGTTCCATCCCGCTTCCCCTGAACTCGCCAGCCGTTCTCAATAACTTCGGGTTCCCTTGCAATGCGGTTGGACAGACTCCATATCTGTCCGGCAGTGAACCGCCCGGTGCACAGGTCTCAACATCGAGCCCGGTGGCACCCGCCGACGCAAGCCGCAATCAGAGCGCAAAAGGAGCCCCAGGCGAGTGCTGTTGCGCCTCCGGCGCCTGGTGTGCGGTGAGCCTCTGGCTCACCATTTCGCCGCGGTAGTTCTATCTCGTGTCCACGGCGCTAGTTATACTATGCGAAGAATTACCTAATATTTCTTGTTGACAGTTATCGTTCAGTAGTGTATATGCTTCAATACGAGGATACATTCTATGAACGCATCGTTCACCGCCGTCATCCGCACCTTCTCGCCCGACTTGTAGCTACCGTCAGCGCGATTTAGCGCATCCCCGTTTCAAAAATCTCTGTGGCCTCTGTGCTCTCATGTGGCGGCAAACTTTAGTTTGCGCTTCTGGGCGCGCCGCAGGTCTTTACGCGGCGATCTAAGAAATGCCGCGCGCCGAAGCGCAAACTAAAGTTTGACGCCACATGAGAGCGGCCCGCACGAACCCCTCACCCCGCGTTCGCGCTAAAAGCGCTCACGTCGGCCCTCTCCCCCGAAGGGGAGAGGGGATTTTCAAGCGCGCGGTTCGGATGCCGCGCGCAACCCAACGCCAGCGCGGGCAGCCAACAGCAAGGCTGCCCGTGGCACACGTCGAATTCGCAATCCGAAATCCGCAATCCGCAATGGAGGGTCTCCCATGTCCATCCTCGACCAGGTCGATCCTGATTCTCTGCAGTACATCGCCTCGCGCGGGATCAACGTCGCCGAACTTGAACGTCCCGAAGAAGCCATGTTCTCCGGCGGCGTCGAGAAATTCGTCTCAATCATGGGTGCAATGCGGTTCCTCAATCAGCAGGCGCGCGAGCGCGAATTCGCTGAGCTCCTTAAGAAAGGGATGAGCGAGAAGGACGTGCAGGCTCGCCGAGAGCAAGCCGAGCGGCGCAGCGAAGAACTTCGCGAGATTCCCTTCTGGCAGCGCCTGACCGGAATGACTCCGGACAAAATCCACGACATGGAACCGCACGTCCGACGTCGGGCGCTGACGAGGCTCTTCAACGCCGCGAAGCTGCTGTTCAAGCACGAGATCGAACTCAACGAGAGGGGCGCGAGCATGTCCCAGATTCCCCCTCCCAACAGCCAACACCAAGACACAAAGGCACAAAGGCACGAAGAGGAGAAAGATGAAACTGCAAGCTCGCGTGTCTCTCAATCCGCAATCCGAAATTCGCAATCCGCAATCAATCTGGACGCTCCCGCCCCGCGCACCTTTCTCTGGGATCCGATTCGCGAGGTCTGCCACTTTCTCCAGATCGCGAAGGCCGCGCTCTCACGCTTCATCAAGGAGCTGACCGGGATGTCCGCGATCGAACTCGTGGACAGCCTGAAGGGAAAGAACGTCAAAGCCAGGATGCGCACCGTGCTTTTTCCGGCACTGAGACAGCAGAATTCAGGAGCCAGAATCCAGAAGCCAGAAGAAAGGAGAGCGGCGGACGAACGCATGGCGATTTGGAAGCGCCTTAAAGATTCGCGACGCAACCCCGAGTTCCACCGTGCGACGTACGCGATCGAGCTCGGCTTCGCGAACCACCAGAGGATGTATCGCGCCTGCCTGCTGGCCCACGGAAAAGTACCCAGCCAGCTCGAGTGGGAACTGATCGACGAGTTCCTCTCCGAACTGCAGGGGTCAGGGGTTAGGGGTCAGGGGTCAGAAACCGCCGAAACGCCGCTCGGCTCCGCGAAGTCCCATCATTCCCATTCTTCCCATGACTCCCATCAATCTGCCGCAGAGACCCCTCGCCCCCCGGCCACTGTCAGTTAAGTCTGGAACATCGTGCCTCGTCCCTGTAGACTTTCGGGTCAGTGAAGGGAGGGTTGGATGGCCAAAGACGCGCTGGTCAAGGAGCACATGCGGTCGCCCGTTGTGACGATCTCGGCTGAAGCCGGGCTCGATCGGGCCATGCTCATCATGCGCACCCAGCGTATCCGCCACCTTCCAGTGGTGAACGAATCTCATGAAATGATCGGGCTGATCAGCGACCGCGACCTTCGCCTGTCCATGCAGGAGATGGAACAGGGTCCGGGCGGGGCGCCCAAAGGCTACTATCTCCCCGCGTTGACCAAGATCCGCAGCGTCATGGTCACGAACGTGATGACCGCGACGCCCGACATGCCGCTTGCAAACGCGGCCACGATCATGAGTGAGCGCAAGATCGGCGCGCTGCCCGTGCTGGATTCGTCCAAGAAAATTGTTGGCATCATCACGGAGTCCGATCTGCTCCGCTTGCTTGTCAAAATTCTGAAACAGAAAGGTTAGTCCGCCTGCTCGCTGCACCCGAAAACAGGGGCAGGCCCGTAAAACAGTCCATGACCGATCCGAACACAGCCGCAGCATCCGCTTCCGACGTCGCCCCCGTATCTGCTCCAGCCGACACGGCTCCTGAAGCATCCGCCGAACCCCTTGCACAGACCTTTGCAGAACTGAAGCTCTCGCAGCGCGTTCTCGAAAGCGTCAACGCCGCCGGGTTCATCAAACCTACGCCGATCCAGGCGCAGTTCATCCCGCTGGCGATGACCGGCCAGGACGTGATGGGCCAGGCCAAGACCGGCACGGGCAAGACTGGGAGCTTCCTGCTCCCCATCTTCGAACGCATTCAGGCCGGCACAGGAATGCCGCAGGCGCTGATCCTCGCGCCGACACGCGAACTGGCGCTTCAGATCCACGGCGAGATCGCGCGCCTGGGCTCGCTGCTGGGCTTCACCTCGATCACGCTCTACGGCGGATCGTCGTACGAACCGCAGATCGAGGCACTTTCACAAGGCGTTGATATCGTCGTCGGTACGCCTGGCCGCGTCATGGACCACATGCGTTCCGGCAGGCTCGACCTGAGGGACATCAAGGTTGCGGTGCTCGACGAAGCCGACCGCATGCTCGACCTCGGCTTCCGCAAGGACATCGAATACATCCTGAAGCATTGCCCTGAAGAGCGCCAGACGCTGCTGCTTTCGGCCACGATTCCCGATGAGATCAAGCGGCTGGCGCAGCGCTTCATGTACGACCCTCTCGAGGTCTGGACCGCGCCCGAGCGCCTGACGGTGGACGCGGTCGAGCAGTACTACTGCGTGTGCGAGAAGACCGAGAAGCTGCCGGTGCTGCTGAAGATTCTCGACATCGAAAACCCGCCGCTGGCGATCATCTTCTGCGGCACGAAGATCGGCGCGAAGAAACTGGCCGAGCGGCTCAAGCGGCTGTACATCCCCGCACGCGAAATTCACGGCGACCTGCAGCAGGCGCGCCGCGAGAAGATCATGGGCCAGTTCCGCAGCGGCAAGGTCCGCCTGCTCATCGCCACCGACGTTGCCAGCCGCGGCATCGACGTCAACGACGTGACCCACATCTTCAACTACGACATTCCGTACAAGATTGAAGACTATGTCCACCGCATCGGCCGGACCGGCCGCATGGAGAAGACGGGCAAGGCGTTCACGCTGCTGGCGCGCGAAGAAGCGCAGTACCTCACCGAAATCGAACTGCTGATCAACCGCGAGCTCCATGTTCTGAAGTTCGACAACCTGACCAGCAAGTGGTGGCCTACGCCGCCCTCAGGCCCGCCGGAAGGTTACGAAGCCGACGACGTCAAGGAATCTGATCTGATCCAGCGCGACGGCCACGGCGGCGCAAAGGGCGGTAAGAAGAAACGCAGCCGGGGACGTGGCAAGCGCGACAGGCAGGACTCGCCGCGTTCCAACGGATCCGGCCAGCCGCCCGGCGCGGAACTCCACGCCGCCGGCGCCGCGCACGACCACCTCGAAGTCGCTCCCGTCGAAATCCGCGCCATTCCGCAGGACCACAACTACGAAGACGAAGCCGAGGCCGGCGGAGATCCGGAGACCATCGGCGGCATCGCGGGCGTGTACGATCCTGAGGCCGTTCACGACGACGGTGAGAGCGCGCATCCAGGCATCGATGCCGTCCGGCGGAGCCCCCCGCGCAGCCGCGAAGGCCGTTCAAGAGACCGCCGCCGAAGGGAACGTGGCGAGCCGGTCGCGATTGTGTGCTCGGCCTGCGGCAAGGAAGCGACGGTTCGCTTCAAGCCTGACCCGAGCCGGCCGATCTTCTGCTCTGCCTGCTATAAGGAGCACAAGTCAAAGCGGCCGGAGGCGACACAAGGAAACGGCAATGCGCCGGACGCGGATGCCGCAGCGGGAAATGGCGAGGCTCTTCCGCTTTCCGACAACAGAGAGTAAATTTTAAAAAGCACCCGGGACGTTTCATTGACGACAACGCTGAATGAGGAGCAGGACACCAGTAGCGGGGAGTCGTTCCAGTGGAAGGGGGCGGTTATGACGGAGCAGGGAGACAAGCAAGTCACGTGTGTCGATTGCGGCGCATCGTTCGTTTTCACCGCCCGCGACCAGGCGTTCTACCAGGAACGCGGCTTCCAGCCGCCGCGGCGCTGCCGCGCTTGCCGCGATAAGCGCAAGACAGGCGGCGGAGGTGGCGGGGGCGGAGGTGGAGGAGGCGGCGGTTACGGCGGTGGTGGTGGCGGCGGATACGGCGGTGGCGGCCGAGGAGGCGGGGGCGGCGGGGGCGGACACTCGCACAGCGACGACTACGGCAACGCTCAGCCGGCGGCGGCCAGCGGACAAGGCCAGGGCTTCAAAGTGACCTGGTCTGGATGTGGAGTAGAGACGAGCGTTCCGTTCAAGCCCGACCCGAACCGGCCGGTTTACTGCCGAACCTGCTATCTCGACAAGAAGAAGTCCGGCAACCGGTGACCGGTAATCGGGAATCGGTGATCGGGAATCGGTGATCGGGAATCGGTGATCGGGAATCGGTAAGAGGTGATCAGCGTGCAGTGGCGCTGCCGCTCTTTCCCGCGCGAGTCGTGTATCGCGGCTGGAGCGGCTGCGAGTACAACCTGCCATCGAACCAGATCCAGACGTTCAGTGGCACGACGACATTTTTGAACTCGACCGGCGTGTATCCGTCGTCGCGCAGTTCGTTCGCGAGATCGGCACGGCTGAGCTTCAGCGAGAACTTCTGGACGCCGTCTTTGGGCGACCCCGAAAAAAGGAGCTTTGCATCCCCGGCTTGCCCCTTGCCTTTCGCATCGAGAACGATCGTACGGACGATGCCGCCGATGCCGATCACGAACTGCCGGTCTCCCTGCGCGGCCGCAACATTTGGGAGCGTGCCGGAGAACGAGAGAGAATCGCTGGCGCCACGCGTGAAGTTCAGCTTGAGGTTCAGTTTCACGCTGCCGACCGGCAGCGCAGCGGGCGCTGGCGCGCCGCCCAGCGGCGTGGAACCCGCATCCAGCGGCGATGTGCCCATCGCCAGTTCGAGTTCGTTCGGGAAGCCATCGCCATCAAGGTCATGCGCAGGTCCGGAGGGAGGTGGTTGGGGATTTAGCGGCGCGTTCACCGTCACGGAGACGCTGCTCGACACGCTGCCGCCGCGTCCGTCGGTGATCGTCACGCGGACGAGGAACGTGCCTGCACTGGCAAAGGCGTGCATGCCGGAGGCTGTGTTCATGCTGCCGCCGTCGGCGAAGTTCCAGTTGTAGAGGAGCGGATCAGAGTCGGCGTCGCTCGCGGCGACACTGAACGCAACCGGAACGCCGACGGTAGTCTCTGGCGGACTCGCAGTCGCCGGCGAGACGACGATCGGCGGCTGGTTTGGAGTCACTGGCGTGACGGTGACAGTCACGCTGGCCTGCACGCTGCCGCCGTGGTCGTCGCTGATCGTGACGGTGACGTTGTAGATGCCGCCGTTTGTAAACGTGTGGGTGCCCGAGGCAGTGCTCATCGAGCCGCCGTCCGCGAAGTTCCAGGAGTAGGTGAGCGGATCCCACTCGGCATCGCTGGCGGCGACGGAGAAGCTCACCTGTCCGGGCGCGGCAACTGTGGAGGGAGTTGCTGAAATAGTAGAGACGGTGGGACTCGCGTTGGTGCCGCGGTACCAGTCGGCGACGACTGTGCCGGCGGGTTTGCCGCGCGGCGAGAAGTGAGTGTCGGTCGCGGCGGGCAGCGGCACTTCCCAGCCCCACCAGAAGATGCCCTTGCACCAGGACTCCTGCGAGAGCACTTCGAACGCCGCCTGGTAGCAGTCGGCCTGCTCCTGAAGGTCCTGCGTCACCGGCGTCGGCACCCAGTTGGGATCCTTGTTGCAGCCATCGGCGCTCTGGTAGCCCATCTCGGTCATGATGACGGGCTTGCCGACGGTGCCCGCCCAACTGCGCAGAGAGGAGAGCATGTTCCAGCCGTAACGGCCGCTGGTCCATCCGGCTTTGATCTGGGCGAAGGTCGGATTGGTGATGCTGGTCAGCGGCGTGTAGCAGTTGGCGCCGGCGTAGTCGAGCTGGCTCCAGAAGACGACGTTGGCGTATTCGTCGGCGGGCGCGTAAGCGTTCGCGGCGTAGACGAGCGGTCCGGAGTACGCCGCACGAACGGAGGTGATGACCGCAGTCCAACTGGCAAGGTTGCTGTTGCTCATGGTCTTCAGCTCAGTGCCCATGCAGAGCATCTCAACGCCATGGGTCTCGGCGAGTGCCGCGTAATGGGTGATGAAGGCCGTGTAACTGCTGAACCACGCCGGCTTGTTGGCAGCAGAGATATTGATCTGGCCGCGCCACGTTCCGTCGTCGCAGTCAACGTGCGGCTTGAGGAGCACTTTCATACCGCGCGCCTTGATGTCGGCGATCGCCTCGGCGAGTGCCGCGTCAGTGGGTGTGCGTGAATCGGAAGCAATGGTGGTCGAAGTTCCCGTGGGCATGTACCACGTGACCAGCAGCGCGACCCAGTTCGCGCCCGAGCGGCGCATGTCGGTGAGGGAAGCATCTGAGTCAGAGGATTGGTATTCGGAAGCCTGCCACGAGACGTAGGTCAGGCCTTTGTAATCGAAGCTGGTCTGCCCCGCGCTTGCATTAAGAGCGAGGGCAAAGGCTGCCACAAGATAAAGGGGCGCAAGGAATCGCATGGGACAATATCTGCCAAGGTGTTGAAAGCGGAAAGCCTAGCACGCAAGAAAGGAGGAGTCACGCATTATCCGGCAGCTCGAAAATGAAACACCCCGCCGTGAGGCGGGGCGTTCTTCCGGTACTTGCTTAGACGATCGACATCCGACTTCGGACATCGGACGTTCGTCAGGCGACCGTCTTGTGCGGATCGATGATGAACTTCTTCGCCGCGCCCTTGTCGAAGTCCACGTAGCCCTTCGGCGCGTCGTCGAGCTTGATCATCTGCACGTTGACGGCCTTGGCGATCTGGATCTTGTTGTGGAGGATCGCCATCATCAGGTTGCGGTTGTACTTCATGACAGGGCACTGGCCGGTGGTGAACTTGCAGCTCTTGGCCCAGCCCAGCCCGATGCGGATGCGCAGGCTGCCGATCTTCGCCGCTTCGTCCACGGCGCCCGGATCGCCCGTCACGTACAGGCCCGGGATGCCGATGTCGCCGCCGGCGCGCACGACAGTCATCACGTCGTTGAGCACCTGGGCCGGCACTTCCTTGCTGTGGTCGTGGCCGCAGCCGCGCGCTTCGAAACCGACGCAGTCCACGGCCGCATCGACTTCAGGCACGCCGAGGATCTGCTCGATCTGCTCGGCGACCGTCGCGTTCTTGGAGACGTCGACGATCTCGCAGCCGAACTTCTTAGCCTGCGCGAGGCGTTCCTTGTTCAGGTCGCCCACGATCACGACCGCGGCGCCGAGGAGCTGCGCCGAAGCCGCGCACGCGAGACCCACCGGGCCTGCGCCTGCGACGTAGACGGTGCTGCCCGGGCCAACGCCGGCGGTGTACGCGCCATGGAAACCCGTCGGGAAGATGTCGGAGAGAAGCGCGAGGTCCTTGATCTTCTCCATGACCGTGCCTTTGTCCGGCAGGCCCTTGTCGGCCTTGGACGAGGCGGAGAGCTTGAGCAGGTTGAAGTCGGCGTACGGCACCATCACGTACTCAGCCTGGCCGCCGATCCAGCCGCCCATGTCGACGTAGCCGTACGCGGCGCCGGGGCGGGCGGGGTTGACGTTCAGGCAGATGCCGGTCTTGCCTTCTTTACAGTTGCGGCAGCGGCCGCAGGCGATGTTGAACGGAACGCTGCAGATGTCGCCAGTCTTGATGTATTCGACATCACGGCCGCACTCGATCACTTCGCCGGTGATCTCGTGGCCGAGGACCAGGCCCTTGGGCGCAGTCGTGCGGCCGCGGACCATGTGCTGATCAGAACCGCAGATGTTGGTGCAGACAACCTTCAAGATGACGCCGTGATCGCACTTGCGCTTCTGCTCTTTACACTCGAGCTTCGGGAAATCGATCGTCTGGACCTCGACTTTGTTCGGTCCAAGATAGACTACGCCACGGTTCTTCACGGGATCCCCCTCAAAATGAGTTGTGGTGACGGGACACTGAATCCATTGAACACGGCCGAGCATTCTGTGTTTTTTCACACGTGCGTCAATGGCGGAAAATGAGTTAACATGAACGTCACATTCAAACCAAGGAGTCCTGAAGCGTGAAACTGTTGTGGTTGCTTGCTGCCATATTGGTCCTCGCCGCGTCGTGGGTCGTTTACGCGGACGAACCCGAAGAACTGTGGGCGGATGACCTGAACAAAGCCCTGTCGCGTGCGCAGAAAAGTAACAAACCGGTGCTGCTGGTCATCCGGAACGCGCACAGCGTGGCGTCAATCGATGTCGGCCACTGGCTGAAGGACATCGAATACGCCGAGCACGTCGGGCGCTTTGAGCCGGCGATGGTTTGGGAGGGCCACCCCTCTTTACAAACACTCCATCTGCATGGACGGCCGGCGTTGGTGTTTCTGACGGCGAAGGGCGAACTCATCAGTTCAGAGGAAGCCCCGCAGTTCCGCGCGCAGATGAAGGAGCGTCTCGACGGCGTGCTGCTGAACCCGGTTCCCCTCGACAAACTCTACGAGAACTGCCTTGTCGAGATGAAGAAGGGCGCGGATTCGCCGACCATCGACACGACAAACTTCAAGCGCACGATCGAGATTCTGCGCGCGACGGGCAACGCCGACCGCGCGCTGCCGCTGCAGCAGGTGCTCAATGGCGTGAAGCTGCTGAAGAAAGCCGAGGCTGCAAAAGCCGCTGCGGCCGCGGCACCACCGGCTTCTGAAGAGCTGAAAGAGAAGCCCCCGGAACGCGAAGAGGAATTCCAGAAGAAGGAAGGGGAGACCGACAAGGAAGCGAAGGAACGCCAGAAGAAAGAAAAGAAGGAGCGCGAAAAGCGCGAGAAGGAACTGAAAGAGAAGGAAAAGAAAGAGAAGAAGGAGAAGGAGAAACGCGAGAAAGAGCAGGGCGACAAGAAGAGCGAAGCCACGCTTCCCGAGGCTGCGTCTGAAGAAGACGAGCCGATCGAGTTCCTTGAAGCAGAGGCGCGGCAGCATGTCGCCGGGCACCTCGTCCGAGCTGTTCGCACGATCGAAGCGTTCTCGTCTGGCGAGAAGCCGGAGAATCGTCCGCCCCACGTGTTGCTGAAAGCGGGCGTGGCGCGCGCGGCTCAGGTGATGAACCGCGAAGATGCCAACTCAGTTAAAGCTGTCACTGACGCTGATGCGGCGCTCGACGCGTATGCGAAAGAAAGCAGCGATGAAAATCTGAAGAACGCCCGAAAGGCGCTGGGCGTGCTCGTTCCGGGGCTCAACGCCGCTGCGGGCGCACTTCAGAAGCAGGCCAATGACATTTTTGAAAAGTTCTACAAGGCGAATCCCGAGCACTGGCGGACGAAGTTCAACGCCTACACACAAGTCTGGCGCGAGTACAACAAGAGCCGGGACCTCGAGAAGGTAAGAGCGGCGATGGCCGCAGTGATCGGCGCGCCCATGTCGCGCGAGGTATTGGCAGAAGTCGCCGGCCACCTGATGAACGGCGTGATTCAGCTCGAACTCGACACAGAGCGAGCGCTGATCGCAGAACGTCTGCAGCGTGAACTCACGACCGGGCGGGGCGCCGCGGATGTGTTCCTCGACCTGGCTGATCTCGCCGTCGAACGCGGGCAGAGAGAGGATGCGTTCAAGCTGTATGGCATGGCTGAGCAGGCCGCCGACGGCGAGAGTCCCGTTCTGTACCGGACCGTCCGCGCGATGCGGGCGCTTGTCGATGGAAAGGGTTCTCCGAACGAGACGCGTTGGGCGAAGCGAGACGTGAAAGATGTAGTGGTGCTGGTCGAAGACTACGAAGGCTACCTGCAGGCGATCAGCCAATGGACGGACAAAGAATTCTTCCCCGTGCTGTTCGCCGATGATCTCTATGCGCCGAAGTTCGTGGCTGCGTTCAAACCAGCGCAGGTCGTCTTCTGGCCAGCAGCCGAGCGAGAGCGCTCGAAGGGCGGTCCCGGCCCGGTCCCGAGCATCGACCAGATTCGCAAGACGCTTCTTCAAAGCTGGTCCACTGACGGGGAGAAGAAGGGTCCGGAGACCGTTACGGACGCCGATCTGCTCGCGCGTCTGAAGAAGCTCGACGCGAAATCGATGGGCGTTGTTTTCGGCGACGGCGAATCGGGCGAGATGGCCGGCGGCATCGCGCTCGCCGCTGGCCGTTTCCAGGGCTTCGAGGTTCTGCCGCGCCCGACGGTCGGCGGTGAGAACAAGATCGGCGATACCGAACACTACATGGATGTGCCGCGCATCACGGCGCTCGCACGGAAAGTTGCCGAAGGATTGCAGAAGTGGGGCCTGCCGTCCGAGAGCCGCTGGGCAACGGTGACGCTGGCCGGCCGTTATCCGTTCCGCTTCATCGGCGTGCCGAGCGCGTGGGGCTACGGCACGACGTACACAGTCGATGACCTGCTCGGCCGTGGTGAAGACATGATGCGTCTGGCCGTGACGTCACGCCTGATGGGCGATGCGCCGCGCAGCGCTTATCAGGCGATGTGTTCGATGTTTCTGCAGCCGGAGACGGCGCTGCTCTTCAACACTTACGGTTATGACCCGAACAACCGCAA
>Ga0196964_10001504_pt1 | contig 11855 bp, 9 predicted proteins | sample S1_10metaG_FD_148615 | JGI IMG/M metagenome (GOLD analysis project Ga0196964, IMG submission 148615) | Soil microbial communities from Anza Borrego desert, Southern California, United States - S1_10 | ecosystem: Environmental > Terrestrial > Soil > Desert | place: USA: California | collected...
ACGAGGCGCTGGACACCGGCGCGCCCCTGCCGGGCGGGGGCGACCTCGACATCTTCTACCGGGTGGTCCGTTCCGGCCGCCCGCTGGTCTACGAGCCCCGCTACGCCGTCTATCACCAGCACCGCGAGACGCTGGAGCAGCTCAGGCGGCAGTACTGGACCTGGGGGCTGGGCTTCATGGCCTTCCTGGTCAAGCAGATGCGCCACGACCCGTCGCTGCGCCCGCGTCAGCTCGGCATGCTGCGCTGGTGGTTCGCCTCGATGATCGAGGCGGTGCTTTGGGGGACCAAGCGGCGGCTGTTCACCGAGGTCGGCTTCAGCCTGGCCGAGTTGTGGGGCGGGGTGGTCGGACTGGTCGGCGAGTACGACCGCTCCCGTGCACGGGTGCGCCGCATTCGGGAGGCCGCATGAGCCGCTGGACCGTCCGCCACCTGGACCTGGCCGAGCGGCCGCAGGCGCTGGAGCGTCCGTCCTGCGGAGGCTCGGTCTACGCGGTCTTCTGGTGGCGCGACCTGCCGCTGGGCATGCGCGCTTTCGATCCTGGCGAGCTGCCGCTGGACCGGCGCGGGCTGGAGCAGATCACCGTTGAGTTCGGCGCGAAGATCGCCGCCACGCGCCTGGCCGAGCTCGGCGGTCCCGCTCCGGCGGGCTACGACGGCCGGCCGCAGGTCGCGCCCGCCTTGTCGGCCCTGGCCGGCCTGACCCGTCCGCTGCAGCGGCTGGACGCACTGGCCGCCCTGGCCGACCGGCCGGCCCAGGCGCTGTCGGTGATCGTCTGCACCCGCGACCGCCCCGAGGACCTGGCCCGCTGCCTCGCCGCCCTGGCCGCCCAGCGCTCGCCGCCGAAGGAGGTGATCGTCGTCGACAACGCGCCGGCCGACGGCCGCACCCGCGCCGTGGTCGAGCGCTTCCCCGGCGTCCGCCACCTGCCCGAGCCGCGGCCGGGCCTGAGCGTCGCCCGCAACGCCGGGGTGCGCGCCGCGACCGGCGCCCTGATCGCCTTCACCGACGACGACGTGGAGGTCTCGCCCTCCTGGACCTCGGAACTGGTCCGCGCCTTCGAGCGCTCGGACGCCGACTGCGTCACCGGCCTGGTCCTGCCGGCGGAACTCGACACCGCGCCGCAGGCGACCTTCCAGGTCGAGATGGGCGGGTTCGGCGACAACTGCATCCCCACCCTGTTCGACCGGCGGTTTGTCGAGACCAACCTGTGGGAGGGGGTGCAGGTCTGGCGCATCGGCGCGGGCGCCAACATGGCCTTCCGCCGCGAGGTGTTCGAGCGCGTCGGCCTGTTCGACGAGGGTCTGGGCGCCGGCGCCTCGGGCTGTTCGGAGGATTCCGAGCTGTGGCGTCGCGTGCTGGCCGCGGGCGGGACCTGCCTGTACGAGCCGCGCGCCTTCGTCTTTCACACTCACCGCCGCGACTGGGCGGCGCTGAAGGGGCAGATGCGCGCCTACATGAAGGGCCACGTCGCCGCCCTGATGGCCCAGCGCGACCGGGTCGGCGAGCCCGGGGCGGTGCGCCGCGTACTGGTGCAGCTGCCCAAGTTCTTCCTGCGCTCGGCCTTCGCCGTGCTGAAGAACGGCGTCGCCGACAAGGACCGGCTGCTGGCTTCCCAGGTCGCGGGCTGGTTTTCGGGCCTGCGCTATCTCTGGACCGGCCGCCGCCGCCCGGTCCCGACGCTCGCCGGAGACGCCGCATGAAGGCGCCGCTCGACCGCTTCCTGGCCCGAAATCCGTTCCCCAATCCGTGGACGGACGGCCTGTTCTACCGCGAGAAGATGCGCGCCGTTCACCGCGTCGCCCCCGACGGGCCGGTCCGCCGGGTGCTGGAGATCGGCGGCGGACGCAGCGGCCTGGCGGCCCTGCTCTATCCCGAGGCCGAGGTGGTGACGGTCGACCTGGACCCGTCGTTGGCCGGGCAGGGGCCCTCCACGTCGCGGCCCGTCGTCTTCGCCTGCGCCGATGCGCGACGCCTCCCGTTCGAGGAGGGCGCGTTCGACCTCGTCACCCTGCTGGACGTGCTGGAGCACGTGGACGACGACGCGGCCGCCGCGCGCGAGGCGATGCGGGTGGTCAGGCCCGGCGGCTGGATACTGGTCTCCACCCCCAACGAGCGCTGGCGCTATCCGTGGTTAGGGGCGCTGAAGCGCTTCTGTCCGGACGAGGCGGAGCTGATGGCCGAGTGGGGCCACGTCCGGCGCGGCTACCGCGAGGCGGAGCTGGAGCGGCTGTTCGGCGCCGCACCCGCGCGCCGGGCGGGCTTCGTCAATCCGCTGACCGCGGTCTACCACGACCTGGCCTTCTCCCGGTTCGGGCGGCGGACCCGCAAGGCGCTCTACGCCCTGACCGCGCCGGTGGCGGCGGCGGGATACCTGATGCTCGGCCCCTCGGCCGCCGGAACCGAGACGGCGGCGGCCTGGCGGCGTCCGTGAACCGGGTCGCCGTCTTCCCCTGGGGCGACCCGATCGAGGAATTCCTCGAGCCGATCGGCCTGACGCTCCAGGACTTCGCCGAGCGGATGACCGGCGGCTGGCTGTTCGGCTACGTCGAGGCGCTGCGAAGCGCCGGGATCGAAGCGGTGATCGTGGTCGCCTCGTCGTCTGCCCATGGGCCGGAGCGCCTGCTTCACGCTGGAACGGGCGCGCCGATCCGGGTCGTGCCGGTCCCGCCTCGCGCGCCCGGGCGACCGTCAAACCGGGAGTCCCTGCGCGCCTGGGCGCGGACGCCGCTCCCCGGGTTCGCCCGCGCGCTGAGGGACGAGGGCTGCGACGCAATCTTGGTGCAGGAATATGAGTACGCCCGCTTCGACGCCCTGGCGCTGCTGGGGGCGGCCCTGCGCCTGCCGGTGTTCGCCACCTTCCAGGGCGGCGACTGGACCGCCTCGCCGCTGGAGGCGCGGGTGCGGCCGTGGTCGCTGAAGGCCTGTCGGGGTTTGATCGTGCCCTCCCGGCGCGAGCGCGAGCGGCTGGCGTCGGTCTACGGCGTGCCGGCGGGCAAGATCGTGGACGTCCCCAATCCGCTCGACACCGCCGCCTGGCGCCCCGCCGATCGGGCCGAGAGTCGCCGGGCGCTGGGACTGGGCGAAGACGAGGTGCTGTTCGTCACCCACGGCCGCGTGGACATCCCCCGCAAGGGGCTGGACGTGCTGCTGGCCGCCTGGCGCCGGGTCGCGGCCGCCCGCCCGACCGCTCGGCTGCTCATGATCGGCTCCGGTCAGGACGAGGCGGCGTTCCAGGCGATGATCGACGCCGACCCGCCGCCGCAGCTGGAGCGGCTGGCCTCCTACGTCACCGACCGGCAGGCGGTGCGCGCCCGCCTGTCCGCCGCCGACGCCTATGTCGCCGCCTCGCGGCTGGAGGGCCTGCCGGTGGCGCCGCTGGAGGCCATGGCCTGCGGCCTGCCCGTGGTCGCCACCGACATCCACGGCCTGTCCGACATCTTCGAGGCGGGCGAGGCCCACGGCGGCCTGGTGGTCCCGCCGGGCGATGCGGACGCGCTCGCCGCCGCCATGCTGCGCCTGCACGACGAACCTGAGTTGCGGAAGCGATTGGCGAAGGCGGCGCGGGTGAGGGTAGAGAGCCGGTTCGCGCCGGAGCAGGTGGGCGCGGCGCTGGCTGAGTTCATGCGCTCCCACACCCGGCGAAACAGACTCCCTTCCCCCTCGAGGGGGGAAGGGCGGGGATGGGGGTGCGCGCGCGACGCCGACAGGCCGGCGCTTGAGGTGAACCCGTCTTGGGTCTCCACCTCCGACGCGGAACTCCCGACCCTCGGCGAGAGCACCCTCCACCCCGCCCTCCTCGCCTCGAGGGAGGAGGGAGAAGAACATCGCGCCTCGACATCTCTCACCCTCGACGTCGCCATCTGCACCTGGAATCGCGCCGACGACCTCGACCTGGTGCTGACCGCGCTGGCCGGCCAGGCGGTCTCCGCCGACGTCGAGTGGCGGGTGCTGGTGGTGGACAACGCCTCCACCGACCACACCTCAGCCGTCGTGGAGCGTCACGCCGCCTCCGGCGCGCTGCCCGGGCTGCGCCGCGTCCACGAACCCGAGCAGGGGCTGACGCCGGCGCGCAGGCGGGCGGTGCTGGAGACCTCCGCCGACTGGATCGCCTTCGTCGACGACGACAACCTGCTGGAACCCGGCTGGATCGCCGCCGTCGCCGCCGAGGCGCGCGCGCGGCCCGAGGCGGGCGGCATAGGGGGGCGGGTGGTGCTGGACTGGGTCGCGCCGCCGCCGCCGTACCTGAAGGAGTTCGGCTGGTGCTTCGCCGAGCAGGACCACGGCCCGGAGCCCCGCGCCGTCGACAACCTGGCCGGGGCGGGCATGGTGCTGAACCGCCGGGCGCTGGTCGAGAGCGGCTGGCTGGACCGGCCGCTGCTGGCCGACCGGACCGGCGCGCGGCTGGTCTCCGGCGGCGACGCCGAGATCGCCCAGCGGGTGCGCGCGACCGGACGCGAGCTCCGCTACGTGCCTGGCGCGGTGCTGCGCCACCGCATTCCGCCGGGCCGAATGACCCGGGAGTACCTGTTTCGCATCGCCGCGGGGCTGGGCGCGTCGGAGGCGCAGGTGGCGACCTTGGCGTGGCGCGACGACCTGGCCGGGTGGCGGCGGCAGATGCGCGCCAGCCTGAAGCGGCGCGCGGGCTGGGCGCTGACCCGGCTCCGCGCCGCGCTCGTCCGCCGCTCCGGCTTCACCGCCGCGCTGGCCTGGAGCGCCTACGCCTGGGGCCTGTATCAGGCGTCGTCCAGGCCGCTCGGCCGGGCCTGAACCGCGCCTAAGCGGGCTCGCCCTGCAGCGCGCCTTCCTCGGCCCGGTGCCAGGTCCAGGCGCTTTCGACGATGGCCTTCAGGTCGTACTGCGGCCGCCAGCCCAGCACGTCGCGGGCCTTGTCGTTGACGGCCACCAGCACCGGCGCGTCGCCCTCGCGGCGGGGGGCCGGCTCGACGGGGAACGGCCGCCCGGTCACCTGCTCGATCGTGGCGATCAACTCCTTCACCGTCGTACCCGTGCCGGTGCCGAGGTTGAACACGTCGCTGTTTCCCCCCGCCAGCAGGTGCTTCAGCGCCAGCACGTGGGCGTCGGCCAGATCCAGCACGTGGATGTAGTCGCGCACAGCGGTGCCGTCGCGGGTGTCGTAGTCGGTGCCGAACAGCTTGAAGCCCTGGCGCTTGCCCAGCGACGCCTGCAGAGCCAGAGGGATGGCGTGGGTCTCCGGCTCGTGACGCTCGCCGATGCGGCCCTCGAAGTCCGCGCCGGCGGCGTTGAAGTAGCGCAGGCACACCGATCGGAAGCCGACGTACCGGTCGTAGTCGGCCAGCGCCTGCTCGACCATCAGCTTGGACCGGCCGTAGGGGTTCAGCGGCGCCTGGGGGTGGCCCTCGTCCATCGGCACGCGGACCGGATCGCCGTAGGTCGCGCAGGTCGAGGAAAAGACGAAGGCGTTGGCTCCGCCGCGCCGCGCCGCCTCGATCAGGTTGATCGCGCCGCCCACGTTGTTGTCGTAGAAGCGGCCGGGCGCCTTCACCGACTCCCCCACCTCGATCAGGGCGGCGAAGTGGATCACCGCCACGGGCCGGTGCCTGGCGAACACCTCGTCCAGCCGCGCGCCGTTACGGATGTCGCCGCGCTCCAGCGGTCCCCACTGCACGAACTGCTCGTGGCCGTTGGACAGGTCGTCGTAGACCACCGGCTTGAAGCCGGCTTCCGCCAGGCGAAGACAGGTGTGCGAGCCGATGTAGCCCGCCCCGCCGGTCACCAGCACCGTTTCGCCGCTCATGTGTCGTCGCCCCTTGTCGGTTGTCGTGAAAAAGGCGGCCCCGAAGGACCGCCTTATCCATCAGGTTTTCAGGACCGTCAGCCCTGGGTGTGCGGCCGCAGCACGATCTCGACCCGGCGATTCTGCGCCCGGCCCTGATCGGTGTCGTTGCTGGCGATCGGCTGGTTCTCGCCGCGACCGGCCACGAACAGGCGGTCACGCAGCACGTTGCGGCTGATCAGATAGCCCGCGACCGAACCGGCGCGCTGTTCGGACAGGCGCTGGTTGTAGTCGGCGGCGCCGTCGGCGCTGGCGTGGCCGACCACGTCCACGTAGGTCGCCGGATATTCGTTCAGCACCCGGCCCACGTCGTCCAGCACCGGATAGAACTTCGGATCGATGTCCGAGCGGTTCAGGGCGAAGGTCACGTCGCTGGGCATCTGCAGGATGATGTTGTCGCCCTGACGGACGACGTTCACGCCGGTGCCGGCCATTTCCTCGCGCAGGCGGGCCTGCTGCTTGTCCATGTACTGGCCGACCGCCGCGCCGGCCAGCGCGCCGATGCCCGCGCCGATCAGGGCGTTCTGGCGGCCTTCCTGGCTCTTGTTGGTGTTGGTCATGTAGCCCAGGCCCGCGCCGATTGCCGCGCCCAGCAGGGCCCCGCTGCCGGTGTTGTTGCGCACCCGCTCGCCGGTGTTCGGATCGGTGGTGGTGCAAGCCGCGACCATGGCGGATGCGCCCGCGATGAGGGCGAGTTTCTTCAGCATAAGACGTACCTCTACAGATGCCCCTTCGGCCCTAGGAACGGCGTCCCTGCTGCGAAGGTTCCCTGAAGGGCGGCGCCCGAGCTTCGGCGAACGGCCTTTTCAGATCATCGAGGAACGGCGAACCGGTTCCCTCAGACGTCCTATGATAAGGTCGAATGTAGGGGATGCCGAGTATTTCTCATATCATTAACCCGTTACCTCGGCTCCGCTGGAACAACGCTTCGCCGATCGCATTGGTCTGGTCCTCAGTAGCCCAGAGTAGCGTAAGTCATGGTTCAGCGTGCCCGTCCTCCCGCTCCCGTTCGTCCCGCGGCCGAACGTCTGGAACTCTGGGGCGGGGTGGAATGCACAGTGAACCGGGTTGGCGACCAGTGGTTCGACCAGACCCCGCGCACCGGCCACGAGCACCGCATCGGCGACCTGGACCTGTTCGCCGACCTCGGCGTCACCTCCCTGCGCTACCCGGCCCTGTGGGAGCGCATCTCGCCGGGGCGGCCCGAAGACCGCGACTTCCGCTGGACCGACGAGCGGCTGGCGCGCATCTACGACCTCGGCATGAACCCGATCCTGACCCTGTGCCATCACGGCAGCGGCCCGTCCTGGACCAGTCTGGTCGAGGACAGCTTCGCGCCCGGGCTGGCGGTCCACGCCGCGGCGGTGGCGCAGCGCTATCCCTGGGTTCGGGGCTGGACCCCGGTCAACGAAATCCTGACCACCGCCCGGTTCAGCGCGCTCTACGGCTACTGGTATCCCCACACCCAGGACGAGGGGCTGTTCTGGACCGCCCTGCTGAACGAGGTGGACGCCACCCGTCTGGCGATGCGCGAAATCCGCAAGATCAACCCGCGGGCGCGGCTGATCCAGACCGACGACCTCGGCTACTGCCACGCCACCGAGCCGCTCCGGTGCGAGGCGGACTATCAGAACGAGCGCCGCTGGATGGGCTGGGACCTGCTGTGCGGCATGGTCGTGCCCGGCCACGCGCTGTGGGACCGGCTGGCCTCGCACGGGCTGGAGGACCGGCTGCGGGCGATCGCCGACGACCCCTCCCCGCCGGACGTGATCGGGATCAACCATTACCTGGCCAGCGAGCGGCTGCTGGATCACCGGATCGAGCGGCACGTGAACCGGGCCGTCGCCGACCGCGAGCTCGGAAACTGCGCGGGCGTGCCCTACGTCGACGTGGACGCGATCCGCACCCTTCGTTCGGGCTTGGTCGGCGTGCCGGCGCTGCTCAGGCAGGCGGCGGAGCGCTACGGCCGTCCGGTGGCGATCACCGAGTGCCACAACGGCGCCAGCCGCGAGGAGCAGGTTCGCTGGTTCGTCGAGGTGTGGAACGGCGCCCAGGCGTTGCGCGACGAAGGCGTGGAGGTGCTGGCGGTGGCGGCCTGGTCTCTGCTGGGTTCCTGCGACTGGAACCGGATGGTCACCCGCTTCATCGGCCACTACGAGACCGGGGTCTACGACGTGCGCTCGGGCGAGCCCCGGCCGACCATGCTGGCGGGCGTGCTCAAGGACCTGGCCGCCGGGCGGGAGCCGCAGGCGGTGGGGCTGGACCAGCCCGGCTGGTGGCGGCGCCCGTCGCGCTTCTACGACGCCCCGCCGGTTTCCGACGGCGCCTACGAGACCGGTCGCGGCGGTCTGCGGCCGGGCGAACGGCCGCTGCTGATCGTGGGCGGCGACGGGGTTCTGACACGGCTTCTAGCCCGCGCGTGCGAGCTGCGCGCCTTGCCTTACGTGCGCCGCCCCGAGGCCGACCTGCGGACGCTGGAGAGCCTGGAGCCCTGGGCGGTGGTCGACGGGCGCGACTGGGCGGGCGTGGGCGAGGAGCCGCTACCCTGGGCGGCCGGCCGCTGGGACGGCGCCGGAACCTGGGCCGGCTTCGCCCCTCCGGAGGCGCTGGTTCAGGCCTGCGCCAGGGCGGAGGTGCGCTGCGCCGTGTTCACCGCCCACGACCTGTTTCACGAGGTGGACGAACGGCTGGCCGACCTCGGCGGCGACCGGCTGCTGCTGGCCCGCACCGACCGGCTCTACACCCCGTGGGAGCGCTTCCGCTTCCCGGTGCGCGCCCTGGACTCGCTCGAGGCGGGGCTGAGCGTGCGCGCCGATGCGGAAACGCCGTGGGACCACGCCTACGGCCCCGACGTGATCGACGCGGTGCTGGACCTGCTGATGGACCAGGTGTCCGGGGGCGTGACCCTGATCCCTCCGAGCCCTGGTCCGAGGCCGAGTTCGCCCGTGAGTTGGCGGTCGCGGCAGATTGCAATCCGGCCTTGGTGATCGCCGAGGGACGCGAGACGGCGACGTGGGCCGGCGCGCCGTCCAGCCTGCTGCCGCCGGGCGAGACGACCCTGGAACGCTTCGTGCGCGAGAGCCGCTGCGCCCGGGCGCTGGGCGAGGCCGCCGTGTCCCGCCGCCGCGACGAGCCGCGCCAGCAGGCCGCCGAATGACGGCCCGCCTCAGACCGCCAGCAACCCGCCCATCACCGCGGCCATGACCACGATCGCCGCCGCTCCGGCCAGGTTCAGCTTGAGCCCCGCCGACAGCATACGACCCATCGGCGCCAGGCCGGTGCCGTAGGCGACCGCGTTCGGGGCCGTGGCGGTCGGCAGCATGTAGCCGAGGCTGGCCGCCAGCGAGACGGGGAACACCAGCAGCAGCGGGTCGATCCCCGCCGCCTTGGCGAACGCCGCCACCACCGGCAGCATGGCGGTCAGCGTCGCCACGTTGGACATCAGCTCGGTGGCGACCAGGGTGACCAGGACCAGCACGCCGACGATCAGCCACGGCGGGTAGACCTGCAGGAACGACAGGGCGTCGCCGATCCAGGCGGCCACCCCGGTGACCTCCAGCCCCTTGGCCAGCGCCAGGCCGCCGCCGAACAGAAGCACGATCCCCCAGGGGATGCGCTCGGCCGTGCGCCAGTCCAGCAGGCGAGGGGACTGCGCCGATCCGGAGGGCAGCAGGAACAGCAGGAAGGCGCCGGCGACGGCGATGCCCATGTCGGTGATCCCCGACAGGCCCGGAACCTTGACCAGCAGCTCGCGCGTCATCCAGGCCAGAGCCACCAGGGCGAACACCGCCAGCACCCGGGTTTCGGCCTTCGACATCGGTCCGAGCGCCCGCAGGGCGTCGTCCAGCACCTTGCGCCCGATGGCGGCGTCGCCGGCGTTCGCCTTGGGCAGCCCCCGCGTCAGCATCCAGGCGGTGAACGGCAGCAGCACCGCCACGATGGGCAGGGCCAGCGCGCTCCAGCGCGCGAACGACATCGGCTCTCCGGCCTCGGTCAGGAAGCCCATGGCGATCAAATTGGTGGGCGAGCCGACCGGGGTGCCCATGCCGCCGACCGAGGCGGCGTAGGCGACGCCCAGCACCAGCGCGGTCCCGAACTTCGGGTCGTCGTAGCCGGCGTCGGCCATGGCCTTGGCCACCCCGACCGCGATCGGCGCGAACATCAGGGCGGTGGAGGTGTTGGAGATCCACAGCGAGATCGCGCCCGCGCCCAGGATGAAGCCGGTGACGATCAGTGACGGCCGCGCGCCGACCTTCGAGGCGATAGTCAGGGCCGCGCGCGCGTGCAGGTTCCAGCGCTCGATGGCCTTGGCGATCATGAAGCCGCCGATGAACACGAAGATCACCGGGTCGGCGTAGGGCGCGGCGGCCGGCGCGGCCTTCATGATGCCGGTCGCCGGTAAAACGATCAGCGGCAGCAGGGCGGCCGCGGCGGGCGGAACGGCCTCGGTGATCCAGAAGGTCACCATGGTCCACATCAAAGCCAGGGTGATCCAGCCGGGCCAGCTCAGCCCCGCTTGGGGCCCAAGCGCCAGCATCAGCGCCGCGCCGCCGATCCCGACCAGCAGGCCGACGCCGCGCCCGACCCGGCCGAAGCCGCCCTCCTCGTCCAGCGGCAGTCGCGCGCCCTGCGACAGCGAAACCATGAACGTCCCCCGTGTCTCCCCTGGCGAAAGTCTGTAGAACCGCGGCGCTGTTGTCACCAAGGATCGCGCCCATGCCCGTCGCCGACGCGCAGCTGCCCGCCTCGATCGAGCCGGTCTCCATGTCCCGCTGGGAGGCCGACTTCGACGGCTTCGCCCGCGACCTCGGCGGCTCGTTCCAGCGGTTCGGCTTCGCGGTGATCGCCGACCACGGCCTGGAGGAGGCCCTGATCGGCGCGGCGTTGGGCGACGCGAAAGCCTTCTTCGCCCTGCCGGACGAGACCAAGCGCGCCTACCACGTGCCCGGCAAGGGTGGGGCGCGGGGCTACACCCCGTTCGGCATCGAGACCGCCAAGGGCGCGACCCACCACGACCTGAAGGAGTTCTGGCACGTCGGACGAGAGCTGCCGGAGGGCCACCCTTACCGCCGCTACATGCCTGACAACCTGTGGCCGTCGGAGGTCCCGGCCTTCCGCGAGCACGTCTGGGGCATGTTCGAGGCGCTGGACGCCATGGGGCTGAAGGTGCTGGCGGCGATCGCCCGCTACCTGGGGCTGGAAGACCGGTTCTTCGACGACAAGGTGAAGCTCGGCAACTCGGTGCTGCGCCTGCTGCACTACCCGCCGGTCCCGGCCGACGGCCCGCACGTGCGCGCCGGGGCGCACGAGGACATCAACGTGATCACCCTGCTGCTGGGGGCGGAAGAGGCCGGGCTGCAGGTGAAAGACCGGGGCGGCGAGTGGCTGCCGATCAACCCGCCGCCGGGCGCGCTGGTCTGCAACATCGGCGACATGCTGCAACGGCTGACCAACCACGTGCTGCCGTCCACCACCCACCGGGTGGTGAACCCGGCGCCGGAGCGGCGCGGCTTCTCGCGCTACTCGACCCCGTTCTTCCTGCACTTCGAGCCGGAGTACCTGATCGAGACCCTGCCGGACTGCGTCACGGCCGAGAACCCGGACCGCTACCCCGAGCCGATCACCGCCGACGGCTACCTCCAGCAGCGCCTGCGCGAGATCAAGCTGGCCTGAGCCCGGGACCCCGCTCCGCGCCTCGGCGAAGCGGGGTCGGGGTCGTCAGGCGCTCCAGCCGCAGCGCTCCTTTTTGTTCTGCTCCGTCAGCCAGACGTTCAGCGGCGCGAAGTAGTCCGCCACCGCCGAGGCGTCGTTGCCGCGCTCGCCGGTGAAGGCCTGCATGGCCTCCTGCCAGGGCCGCGACTGGCCCATCTCCATCATGGTGTTGAAGCGCGCGCCCACGTCCTTGTCGCCGTAGATCGAGCAGCGGTGCAGCGGCCCGGTCCAGCCGGCCTGCTTGCAGGCCGCGCGGTGGAACTGGAACTGGTAGATGTGGGCCAGGAAGTACCGGGTGTAGGGCGTGTTGCCCGGCACGTGGTACT
>Ga0196964_10001505_pt1 | contig 11855 bp, 12 predicted proteins | sample S1_10metaG_FD_148615 | JGI IMG/M metagenome (GOLD analysis project Ga0196964, IMG submission 148615) | Soil microbial communities from Anza Borrego desert, Southern California, United States - S1_10 | ecosystem: Environmental > Terrestrial > Soil > Desert | place: USA: California | collected...
GGCCGGTAACGGAATATATTGAAAATGCTAAAACACTTATTGATATGGCGAAAGCAAGTGGTGCCGACGCGGTGAAGTTCCAAACGCATCAGGTGCAAGACGAGCAGTTGGAGATTAAGGTGCAAAGTCCTCATTTTAATGGGCAGGACAGGTATGCCTGGGTTAAACGGAATACTGAAGCTACACCGTTGGAATTTTGGAGAGCTATAAAAGATTATGCTGAAGAGAAAAATATAACATTTTTTTCCACCCCTATGAGCCGGAACTCGGCCAAGTTGCTTGAAGGGATCGGGGTTCCATTTTGGAAAGTTGGTTCAGCGGATATCCTGGATTTTGTTATGCTGGACTACATAGCAGAAACTAGAAAGCCGGTTATCATTTCCTCCGGGATGGTAAACTTCGACGACTTGGACATGTCGATCACCATGCTTGAGAAAAGGGGAGTTGACGTTGCAGTGCTTTATTGTATTAGCCAATATCCATGCCCCTTGTCTGAGTTCAACTTGAGGACTATTCAAAAAATTCAGCAAAAATACCCGCATCTTGTGGTGGGATTCTCTGACCATTCTATAGAGACTGAGCGAGTGGACCAGGCTGCGGTAAGTTTAGGAGCGCGAATAATTGAAAAACATTTCACTGGTTCGAAATCATGGTGGGGACCTGATCATAAAGCTTCTTTAGAGCCCAGTGAGTTTGCTGCAATGGTTAAGGCAGTGCGAAGCGAAACATATACCTTGTCCGAAGCTGATGAGTTTTTGGGTGACATAGAAAAACCTTTGCAAGGCTCTCAGAGTAAGTTCATACCTATTTTTTTTAAAACGCTCGTGGCTGCAAAACCTCTTGCTGCGGGCAGTATTCTAAAAATAGAAAATGTAAACGCTATGCGGCCGCTTGGGTTTGCAGAAGGCATCCCATCCAAGGAATTGTATACATACCTTGGCAGGGTCTTGAAGGTTGATATTTCTGAAGGCGCTATATTAAAGCCTGAATTTTTTTCATGAGACGACGAATTGCTGTAGTTATTACAAATCGAGCGCCATACGGACGGCTGCTCCCTGTAATCAAAGCGCTTAAAGACCATCCTGGCATAGAATTGCAAATTATCTTGGCCACGAGTAATATCTTGGATTCTCTCATCTTTGTATTGCGTTACGGTAATTTTTGGTATGTGTTGCAGAGACTTGTCTTGCATTTGTATTACCAGACTGTTGTGTTGCTAAAAAAACGTAAGCTTTTCTCACGGGCAGATCCTATAGAACATGACTTACTCGCTTCAGGATTGCAAGTCACGGTACGGGTGCCGTTGTTCATTCATCAAAATAACCTGGAGGATATGGCTAAAGTGATTGGTGTAGGACTTTTTGCATTACCCGAAGTTTTCAAATCTTTAAAATCTGAGGTAGTCCTAGTGCATGCTGACCGTTTTGAGATGCTTGCGGTAGCTATAAGTGCTGCCATGAGTAATTTGCTCATTGCCCATACCCAGGGTGGAGACATTACTGGTAGCATTGACGAGTCAGTTCGGCACGCGATTTCAAAGTTTGCGCAAATACATTTTCCAACAACTGAGGTAAGCAAGCGACGCCTTATTCGCATGGGGGAAAATCCTGAAAGTGTATTTATGGTAGGTTGTCCCACCATTGATTATGTGAAGTCTTTGACTTTGGATATTACCGATGATTTGTATGAACATTTGGCTAAAGGATATGGAAAAGTGCCAGATTTGTCATTACCGTATGTATTGGTAATGCAGCATCCAATTACTACTGAGCATAATGCTGCAGGCAGTGACATAGTACATACGTTGAGTGCGGTGCAACAGCTCGGCCTGCAAACCATAGTCATTGGGCCGAATATCGACGCAGGAAGAGATGCAATTGGCCAAGAGATTAACAAGTTTATAGAAACACACACATTGCCATCTTTGTTAATTCACAAATCACTCAGACCTGAGGATTTTTATAGGGTATTGGGTCACGCGACAGTGGCTATAGGCAACTCATCTAGCTTTATTCGTGAAGGGTCGTATCTCGGGACCCCATGCGTATTGGTGGGCAAACGACAGGGTCACAGAGAAAGAGGCGAAAATGTTGTTGAAGTGAATGCATATGCACAAGATATAGTAGAGGCAGCCAAAAAGCAGATTGCTCATGGTCGTTACTCTCAAGATATGCTTTTTGGCTCGGGCAACGCGTCTACACAAATTGCAAATATTCTGGCTGAGTATAATCCGCCAATTCAAAAAAGATTTTATGAAACAACTTAACATACTCGGCGTTATTACAGCACGTGGAAATTCCAAGGGATTGCCTGGGAAAAACATTAAAATGCTCGGTGGTCGACCGCTTATTTTGTATACGCTCGCTCAAGCCAGATTTTCAAAAACTATAACTCATCTCATAACATCAACCGATAGCCGCGAAATAGCGCATGTGGTCCAAGCCGCAGGTGGTGATGTGCCTTTTCTGAGGCCGCCCGCTCTTGCTACAGATACCGCAACCCATACTATGGTTTTGGAACATGCTATCACATACATGGAGCGTATGCATGGTTTGGTTTATGATTATATAGTCACGTTACAGCCAACTAGTCCGTTTCGTGCTGTAAGTGACATTGATCTCACTGTGGAAAAAATTATTGCCCAACAGGCAGACAGTGCGATAACCATTGCAGAGGTCGAACCAAACCGCGGCCCGCAGAAAATGTTTGAAAAGGACGTGGATGGGAATTTTCGCCCTTTAGTTATGGCTCCGCACACGAGAAGACAAGAAGTTCCCAAATATTATATGCGGACATCTGCGGTATTTGTTACCAAGCGCGATGTAATCTTGGAAAAACAAAGCATGTTTGGCGATTCCACTGCAATGCACGTGGTACCTGCTCAAAGATCAGTAGATATAGATACCCCCCTGGATTTTCATGTTGCCGAATATATGTTCCATCATTTACCTATTACTCCTGATGGGTTAGTTAATGAAGTCATGTCACAATGAAACCTTTTAAGACAATAGGTACTGGCCTTGTGTGGAACGTTGTTACCACGTATGCCTCAAAATTGGTAGGTTTCGGCACGATTTTTATTATCTTGTCTCGCCTATCAGCGTATGAGTATGGTGTTGCGGAATTGGCGCTTTCGATTACTGTTTTTATGAGTATTTTTTTATTACCGGGCTTGAGCAATGTCGTTATAGTAGATATGGGGGTTGAAAAAGGAGCAGGTAATTCAGAAAAAGCCCAAGGCATGTTCGTCGCATACTTCAAACTAGTATTTAGTTTGGGTATTGTAGCATGGGCACTGGTTTTTTTTGGTGCAAGCTTTATTGCCCAGTATTCGGGAGAATATAGTTCTTACCTGGTGAAAATTGTATCTTTCACCTTAGTAATGGCGCCCATAAGGTCTCTGTATACGATCCTGTTTTCCTATGCGTTGCGTTACGCGGAGCTTTCGTTTATTGGCTTTTTTGAGGAATTGATTAAACTGGTTATGGTCTTGGCTTTTCTTGTACAGTATGACAATGGGCCAGGTGGCTTACTGTGGGCTACGGTTGCCTCCCAAGTAGGCGCGCTCATACTACTCGCGCCAAAGTTTTACCAAATTTACAAACAAAGTTTTTCAAAAAATCCAATGCCAATATCTATTACCACTCTTTTTACTGGACATAGTTTTTGGAGTATTTTAGGGACATATATAGGCAGTTTTGGACAGAGTATGCGGACGTGGATAGTCAAGTTTATGTTGGGTACTGAAGCTGTAGCGCAGGTCAATGTAGCTTTTGGGTTGATCGGCCATACCCAGTCTTTAATGCCGCTCAGTAAAGTTATTGCACCGTTGCTGCCTCAGTACATGTATGACAAAATAAAGTTTGTAATGTTGCTTGTAAAGAGCATTAAGTACCAATTTATTGGTCAGATCTTAGTTACCATTCCAGTGTGTTTGTTCATACCTATTTTTATTCGCACTTTTTTTGGCGAGTACACTCAGGCGGTGCCAATTTTTTATTTATTCATACCTATGCTGATAACGAGTGGTTTTGATGTGTATGTAGTTGCCGCATTTATGTCGCTTAAAGCTCAAAAAAATATGCTCTTTGCGGTCTTTTATAAAGTAATACTGACCGCTCTAATCCTGCCAATTTGTATACAATATTACGGAATATACGGTGTACCACTGGGGTTGTTTCTAGTAAGCTGTTGGTTTGTATACGAACGGTATACACGTTTGAAAAAAATCTTGCCTGAATTCGCGCTTCATTGGAAAGACATTATCAGGTATGATGAGTTTGATGCTTTGATTCTTAGACGAATTTGGGCAATGTGTCTGAGATTTACCAGATTTATGCATCTCAAAATTAAAAATTGACAGACTAAAAGTATGTTGCATCATATTAAAAGAGCCACGCAGAAGAGAATTATCCGGTATCTAATTTCCGGAGGAACAGCCGCGAGTGTAAATTTAGGGTTATTTGCAATACTGATCCGCATAGTATCATGGCATCCGGTATATTGTTCAGTTATTGCCACTGGTGTGGCATTTTGGGTGAGTTTTCTTATGCAAAAATATTTTACCTTTCAAGAATCCAGCAAAATACACCTCAGACAGACCATGCATTATTTTTTAACATTTGTGCTCGGTTTGTCGCTCACTTCATTTTTCTTTTACATAATTCATCAATTCACTGGTTGGAAAGTGATTTCGCAGGCACTCGCAGCTATACTTACTGCGTGTATTACATTTTTTATTTATAAGCATATAGTCTTTACTCCCAAGAAGTTACATAATACTGATATCTATATTGAACCATGAATATATTAGTAACAGGCGGTGCAGGATTTGTGGGATCAAATTTAATTAAGCGTTTGGTGTTAGCAGGCCACACGATAGTTTCGTTAGATAACTATTTCGCAGGAAGCGTTGCGAATCACATACCTGGTGTGGAGTACATCAAGGGTCATACCAAAAATATTGAGAATCTTGTTGCTGAGAGTTATGATTTGGTTTTTCATTTAGGTGAGTATTCTCGGACTGAAAAAAGTTTGACTGAACCCGAGCTTGTATGGGATCTGAATTCAGCAGGTACCATGGCTGTACTTGAGTATTGTCGAAAAAGAAATGTACGCATTATATATGCCGGTTCATCAACTAAGTTTGCGGATGACGGAGCAGGAAAATACCAGAGTCCTTACGCATACAGTAAAGCGACAAACTCTGAGCTTGTTCGTAATTACGGCCAATGGTATGGTTTACCATACGCGATTGCATATTTTTATAATGTATATGGCCCGGGTGAAAGAGGTGAAGGACCATACGCTACATTAATTGAAATATTCAAGCAAAAATTTCTTAGAGGCGAACCATTGATTGTGACAGCGCCAGGCACGCAGCGAAGAATTTTTACTCATGTTGATGATATTGTTGACGGCTTGATGCTTATAGCAGAAAAAGGCCAGGGAGATGACTACGGTTTGGGGGCAGATGAGTCCTACTCAGTTTTGGAAATAGCTCGGATGTTTTCTACGGATATAATCATTGGACCTGAAAAACCTGGGAATAGAATGTCAGCTAATCTTGACGCTACGAAGTCAAAAACTTTAGGTTGGAGTGCGAAGCGGAGGGTTGAAGACTATATAAAAGATATCGTTAAGAACAAAAATTGACAGGCTACCAAACTATTGGTACTGTCTTTAGACACTTATATAGCAAAGGAGAAAGTGAATGCAAAGAAGAGTTAGTTTTTGGTCTGGCATTAACTTGTCGTGGACTGTGTTTCTCGGAGCACTAACTGTGGTATGCTGTGGTAGTCTTTCCTTTTACGTATGGGAGACGCCCGCGATAAAATCTGCTCTACATTTTCCTTTATGGGCAGGGTTAATTCTACACGGTATATGGGTTGGATGGCGGAGCGACAAGATTAATGCGATTGACGTCCGTGCAGCAGAGTATTTTGCGCTGTTCCACGCAATGTTGGCTTTTGGGGCAATAACTATATGGTTGCTTCGAGTGGTTCTCTTTGGGCAAAAAATATCATACTTGAGCTGTGCTGGTGCTATTGCGCTCATGGTATTGTCTTGGTCAGTATGCATGCTTATAGGGCTCGTTGTCTATGACATTGTACACAAGACTGTAACCCCTGCTTAGATTTCAAGCAGTCCTAACGAGTTGTTGGGGCTGCTTGCTTGTTTTTACAGGCGGCAATATACTTAGGATAGTTAATTTTTTCATTTTATGGACAAACAAATCTTTCAGGAGAATGTGAATAGGGAAAACAGTCAGGCGGTAGAGCCGAATGCCATTAAGCAGGACAAGAGCGGGTTGAAAATAGGAGTGATAGGCGGGGGTTTTGTTGGTGGGTCTGTGGCCCATTTTTTTAAAGTCAACAACGCAGATGTTAAAGTGTACGACAAATATAAGCCCCTGGATACCCTGGAGGAGGCCTTAGCACAAGATTTTTTGTTTATAGCGGTGCCAACTCCTTCAACAGTAGCAAGCCCGGGCTCAGCCGGGGCGGCAGTGCACTACAGTGGAGACAAAATAGATCTTTCCTACATGGACGACGCCATGGCAAATGCTGCAAAGTCAAAAGCAAAAGCAGTGATTATAAAATCTACGGTAATTCCAGGTACAACTGATGCGTACCAGAAACAGTACCCACATTTAAAAATTTTGTTTAATCCTGAGTTTTTAACCGAACGTACCGCGCAGACAGATTTCCTATATCCAGACCGGCAGATTATTGGTTATACAGACCAAAGTTTTGACATCTCAGGAGTAATACTGGGGCTTTTGCCGCTGGCGCCATTTTCAAAAGTTATCACGGCTGCAGCTGCAGAAATGGTCAAGTACTTTGGTAATACCTGGTTTTCTACCAAGGTAGTTTTTGCAAACCAAATGTACGACCTATGTGAGAAGCTCGGCATAGACTACTATGAAGTAGCAGACTCAGCAGGGGCAGACCGCCGCATTGGTCGCTCGCACTTAGACGTCATGCACGGCGGTTTCCGAGGCTACGGTGGAAAATGTCTACCAAAAGACACGCGCGCCCTCATAGCTTTTGGTAAAGAGCATGGAGTAGAAATGGATTTGTTACAGAGTGTGGAAAAAATTAACGGCAAGCTAACAGGGGGGATTGATAGATAAATTGCTCACAGGAGAGCAGTATTCTTTATTTCCACATTACAAACCAGAATTTTTTGAAGAAGTTTTTTGGGACCACAGCTCCGCCACTACAGGCTGCAGGGTCGTAGGTGTGGTTGAGCTCTTCGGCATTGTGTGGAATCTGTTTGTATAGTTCCCCTATTTCCGACACGCTTTGACTGCCATAGGAAATGAGCAGTACGTCGTGATTTGCAATAGTCAGGTTATAGATGCTGCTTATTGGTTTGCCATTCAGCGTAAAACTTAAACGTTTGCCGTTTGCACCGTCTATGAGTACGTCTTTACGGTCAGTGACTAGTGTCTTGTCAGAAATGCCAAAACCTAAGTTAGCAAGCAAGTGTGCCCAGGTTGCCCCCGAGTCATGTACGTGCACCTCAAAGCCTTTGTTGTTATGTAGGTGTACTCTATCTTTTGGTCCTCGGTGTTCTGAAATTGAACACTTGGAAACTTCCTCCATATACACAGGGTTAGAAAAGTCATACATTTTACCGTCTATACTTAAGCCAAAATTAGCATGGTAATGTACGGTATCATCCTGAAAGCGTATCATGCGAATAGAACCCACTAAGAGCATGCCTACAATGATTGCAATAAGCGAAATTATAATAGTTTTTATCATATTTTTAGTATACTTCTTTACCTTAAAAAGTAAAAGCTCGCAAGTAGCGAGCTTTTCAGAAATCAATGTGCAGGGAGATGGTCATACAACTGCTCAACCGTGAGATATGGATTGGCGTCATGCCCTTGAACAAATTGAAGTTTGGCTCCTCGGATTTTATTTGTTGATTTAGTGAGGTTTATGATTTTTCTATTGCGAATATAATGCACAATCCAGCGGTATGCGCTTCCTCTTGATGAGCTTTTTTTGGCTACAGTAATAAGTGTTCCTGGAGGCACTGCAACCTGCTTGCCAAATAAGTCCAAAAAGACTGTATTGGTCAAGAGGTAAACATCCCCGAAGTTACGCTCCACTGGCAAGCCATCTTTGAGTAGATCCGCAGGCCTGTGAACATCAGTTGGGTTTCCAACAACCTCATAAATCTCGCCAAGCGCCGGTGCAATGTACTGCACTTTGCCGAATCTAAACATCACATTACCTCCTTTATATTCGTAGTGTAGCACTTTACTCTTTTTTCATAAATAATTAGTATAAGAGTAAGAAGTAGATTGGGGTATTCGTTATGACGCGGAAAAAAGCTTTGTTTTGGTGGCTGTTGCTTAGTTCGATGGTTGTTTTTTATATTAGCCTAGCCGTTGGTCTCGTGGTCCGTTTCCATGAGTGGGATGGGAGCCGTTTTTTTGAGCATGCGGCTATTTTTAGTCCTTTGTTTTTGTTATGGGCTTTAGTTTTTTTTGTTTTTGGGTTGTATGAAGTAAGGGTGTTTAGGCGGTATGTCCAAATTCTTGGAAGCCTGTTTAGCGCCCTTATTGCCTGTGGCTTGCTTTCGGTGATTTACTTTTATACGCAACCAAATTTGAGCTTTACCCCTCGCCGAGTACTCCTGTTTGTGCTGGTTGCTGCGCATGTGCTCTTCGTTCTTCTGTATTTGGCAGTGAAGCGGGGAATAAAAAATCGCTTACTTGAGTACGTCTACATGTTGAAGCAAAATAATTTTTCCCAATCACTTAAGTCTGTGATAGAAGAGCAGGACTTTTTGGGGTACCGATTCGCAGGGTACCTGGACGTACCCGAGCCACGCATTACCCACAGAGACTCAACAGTGGTGTTCCCAGATAATGCCCATGATGACTCCATAAGCAAGCTCTACCAACTACGTAACTTCGGCGTGAAGTTTGTTGATGAAGCAAACTTTTATGAACAAGTATTACGTCGAGTAAATCTTTTAAGCCTCCATCAGTTATGGTTTTTGGAGAATGTATCCTACAAGAACTCGGCGGCTTATGATGCGATCAAGCGGTTTGTTGATGTGATTTTGGGTATGGTCGGTTTGTTGTTTTTTGCAATAACCTTTCCACTAATAGCCCTCGTAATTGTTATAGACTCTCGTGGTCCTGTGTTTTTTGTGCAGCCACGCGTTGGTCTTAACGGGAAAGTGTATAACGTATATAAATACAGAACAATGACGGTGGGGAAAGGGGATACATGGACTGCTCAGGGTGACAACCGAATCACCCGAGTTGGCCGTTTTTTGCGGCGCACACGTATAGACGAGCTACCGCAAATGATTAACTTAGCAGCAGGTAACATGAGTTTAGTGGGGCCTCGTCCTGAGCAGGTTCACATAGTCGAACAGCTTAAGCAGCAGATACCCTTTTATGATGAACGGCATTTAGTAAAGCCTGGAGTGACAGGATGGGCACAAATAAACGACACATACGCTGCTTCTTTAGAGGAAACCAAGGATAAGCTTGAATATGATCTCTATTATGTAAAACATAGGAGTTTGTTGTTTGATTTGGAAATAATATTGAAGACGATTTATTATATTTTGTGGCCAAGAGGAAGGTGAAACCAGAGAAACACAATGTCTAATTTCTAATTCCAAAATTCTAATGAAATGTCTAAATGATTAATGAGTAATATAAAAAAATGTATGATTGGACATTTAAGCGTTTCATTAGAAATTAATAATTAGAAATTAGTCATTTTTGACATGTTTATGGTATAGTAAAGTCAGATGTCGAAACAAAAAGTAAAAAAAATCAGAGTTTGTTTTCTCATATTTTCGATTGCGTTCGCTTCTTTTGGCTGTGGAGGTCCCCCAGCTCCGGTTCAGCAGTCAGTAGTTTTGAAGTGGTGGAAACCATTTGATACCTCAGACGATGTGTATCACCTTATAGAGGCATACCGCACACTGCACCCTAATGTTGAAATCCAGTACACAAAGAAGAATATTGAAAATTACGAAACCGACTTACTTGAAGCCTTGGCTGCCGGTGAAGGGCCGGATGTTTTTTCTATAAACGATAGCTGGCTTCCTAAATATTTAAACAAAGTTACTCCAGCACCTGCCACACTCATGAACTACAACGACTACAACAAGACCTTTGTAGACGTAGTTGTTGATGATTTTACACGTGACCGTAAAATTTACGGCGTCGCGCTGTCTGTAGACAGCTTGGGCCTGTATTACAACAAAGACCTACTGCATAGCGCTGGTTTGTCACTCCCTCCAAAAACTTGGTCTGAGCTTTCTAGTATGGTGCCGAAGTTGTCGCGCCAGGACAGGAATGGCTATTTTATGAACTCAGCAGTACCGCTCGGCACTAACAGTAACATCAACCGCGCGCAGGATATATTGTACTTGTTTATGCTTCAGCGCCGAACACAGCCATATAGCCAGGACCGTACCGCTCCCACATTTGCACGAAGCATAACAGTAGGGAACAGGAGTATTGAGCCTGGCATAGAAGCACTGCAGTACTATACTTCATTTGCCAACCCTCGTTCGTCAAACTATAACTGGACTACAGCTTCAGACTACTCTACAGACGCGTTTGCAAATGGTCGAGCTACATTTGTGTTTGGCTATACGTATTTGCGTGACACTATAAATGCCAAATCCCCAAACTTAAACTATGACGTAGCGCCAGTCCCTCAACCTAATCTTGATGACCCTGCTGTAAACTTCGCAAATTACTGGGGCGAGGTGGTTTCCAAGCAAAGCAAGCATGCGCAGGTTGCATGGGATTTTCTGAATTTCATAACCCAGAATAAGCAAGCAGCAGCTTACGCTAAAAATAAACGTGTTGGTTCTTCAAGACGTGATATCATTGGCACTCAGGTCGCAGACCCGGAAATAGGGGTGTTTGCTAACGCAAGCCTCACTGCAAAAGCGTTCTACCGCCCAGACCAGGCAAAAATAGATAGAATCATCCTGGATGCCATAGACGCAGTGAACTTTCGAGGTAAAACCTCAGAAGAAGCGCTCATTGAAGCAGAGCAAAAAGCCGCCACCATAAAACAAGAAGGCTTTTGATGAGCGTAAAGTGTAGAGCGTAAAGAAAAAAACAAATTTATGAAAAAATTCTTTTACACGACTTTTATTTTTTTTGCTTCCTTGGTATTTGTATTTTCTTTTGTTCGGCTTGACGCTCCTATTGCGTATGCGCAAAATACCCCGCAGACCGGTGTAAGTACGAGTATTATTACTGAAGTGGCTAAGAATGGCCTGGTGCCGTGTGGGAATCCGGGGCAGTCTAAGTGCACCATAATGCATATTTTTTTCCTGTTTGGACGCGTGACTAACTGGCTTATTGCAGTTGCAGGTATTTTTGCAACCCTGCAGATAGTTAGAGCAGGGTTTGGGTATGCCTTTGCAAATGGCTCCCAAGAAGCGATTACGGCTGCTACAAAGGGGTTAACTCAGGCTGTAGTTGGATTGGTCTTGTGCTTAATTGCTTACGCAATCGTCAGCACTATTCTCCTTGGACTCCTCGGTATAAAACCAGGCCTAAGGATGCCAGCAGGAGTAAACATTATCAGCGCGCCCTTTAAATACATTTGTCCTAAGTATGATGAAGCAACCGGAAAAGCCCCCACAAATAATGGCAATGTAGAGTGTTATTGATGGTATTTTCTACGGCGGGAGACCCGCACTTTGAAAAATTATAGATATAATAAAAATTCTCACATTATCGCAAGTGAGAATGACACATAATGTTTTCAAAATTTCCACACATTTTCATACTCACCCTCCTCACCCTCTCAGGCTTTTTCCTCACACCCACTCCCGCCCAA
>Ga0196964_10001506_pt1 | contig 11850 bp, 10 predicted proteins | sample S1_10metaG_FD_148615 | JGI IMG/M metagenome (GOLD analysis project Ga0196964, IMG submission 148615) | Soil microbial communities from Anza Borrego desert, Southern California, United States - S1_10 | ecosystem: Environmental > Terrestrial > Soil > Desert | place: USA: California | collected...
TTACGCCATAAGTGCGTTCAAACCCATAAAATCCGCAGAATCTGCAAAACCCCACTAAAATCCATAAAATCCTATAAATCCCAAAACAAACTTAAAACCAAAACAATCCATAAAACCCGTAGTGTAACTATTTTTTGTGTAATGGTGTTTTTCCATTATGCAATACGTAAACCTTTTTCCAGGTCTGGGCTATCTGGTCTAAATAATTGCTCGATGTCTTAACAATATTTGCTTAGTTTTTAGTACATAGTATTTATTGTTCTTTGTTTTATTAAGAAAAAATAGTAGTTAGCTATGATTTTTCTTATAATGGCTAGCTGAGCTTTGCTATTGGCTAATAGCGGAAAATGGGGGCGGGTGCAGGTTATACTTACCTGTTAGGGAAGTATAAACCGTTGCACCCGAAGAACTGAGGGTCAACGGTTCTCTTTTCTTCATTTTTTCAAAAAATTTAGCAATAAAACCGGAAATTTATAAATTTAAGGAAAAATTTTTATGGCAAAAAGACCAAGTTTGATAAAGCAAGTAAAGGATGTATTGGATAAGTTAGCTAGATTTGGAGAGTCCAAGCATGAGGAAAAAGAGAAGAAAAAGCTTGAGGCTAAAGCTAGTGGGTTGAAGGGATGGAACCCAGCTAGAGTTGATGGGATTTATTCTATTGTGACTATGAAAACTTATCGTAGAGAGTGTGTTAATTTTGTTGAGTGGGCGAAAAAAGAATATGGTTGCAGATATTTAGAGGAATGTAAAACTCATGCTAATCAATACCTAGCCAATAAAATTGAAGTTGGTAACTCGGCCTGGTCAGTCCAAACCATAAGATCCGCTTTAAGAAAGCTTTACCAGGATCAAAATTTGACTAATGAAGTCAAATTGCCCATCAGAAGAAAAAATGAAATAAAACGTAGCAGGGGTGAGAAAGCTATGGACGCTAAATTTTCTCCTGAGAGAAACCGTGACTTAGTGGACTTTTGTAGAGCTACTGGGTTGCGACGTCATGAATTAAAAGCCCTAAAAGTTATTGACGTCTATGAGAAAAATGGAAGGTGGCAAGTTGATGTTCATCAAGGTAAAGGCGGTAGAGCTAGATCTGTTACTGTATTAAAAGAATTTCAAAATAGGGTAGTAGAAATTATTTCCAATAAAGCAGAAGACAGCCAAGTATTTGATAAAATTCCAGTTAGAGCAGATATTCACTCTTACAGAAGAGAATTTGCGGCTAGCTGTTATAAAGAGTTATCAGGAAAAGAGTTTAACCCTAAAGATAAGGATAAGGACGCAATGCAAAAAGTTAGCGAGGCTTTAGGGCATAACCGCTTAGATGTAGTCACCAGAAATTATTTAGGCTAAAAATATTGATAGACTAGAGCTAAGAAAAATCTGAGCCTCTTTGACTAAAGTTGTATTCTGATTGTATTAAAACTAAAAAGGTTTTCCAGTTTTAATGTTAAAAAAGAATCATTTTTTAAGAAGGTAAAAGTATTACGGTTATTACTTGGGTAAAAGCCCACAAACGATACAAAAGTTCCACAGAAAAAATGACAACTAACTGTATTAAAAACAGTTATAACAAAAATGAAGCTTCAAAAGCCAGTTTTTGACAACCCAACGGATTGTGGTGAAGAGTAGATTTTTAGTATATACAGTAATTATGTGAGATTTTGTATATTAAAAAATGCCTTTTTACACATACTCTTTGTATATCTATAACAGAGTAAAAAAATACACAGTTTGTAAGCTTTTAGCCTAAATATTAGGTTAACACTATACACATTGCGATTTTGTGCCTTTTTTCATATCTTTCTAACCATAGTATTTCATCACTTTTTTCAGTTATTTTGATTCACTAGTAAATAAACTTAATCTATTTAACATTTCTGTAGAACTTTTGTGTCATTTGTGGGAAAAACCCCAATGATAGGAATTCTGGAAAAATCCTAAAGCTTAATTTGGATTAACCTTCTATATTTACGAAACTACAACATGACTATTGCTAGCCCTACTTATTAATTTACTAGATTAATAACTAAACTAATTTTTCTAGTTATTAACAGCTAGACTTATTTCATCAATAATTGTCCAATAATAAACATTATAAATTATAGAAAATGGTATAGTTTAGGCTAACAAAATTTTATTAATCTAAAAATACTTAAAACAGGTAGAAACAGGTAGGCCATTATTCGTCAAATATTGCCAACAAATGAGTTTAAACAGAATTTATATGATTCGTTACTAAAAACCACTTTAGCATATCAAACAATTAAAATTACCAAAAATAGTAGTATTTATGTTGAAGGAGATGAAGACAATACAGTCTATTTTATAAAAACTGGACAAATAAATTTGCTGGTATCTTCGCCCCAAGGTAAAGAACGTATTCTTGCTACTCTGAATCCTAGAGAGTTTTTTGGTGAGTTATCCGTAGGTAGCTTAAGCAGACGATTAGAAACAGCTATAGCTATAACTGATACACAGTTAATAACAATTTCTTCTGCTAAATTTCTAGCGCATTTAAACGAACAAATATTGTTAGAGGGCTTTACGCAATACTTAGCAATAAGAGTCGCAGAACAAAAACATATTATTGCAAGTCTCATCACTGGCAATAATTAATTTGTTAAAGGCCCTGGAAAGACTTAAATGTTTGTTAAATAAGGTTTTTAATATTAAGATATATGTGAGTAGGTCAACTCTTTGGTTACTAATATAACTAATGTTTTAGCCAAGTAGTTAGTTTATTAGGTACTAAGACTACATAAACTAGTTTTCCTGTGTCTTGGTGCAACTTGTGTTTTTATTGAGATAACCAAGCCCTAGGCAGTAGACATATTACTTATGGTGGAGTTGGACACTCAAAATAATTTCATTTCCTTTATTACAAAACCAGTTATTACTTAGGTTAAAAACAAGCCCTACCACAGAATGTTTTATTAGCACTAACCAACCCTAACTGATTCATCACTGTGCATAATATAGCAACGGAATAATAATGTACTAGTAGAGTGGATATCTAAAGAAGCGTAAGCGTTACCTAAGCTTTCTTTTATTTGCACAGTCGATTGCAGGGTTGTTTTATTTCTTTCTTTTATTTTTTGACTCATATTAGTGATACTTTGCTCTAAATCAATGAGCTGTTTTCTTTCCATTGTTGCCAATCATCAGAAGTAGCTCTAGCCATGCTTTTAACAGCCTCATAAAACCAGCTTGGTTGATTTTTTTGGCGTACTGATAGATCAGCAGTAATAGCTTTACCTACCCCAATCGTACCAAGATGGATATTTGCTGTTTCCCAACCCATTGCTGAAAGCAACTTATACTCATCTCGCTCTTTTGGTAAACAAGTCATATCTATTAAACAATAATCAGGAGCCAACCGACGCACTATCCAATTCCCATGCAGATATAAAAAAGGATCAGGCGAGCGAACAGCACTATCTAAAAGCTTTTGATACATAATTTCTTCAGTAATATTGCCATTAGCCCAACAATAAGCTGAAGATATTAAAGGTTTTGTTTCACAAGCAATTTTCCCTCCACGCCAATCGGTAATAGCTACAAAACGCTGTCTTCCTAAACTTCCTAAACCTGCTGTGCGTTTTGCGATTCTGTAATCAATTCCTGGTTCTGGCATTTGTTTTTCTAAAGCTTCAATAGCTTGTTTTGGAATAGTTTGAGTTATAGAAGGCAAACGAGCGAGCTTTTCCCAGTAGGAATTTGGGTTATGCAATTCTCCTAAAGCTAATGAACGCAACCATTCATGATTTTCCTCTAATACAAAAGGCTGTCCTCCAACTTCTATTGCATTTTGATAGCCTTCTAGTATTGCCTTACATGAATCTTTTGTATCTATTTTTAGATTACATTCTTTAGCAGCTATTTTTGTGCTAGCAGCTAATCTTACCAAGTCGATTGTATAAGGCATCCAGCAGGCTTCATCAAAATCATTAATTCCCCAAATTAAACGACTTTTCTTATCTCGCCAAGTGCCAAAGTTTTCTATATGTAAATCTCCTACTGCTAGAACTAAAGGAGCTTTATTTACTTCTACACAAATTTCTGACCAAAGCTGTATCCAGCGATAAAAAGTACCTCTCAGAAAAGCAAACACTGACTTTTTCATTTCTTTATGCTTTTTTTCTAAATCCTCTTCTACAATGGTAACTTTGCTAGCAAGCCAAGTTTCGTAAAGCTGGGTTGCTGTTTTACATTGCATTTAATTTCTTTCAAACCTTTAACCCGTTGATAAAATATTGCTATACTTAAGATGATAAAGAACTTATTAAAGATAGGCTTTCTATGTTGCTTAAATAAGTAAACTGAAAGCTTAATTTATTGTCTTATCATTGGTTACTGTTATTACTTTTTGTATATGGGTTTTTTGCATAACCCGACAAAAAGGTATATTTCAAAAATAAAAGAGTACAAATACACAAGCTAAAGGCCAGAATTTAGTATCTTAAACTCTAAGACGATATGAAAAAGCCTTTTTGGAACATAAAAAGAAACATTAAATAAAGGTGTACCAAAAGGTCTAATTAAAGAGAACGTGTGAATTAGCTACGGATGAAGCATAGAGTTAACACTGTTAACTCTATGCTTATAAATACTTTATGTAGTTGTTAATTAAGCGAAAAATAAATATCTAGTATATTTTAAGCTCTATTTTTGATCCGTAGCTAAATACAACGATGTTGCTGACCGGCGCAAGGTAGTATAATAAGGAAGAAACTAGAAGTATTTCTTCCATAGATTATTTGTAATAGTTTGCAGTTTTTTTGATTGTTCTTGTAGGTGGCATTCATTCCTTTACAAAAAACAGTTTAATTTACAAAACCAAAGACTTTTACCGCTTCTAAATGCTACTAACTTGAAAGAGCAATCTAATGGCAACCGTTCTTATCATAGAAGATAATTTAACTACGCTTACTTTGTGTGCCCAAATCTTACAAAAAGACTACAAAATATTAACAGCAAAAAATAGTGATGAAGGACTAATACTCTTTAAGGAGTACAAGCCAGACTTAGTTATCACCGGACTTATGCTACCAAGTTCAAAAGGAGCTTTTCCTACCAACACTGATCCGCTTGCTTGGATTGCTGACTTGCGTGCAAGTAATACTACATCAAAGATTATTATCCATTCAGCTTTATGCTATGAAATTAAGCTTCAAAAAATGGCTATTACTTTAGGGGTTGATGCTTGTCTAGTCCCGTTGGTAAACTGTGATATTCTTAAACAAACTGTTGATAGCTTATTAAGTTCGCATCCATCAACAAACGTTTAATATAATCCCTAATGTATTTAAATTACATAGCCCTTTACTTCAAAACTGTAATTAATAATGGAAATACCACATACAAATTACACTTAAAGCTTTAGGATTAATACTTTATCTTGTAATTTGCAAAATTAAACGTCGGGATAATGGCAGAAATAAATGTCGTAGAGGTTAAAAGGCTAACAGATTGTTTTCTATGGCGTTTTGATAATTAAATAACCGTCTTTTTTAGGCTTACTCTGTGCTTAACACAACAAATTACCATACAAAAGAATGCTTTCCTTTGCCGTTTTGTCAATCCATTACGACATTTATTTCTGCTATTTTTACGTCAAATATTTCTGCAAATGACATATCTAAAAAAATTCCAGGTCGCACAAAGGTTAAGACTTGCCTCATTTTATGAGGCTAAGTATAACCTGTGCTTGCTTTGACTAACTCCAATAATTTTGTATTTAAATTACATTATTTTTTCTTATTTGGATTATTGTAGATGGTATATAATAAACTAAGCAATTATACGGGGGGGGAAATTCCTAGTAAGAATCTAACTTTGAGAGTATATTTTCGCACAAGAATCCCATAGATTTTTGACCAATTGAAATAGTGAGATTATGGCAATTATTCTTGTGATAGAAGATCATGAAGTAGCACTTAGTTTATGTAAAGTAATGCTAGGTGAGAAACATAAAATCATAGAAGCAAGGAATAGTGACTTAGCTTTGGACTTGCTCAAAGAATGCAAACCAGACCTAATTATTGCGGATCTCATGGTTCCTAACTCCACAGGCAGTTTTCCTAAATCTTCTGAGGCAGTCAAATTAATTGATACTTTACACACAAGCGATAGCCAGGTAAAAATTTTAGTTTACTCAGTGCTATGCTATGAACCTCATATTCAAAAACAGGCATTTGATTTTGGTGCTAGTGCTTGTTTACTTAAAATGGGAAATGTTGAAATTTTTAGGCAGACTGTTAATTCTCTATTAGGTTTAGAACAAAATTAACTGAGGTTTATTTCTATTTTTTATCTTTATGAAGTCCAAAAATTAATTTTTATTTGAGAGTTATTTTTAAAAATAGCCCTCGAATTAATGTTTTTATTAACCTCATCTGTTTACATTTGTAAACATTTTGTATACGTTGTTAACAAAAACTTAGATAAGGGTTACGTGTCACCCCATGTCCTGCTACTCTTTTTCACAAAATTCACAATTTTTTCACAGACTAGGAAATTTTTTAATCTGATTTTGTTCTTTTATTAAATTTTTTCTCCCCATATAACCCACAAAAACTAACTAAAACTTTTCTACAAACTAGCTTTTTTAACTAGCTGCAAAGAACAATTTTGACTACTAAAACCTATTTTTTATTTTGCAAAAGCGCGATAGCACTTTTGCATATCCTGCCTTACTTCGCCAATAAACTAACATAACAGAAAAAGAATCCATTCAAATTGTTTTAGATTATCTGACTCATTATAAACTAACCGACTTTTTTATTTTTCTATTATAAAAATCATAAGCTTCTTCAGCAGTCTTAGTATGGTACTGATCACCAGAACCATAGACTTTACCAAAACGCTCTTTAGCTTTAGAAGAAACTTGTAACAAACCAGCTATACACATTTCAATAGGTATCCCAAACACAGCGCACCAATAACACCAACTAGAATCTGCTTTAGATCTGTCTCCATTCTTATCAGCCAAAGCTTTAAACATACTAGGCCAATGATACCCAGTTATCGAGGGTTTATCTAAACAACTACCTTGGTCGATTACAAAATAAGATTGAGTCACATTTTTTATAGATTTTCCTTCCAGCGTTTGCGATTTCTCCGAGCTAATCTGCTGGTTATCTGGTTGAACATCAAAAATTTCATCAATACCTAAACCTAAATCAAAATTTCTTTTTTCATCAACAATAAACTTTTCCCAGTCTAGTAACTCAAACCCGTCTTTTATAGTGAATAACTCAGAGTAATAAGGGGAATTGCTCCTTTGCTTAGCTGGTAAATACCAAAGCCTAGATGTATTAAAACAAGCTTGGTCTATATTTAGAATTATGTCAGTACCCTCTTTTGCTACTTCTCTCTTCAAAATCTTAAACAATTTTTCCCATAAAAGATGGTAATACTGAGATGGAATAGGTTTACGCAGTAAAAATCCAAGTCTAAACCTATGATTTTTTTCAGTGTGGCAGTAACTTGTATAGAGAAAACCACAAAAGTTAAGTTCTACTATGGCTTGTAAATCAATTTTGAAGTCAGCATGGTCAAAATCAAAGCAAGCCATAGTTATAAAATCTACATTTTTATCTTTTCTTCCTTCTTGTTCAGAAACAAAAATAGCTGGGCTAAAGCCCCTACTGGTTTGTTTTGCTGCTAAAACATCTTCTTTATCGGTAGATTTAGGAGTAATAACAACAGGATCATTCATTCTTATGCACTCCGCAAACTCTTCCAAAGTTAATTCTGCTTCGGTTCCGGTACTCTCAAAGTGATTTTCAAATAGCGTAACAGTAAATTTTGGATTTTCTTTTTGGCTTGAGGTATTTTCTAGTAGTAAATCGCTTTCCTGGCTATCTTCAGGACATTCCAATTTTGTCCTGTCGTGGGTATCCGTTTCAGCGAAGCTAGACCCGGTTTCAATTTCCGCACCAGAAAAAGTTTCTTCAGACCCTAAAGCTTCATTAGTAATCTCGGACTGTTGAGAAAAGGCTGTTGAATCTGTCCTATCTAAATCCCTATATAAAATGTGTTGCAGAGAGGTAGGACAAAAATCAGGTTTTTTTTCTGGGGCTGCTTGATAACCTCTTAAATGTAAAATGGTGTTTGAGTACAGGTTATTAAGGTGCGCAAAAGCTTGCTCTATTTGGTTGGCAATCTGGTTGTTAGATAAAGATTTTAATTGGGTAAGCTCGGTTTTTAATTTAAGTAAGCCTTTTTCTACTTCTAAAATGTGATAGCCTAAAGTTTGGATAGTAGTTTTTTGTTTAGGGTTAAGCTTTTTAGGTTTTTCAGTAGGTGATTGTGGGGTAGCTGCTTGTCTAAGTTCTTGAGCTTTAAGCTTAGCTGCGGCCTGGATAGCTAAACCAAGGTTATTGTCATGTAAATGTTTGGTTCTGTGAGCTTCTTGGACAATCTCAAGCAAGGTATACAGAAGAAAACTTATATTATAAATAGTAGCTTCTTGCTTTTTATCTGGTGTGTATTTAGGGAGTATTCTTGTAAATAGGGTAATACCGGATTTTATCATCCATCCGTTAACCTCAGTTAAGTCTCTCCAGACTGATTTTCTTATTGTGCCAAGGTTTGTTTCTTTAGCTGATTCAGGATCTTTGCAGTCCATAATCAATGGGTATAAGTTTTCGTGGCTAGCTGGAAAAGTTGGCCTATTACCAGCGAAAGCTAGTAGAGCTAATAGAAAGTTAAATACTACTTGAGTAAAACAAAGTTCCCTGGCTAGGGATATGTAAGCTTCTAGGATATTAGAAAATGTTTGGTAGTTTTTCTGGTATGATTGCAGTTTATTAATCTGTTGTTCTGTTAAATTAGTATTAAATAAGAAGTTATTAACATTTGGTGTATTGGTGTTTGGTGTAATTGAGTTATCCATTTTTCCGTTATCCTTGTTAGTAAACAGTTGACTTGGATAGCCAAATTGCTCAAACTAGAAGGAAGCCACTCACATCTAGTTTAGCTATTTAGCTATCCGACAAGTTTGAGTTAAAGAACTTGGAAAGCCGTCCTTCGGGGCGGCTTTTGATATTTAAATTCCAAATATTTTAACTTATGGAATGGATAATGGAAGTTTTTTCAGGAATATTTTTGCGGATAAAGTGAATGACTTTGTAAAAACATTGTTGGCTTACTTTTAAGGAATGTATTTACCTTAAAAATTAATCTCGATAACCTCCATTATCATAACCTATTTTTTTCTTGATAAGTGTTTGTTTTACTAAGACCTAGAATAAATCTGAATGGGTTCCAGTTCTAACTAGTTTTAGTATAGTTTCTGATAGTTGATAGATTAAGAGCCAATTAGACTCAATGTGGCACTCCCAAAAGTTAGCCCAATCGCCAGATAACATATGAGGTTTATGTTTGGGGTCTAGATCTTTTTCTTCTGCTAAGGTTTCTACTACTTTCCAAAGCTTATTTAAATCTTTACCCCTTTTTTTGCAAAGCTTTACATCTTTTTCAAACTGCTTAGTGGTTTGGATTTGGAGCATTATTTAGTCTCTGTAGAAAATTTCTTCATCAGATCAGATAAGTTTGAGTAAGTATTTAGATTTTTATCTTCTAGGGCATCAGTCATGGCTTGGATAGTTACCTGGTTAGGCAATTTAACTTCAAAAGGTAATCCTTTTTTGAAAGCTATTTGCTTATAGAAAAGTGTTATTGCCTCAGATACAGATAAACCTAATTCTTTTAAGACATTTTCTGTTTCTTCCTTCAATGAAGGCTCTATTCTTGCTCTTACAAATGTTGTTTTAGACATATATTTTTTCCTAAATAAATAAAATTGTAGCACATTTGGGATACAAAACTGCACATTGTAGTTATTTATTTTCTAAATTTTTCCTTGTAAACTTAAGCTTGTTTCCTAGTATAAAAGGCTATAAGTAGCAACGAAGTTGCGAACATAGCCGGATTGCTGATTTAGTTAATGGGTCAGATAACTACTTACAAAGAATAAAGCAAAACTAATCTGTTTCTTTCTGGAGGCTCGCGCCGAAGGCGATCTGCAAGCTAGACGAAGGGAATCAATTTTTTAGCCTTGGAAAAAATTGTTCCCGTAGTAAAGCACTTTGAAGCGAGAGTTAAAATTAGGAGAAGACAGGGGGGAAATCTTCAATCTTCTGTTTCCCCCTGTCGGCGACGACATTTTTACGAAAGCGAAAAAGTGCCTAGCTTGCTCTTAATGGTTCTTAAAGTTGGTTTTTAGGTTAGGGAAAAGGAAAAGCAGGAACATAGCTAAAAGCAGAAACCTCAGCTTGAGGGATATTATAGACTTCAGCCCAGTAAGCAGCTTTGTCTTTAGATAATCTTCTTTCAGTGCGAATAACCCTTTTGATTTCATCTTCAGGGAAAATGCTTCTTAACCATGAGATGGCATTTTCATTACCTAGTTCGAGAATGCGGAAAATGGTGTAATCAGGGTAGTCTTTAGGCTCAAAAGTATTAGTGTTTATATCCCAGAAAAATGGTTTTATCTCTTTTGGTATCATAGAGTTATTATACTATAAAAGGCCGGATTTTGCTTATTAATACGTCATAAAAAATAAGTTTCTTTGATGGCAATGTGGTGCTATTATTTAGCCATTGTTAATTAAAAAGTGTTTACCTCGCTCGCACATAAGAGGTGAACAAACTAATGTAGAATGAGTGGAGTAGTTTTACATTGGGTCGTCTAATGAGAGTTAGCGATCGCACTAAATCTCACTCGCACAGAAGAGGTTTAGCGAATTGGCTTTTTGGGAGTGGAGTCACCAGGGGGCTGAGATCATCGTGAGGTGATTTGCAATACTAGCGAGTCGCACGTTAGCTAGTGTTGAACTGGGTTGTAGTGGTGGACTAGCTACAATTTGGGATCATCGTAAGGTGATGAAAGTTGTTTGAAAATTAAATATACTAAATAAAACCCATAAAATCCTGCTGCTCTCGATGAAGATAAGTCACAGTACTATCAGTGATTTAAGCGTAGCCGTAGAGTGCAAAAATCGAAGTAAAATTGCAATATACTTTATCCATTCCACTATTGGAGCTTAATTTCCCAATGCTGGTAAAGGATATAACTTTTAACTTTTTTAATTCCAAGTAATTAGTTAAGCTCTTAGTAGCTTAACTGCTAACCCTAGTAAAACTAGATAACCATTGAGCAAATAGCTCATTGACCTTCTAATAAACAACCCAAGTAAAAAAAAACCTAAAAATCCAAATTAAACCTACTAATTATTAGTAAAATCTACCATTACGCCATAAGTGCGTTCAAACCCATAAAATCCGCAGAATCTGCAAAACCCCACTAAAATCCATAAAATCCTATAAATCCCAAAACAAACTTAAAACCAAAACAATCCATAAAACCCGTAGTGTAATTATTTTTTGTGTAATGGTGTTTTTCCATTATGCAATACGTAAACCTTTTTCCAGGTCTGGGCTATCTGGTCTAAATAATTGCTCGCTGTCTTAACAATTTTCGCTTAGTTTTTAATACATAGTTTTATAGCTCTTTGTTTTATTAATAAAAAATAGTAGTTAGCTATGATTTTTCTTATAATGGCTAGCATAGCTTTGCTATTGGCTAATAGCGGAAAATGGGGGCGGGTGCAGGTTATACTTACCCGTTAGGGAAGTATAAACCATTGCACCCGCCTTTAGGCGGACAAAATTTTTTCTTATTATTAAGTTTTACAAAATTTTTTACTAAAACCGGAAATTTTTATTTTTTAAGGGGAAATTTTTATGGCGAAAAGACCTAGTTTAATAAAGCAAGCAATGGATATTTTGAATAGTATGATTATGTTTGGAAAATCTAAATATCAAGCAAAAGAAGAAAAATCA
>Ga0196964_10001507_pt1 | contig 11838 bp, 10 predicted proteins | sample S1_10metaG_FD_148615 | JGI IMG/M metagenome (GOLD analysis project Ga0196964, IMG submission 148615) | Soil microbial communities from Anza Borrego desert, Southern California, United States - S1_10 | ecosystem: Environmental > Terrestrial > Soil > Desert | place: USA: California | collected...
TGGAGCGCGAGGCCATCGCCGCGGCGATGGCGGCTACGGGCGGCAACAAGGTCGCGGCGGCCCGCTTGCTGGGAATCTCCCGTGCGAAGCTGTACGAACGACTGTCTGAAAACCAGACAATGTCCGGAAATCAGGCACTGCGTGCTGTCTGATTTTCAGACGACTGCCTGCTCTTCCTCTTGAATGTCCTTGTAAATCAAGGGCTTGCAAACTGGCACGGGCCATGCAACAGGTGCCGCGAGCCATTGCAGTCATAAGGAGACAACCGCCATGCAACGCCGCACCTGGGTCGCGCTCGCCGCACTCGCCGCATCCGCTTTTTCTGCTCCCATGGCCTTCGGCCAGGCGGGCAAGGACATCAAGATCGCCCACATCTACAGCCGCACCGGCCCTCTCGAGGCCTACGGCAAACAGACGCAGGCCGGCCTGATGATGGGGCTGGAGTACGCCACCGGCGGGACCATGATGGTCAACGGCCGCAAGATCACCGTGATCGAGAAGGATGACCAGGGCAAGCCGGACCTGGGCAAGTCGCTGCTGGGAGCCGCCTACGCCGACGACAAGGTGGACCTCGCCATCGGCCCCACCTCCTCGGGCGTGGCGCTGGCCATGCTGCCGGTGGCCGAGGAATACAAGAAGGTCCTGCTGGTCGAGCCGGCGGTGGCGGACGCCATCACGGGCGAGCGCTGGAACAAGTACATCTTCCGCACCGGCCGCAACAGCTCCCAGGACGCGATCTCCAACGCGGTGGCGCTGGACAAGCAGGGCGTCACCATCGCGACGCTCGCCCAGGACTACGCGTTCGGCCGCGACGCGGTCAAGGCCTTCAAGGAGTCGATCAAGACCGCCAAGATCGTCCACGAGGAGTACCTGCCGCCGACCACCACGGACTTCACGGCGGGCTTCCAGCGCCTGGTCGACAAGCTCAAGGACGTTCCCGGCCGCAAGGTGGTCTGGGTGGTCTGGGCCGGCGCCAACACGCCCTTCGACCGCTTCGCCGACCTCGACTTGCAGAAGCGCTATGGCATCGAACTGGCCACCGGCGGCAACATCCTGCCGGCGATGGTGGCCTACAACAACTTCCCGGGCATGGAAGGCGCGAGCTACTACTACTTCGGCTTCTCCAAGAACCAGGCCAACCTCTGGCTGGTCACCAACCACTACCAGCGCTTCAAGGCGCCGCCGGATTTCTTCACGGCGGGCGGGTTCTCGGCGGCCATGGCGGTCGTGGCGGCGCTGAAGAAGACCAACGGCGACACCAACACCGACAGGCTCATCACCGCGATGGAAGGCATGACCTTCGAGACGCCCAAGGGACCGATGACCTTCCGCAAGGAAGACCACCAGGCCATGCAGTCCATGTACCATTTCCGCGTCGCGCCCGGCGCCCGCCGCGGGGCCATGGCCGACCTGCACCTGGTCAAGGAAATCAAGCCTGCCGAGATGGAAGTGCCCATCAAGAACAGGAAGTAATGGACGCGTCGCGCGCTCGCGCACGACCCGCCCCTGACCGCACCGATTCATCGCATTTCAAGGAAACACCATGCAACGCCGCACCTGGGTCGCCCTCGCTGCCCTCGCCACCAGCGCCCTGGCCACCCCTCTTGCCTTCGCCCAGGCGGGCAAGGAGATCAAGATTGCCCACATCTACAGCCGCACGGGCCCTCTCGAGGCCTACGGCAAGCAGACCCAGACCGGCCTGATGATGGGCCTGGAGTACGCCACCGGCGGCACCATGATGGTCAACGGCCGCAAGATCACCGTGATCGAGAAGGATGACCAGGGCAAGCCCGACCTGGGCAAGTCGCTGCTGGCCACCGCTTACTCGGACGATAAGGTGGACCTTGCGATCGGCCCCACCTCCTCGGGCGTGGCGCTGGCCATGCTGCCCGTGGCCGAGGAATACAAGAAGATCCTGCTGGTCGAGCCGGCTGTGGCCGACGCCATCACCGGCGAGCGCTGGAACCGCTACATCTTCCGCACCGGCCGCAACAGCTCGCAGGACGCGATCAGCAACGCCGTGGCCGTGGACAAGGACAACGTGTCCATCGCCATGCTGGCGCAGGACTACGCTTTCGGCCGCGACGGCGTCAAGGCGTTCAAGGACGCGCTGAAGAAGGCCAAGATCGTGCACGAGGAGTACCTGCCTCCCACGACGACCGACTTCACCGCCGGCATCCAGCGGCTGGTGGCAGGCCTGCGCGACAAGCCGGGCCGCAAGATCATCGCCGTCGTGTGGGCGGGCGGCACGCCTCCCTTCAACGCGCTGGCCGACGCCGACCTGCAGAAGCGCTACGGCATCGAGGTGGGCACCGGCGGCAACATCCTGCCGGCGATGACGGCATACAAGCGCTTCCCGGGCATGGAAGGCGCCACCTACTACTACTTCGGCATCCCCAAGAACCCGGTGAACGAGGCCATGGTGGCCAGCCACTACAAGCAGTTCAAGTCGCCGCCCGACTTCTTCACCGCCGGCGGGTTCACCGCCGCCATGGCCGTCGTCACGGCCTTGAAGAAGACCAACGGCGACACCGGGACCGAAAAGCTCATCACCGCGATGGAGGGCATGAGCTTCGACACGCCCAAGGGCAAGATGACCTTCCGCAAGGAAGACCACCAGGCCATGCAGAGCATGTACCACTTCAGAATCAAGAACGACCCGGCCTTCGCCTGGGGCGTTCCCGAACTGGTCCACGAGATCAAGCCCGAAGAGATGTCGGTGCCGATCCGCAACAAGCGATGAACTGCGGGGCTACGGCCCCGTCCCCGCCCGGTTTCGAATGACAGCTCCCGCCAGAGGAGCCGAGGGGTTGTTTTGTCCAACCAACCAGGAGACACCCGAATGCCGATCCCGAATCTGAAGCTGCTCGCGGCCGCCGCCGCGCTCGCGGCCGGCGCCGCCCAGGCTGCGATCAACCTGCCCGCGTACAACGTGGACAAGAGCCAGACCACCGTGTCCGGCCTGTCCTCGGGCGGCTTCATGGCCAACCAGCTGGGCATCGCCTATTCCGCCACCTTCAAGGGGGTGGGCGTCTTCGCCGCCGGGCCCTACATGTGCGCCGGCCACAACAACTACACGGCGTGCATGTACAACGCCAGCATCTCGAGCGCGCAGCTGACCACGATGCAGAACAGCATCAACAACTGGAGCACCAGCGGCGCCATCGACAACAAGGCCAACATCGCCGGCCAGAAGGTCTACCTGTTCATCGGCACCAGTGACACCACGGTGGGCCAGAACCCGGTGACGGCGCTCAAGCAGCAGTACACGAACAACGGCGTGGCGGCCGCCAACCTCGAGCACGTGGTGCGCACCGGCGCCTCCCACACCTTCCCGACCGATTTCGACAGCACCGGCAACAACAGCTGCGGCAGCGCCGCTTCGCCGTATATCAGCAACTGCGGCTACGACGGCGCCAAGGCCGTGCTGCAGAAGTTCTACGGCACGCTGAACCCGCGCAACAACGCGCCGGCGGCGGGCAACTACATCGAGTTCAACCAGACGCAGTTCACGAGCAACCCGGGCATGGCGGCCACGGGCTGGGCCTACGTGCCGGCCAACTGCGCGAGCGGCGCCCAGTGCCGTGTGCATGTCGCGCTGCACGGCTGCCAGCAGAGCACCGACAAGATCGGCGACAGGTTCGTCAGGAACACGGGGTACAGCCGCTGGGCCGACACCAACAGCATCATCGTCCTGTTCCCGCAGACGAAGATCGACAACACCAGCCGGCAGACCGCCGCCAGCGGCTCGCTGGCCAACCCGAACGCCTGCTGGGACTGGATCGGCTGGTACGGCTCCAACTTCGCGCAGAAGGCCGGCACCCAGATGGCCGCAATCAAGGCCATGGTCGACCGCGTCTCCTCGGGCGGCGGCTCGGGTCCCGGCACGCTGCCGGCCCCGACCGGCGTAGCGACCTCCAACGCGACGACCAGCACCATGCAGATCACCTGGAACGGCGTGAGCGGCGCAGCGAGCTACAACGTCTACCGCGGCGGCAACAAGGTCAACGCCCTCGGCGTGGCGGCAACCAGCTTCACCGACACGGGCCTCAGCCCCGGCACCACCTACTCCTGGACCGTCCGGGCGGCCGACTCGAACGGCACCGAAGGGGCCACCTCCACCGCCGCGAGCGGCACGACGGCCGGCACGGCGCCCCAGCCGGCGACCTGCTATACCTCCAGCAACTACTCGCACGTCACGGCCGGCCGAGCCACGACGAGCGGCGGCTACACCTATGCCAAGGGTTCCAGCCAGAACATGGGCCTGTACAACACCTACGTCACCACCACCCTCAAGCAGACCAGTCCGGGGTACTACGTGATCGGCACCTGCTCCTGAACAGAGGGGACAGAGCTCAAGATCTGTCCCCAAGCATCACAACAACCATGAGCCTTCTCTCCACCCAGGACCTCACCATCCGCTTCGGCGGCCACGTGGCGGTCAACAGCGTCACCTGTTCCTTCGAACCGGGCACGCTGACCGCCATCGTGGGCCCCAACGGAGCCGGCAAGACGACCTACTTCAACCTGATCTCGGGGCAGCTGCGGGCCAGCAGCGGCACGGTGAGCCTGGGCGGGCGCGACCTGTCGGGCCTGTCGGCCTCGCAGCGCACCCGCGCCGGCCTGGGCCGCGCTTTCCAGCTCACCAACCTGTTCCCGCGCCTGACGGTGCTGGAGAACGTGCGCCTGGCGGTGCAGGCCACCCGCGAGGGAGACCACCGCCGCGGCCTGAACCTGTGGAGCACCTGGAGCGACCACAAGGGCCTGCTCGAGCGGGCCGACGAGATCCTGGCCGCCGTCGCGATGGCGGAAAAGGAGGACGAGCTGGTCGCGAACCTGCCCCACGGCGACCAGCGCAAGCTGGAGGTCGCGCTGCTCATGGCGCTGGAGCCGCAGGTCTTCATGTTCGACGAGCCCACGGCCGGCATGAACGCCGCCGAAGCCCCGGTGATCCTGAACCTGATCCGCAAGCTCAAGGCCGACAAGACCAAGACCATCCTGCTGGTCGAGCACAAGATGGACGTGGTGCGGGAGCTCGCGGACCGCATCATCGTCCTGCACAACGGCAGCCTGGTGGCCGATGGCGACCCTGCCGAAGTGATTGCATCGCCGGTAGTACAGGAAGCCTACCTCGGCGTCGCGGCAAAGGAGGCTGCATGAGCGCGCAAAACCTGATGACCCTGGAGGGGGTCCACACCCACATCGGGGCCTACCACATCCTGCACGGCGTGGACCTGCGCGTGCCGCGCGGCCAGCTGACCATGCTGCTGGGCCGTAACGGAGCCGGCAAGACCACGACGCTGCGCACCATCATGGGCCTGTGGAAGGCGTCGCGCGGCCGGATCACGTTCAATGGCCAGGACATCACCGCCCTGGCCACGCCGCAGATCGCCGCGCTGAAGGTGGCCTACGTGCCGGAGACCATGGGCATCTTCGCGGACCTGACGGTGCGCGAGAACATGCTCCTGGCCGCACGCTCGGCCAAGCACCTGGGCCAGCTGGACGAGCAGCGGCTGCAGTGGATCTTCCAGCTGTTCCCGGCCGTGGAGAAGTTCTGGGCCCACCCTGCGGGCAAGCTGTCGGGCGGGCAGAAGCAGATGCTCGCGGTGGCGCGCGCCATCGTGGAGCCGCGCGAGCTGCTGATCATCGACGAGCCTAGCAAGGGGCTGGCGCCGGCCATCATCAACAACATGATCGACGCGTTCGCACAGCTCAAGGCAAGCGGGGTGACCATCCTGCTGGTGGAGCAGAACTTCAACTTCGCCAAACGGCTCGGTGACACGGTTGCCGTGATGGACAACGGCGTGGTGGTCCATGCCGGCGGCATGAAGGAACTGGCCGAGGACGAGGCATTGCAGCATTCGCTGCTGGGACTGGCGATATGAAAGCGTTCGACTTTGACTGGAAGCCCCTGGCCCTGGTGCCGCTGCTGGCCCTGCTGGTGCTGCCCTTCATCGGGTCACCCTCGACCTGGCTGACCCTGACGGTGGCCGGGCTCGCCATGGGGATGATCATCTTCATCATCGCCTCCGGCCTGACGCTGGTGTTCGGGCTGATGGACGTGCTGAACTTCGGCCATGGCGTGTTCATCGCGCTGGGTGCCTTCGTGGCCACCAGCGTGCTCGGGGCCATGGGCGACTACACCGGCTCGGGCAGCCTCTGGGTGAACCTCATGGCCGTGCTGCCGGCCATGGTGGTGGCCATGCTGGTGGCGGCCGCGGTCGGCCTGGCTTTCGAGCGCTTCATCGTGCGCCCGGTCTACGGCAACCACCTCAAGCAGATCCTGATCACCATGGGTGGCATGATCATCGGCGAGGAGCTGATCAAGGTGATCTGGGGCCCGTTGCAGATCCCGTTGCCGCTGCCCGAAGGCATGCGCGGCTCCATGTTCCTGGGCGATGCGGCCATCGAGAAGTACCGCCTGCTGGCCGTGATCGTCGGCGTGCTGGTCTTCGCCGGCCTGTTGTGGACGCTCACGCGCACCAAGATCGGCCTGCTGATCCGCGCCGGCGTGCAGGACCGTGAAATGGTCGAGTCGCTCGGCTACCCCATCAAGTCGCTTTTCATCGGCGTGTTCGTGGTCGGCAGCGCGCTGGCCGGCCTCGGTGGCGTGATGTGGGGCCTGTACCAGCAGAACGTGATCCCGCAGATCGGCGCCCAGGTGAACGTGCTGATCTTCATCGTGCTGATCATCGGCGGCCTGGGCTCCACCACGGGCGCCCTGATCGGCGCGCTGCTGGTCGGGCTCATGGCCAACTACACCGGCTTCCTGGTGCCCAAGGCGGCGCTGTTCTCCAACATCGCCCTCATGATGGCCATCCTGCTGTGGCGGCCGCAGGGCGTCTATGCGCTGAGCAAGTGAACGTCATGCTCCACAAGATCCTTTCCAACGATTTCCCGCGCAGCAAGCCGCTGGCGGCGATCCTGATCGTCATCCTGCTGGCCCTGGCGCTCACACCCTTCCTGTTTCCGGGCGTCAAGGCACTGAACGTGGCGGCCAAGGTCCTGGTGTTCGTGGTTCTGGTCGCCAGCTTCGACCTGCTGCTCGGGTACACGGGCATCGTGAGCTTCGCCCACACCATGTTCTTCGGCATCGGCGCCTACGGCGTGGCGATCGCCTCCACCCGCATGGGGCCGGGCTGGGGCTCGCTGGCGGTGGGCATCGGGGCGGCCATGGCGCTCTCGTTCCTGCTGGCCCTGGTCATCGGGCTGTTCTCGCTGCGCGTGAGGGCGATCTTCTTTTCCATGATCACCCTGGCGGTCGCCGCAGCGTTCCAGACGCTGGCGTCGCAGCTGTCCGAAATCACGGGGGGCGAAGACGGCCTGACCTTCAAGGTGCCCGAGGTGCTGTCGCCCAGCTTCGAGCTTGCGGCCGAGCCGTTCCTGGGCGTCAGCCTCGACGGCCGGCTGCTCTGCTACTACCTGCTGTTCTTCACGGCGCTGGTGGCGCTGCTGGCCTTGCTGCGCATCGTCAACTCGCCCTTTGGCCGGGTGCTGCAGGCCATCCGCGAGAACGAGTTCCGCGCGGAGGCCATCGGCTACCGCGTGGTGGTCTACCGCACGACCTCGGCAATCCTGTCGGCGCTGTTCGCCACGCTGGCCGGCTGCATGCTGGCGCTCTGGCTGCGCTACAACGGGCCGGACACCTCGCTGTCGTTCGAGATCATGGTCGACGTGCTGCTGATCGTGGTGATCGGCGGCATGGGCACGATCTACGGCGCGGCGATCGGCTCGGCGATCTTCGTCATCGCCCAGAGCTACCTGCAGGACCTGCTCAAGCTCGGCAGCGAGGCCGCTTCCGGCCTGCCTTGGCTGGCGGCGCTGCTCTCGCCGGATCGCTGGCTGCTGTGGCTGGGGCTGCTGTTCGTGCTGTCCGTGTACTACTTCCCCACCGGCGTCGTCGGCCGTTTGAGGGCGCTGCGGGCGCAACCGCCGCAGCCGCGCAAGCCGGCGATCCGCAATGCTTCGGCTTGAGGCCCCCAAGAACAACGACTCCAGGAAGGCAGCCCCATGTCCCCCAGTTCACACTACGCCACCTGCGCCGGCCGCGAGATCCATTACATGGAATGGGGCGCCGGCCACCGCAGCACGGTGATCGCCTGGCATGGGCTGGCCCGTACCGGCCGCGACATGGACGAGTTGGCCGCCCACCTCGCGGCCCGCTACCGTGTCATCTGCCCTGACACGCTGGGCCGAGGCCTGTCTCAGTGGAGCCCGGACCCGGTGTCGGAGTACACGCTGGCCTTCTACGCCCGGCTGGCGGCGGAACTGCTGGACCGGCTCGAGGTCGAGCACGCGCACTGGGTCGGCACCTCCATGGGGGGCGCGATCGGCACGGTGTGCGCCGGCGGGCTGTTCCAGCCGCAGCTCAAGGGCCGCATCCGCAGCCTCGTGGTCAACGACAACGCGCCGCGACTGGCGCAGCCCGCGCTGGAGCGGATCCGGGCCTACGCCGGCAACCCGCCGGCCTTCGGCACCATCGCGGAGCTCGAGGCCTTCTTCCGCCAGGTCTACAAGCCGTACGGCTGGCTGAGCGACGCGCAATGGCGGCGCCTGACGGAGACGTCGGCGCGGCGCCTGCCGGACGGCCGCGTGACGCCGCACTACGACCCGGCGATGGTGCGGCAGTTCATCGACCACCCGAACGACTACGACCTCTGGCAGCACTACGACGCGATCGACATTCCCGTGCTGTGCCTGCGCGGCGCCGAATCCGACCTCGTGCTGCCGGACGCCACGCAGGAGATGCTGCGCCGCGGACCCGGGGCCCGAGGTCTGGTGCGCGTGGTCGAAGTGCCGGGCTGCGGCCATGCCCCGGCGCTCAACGTGCCCGACCAGCTGGACCTGGTGGCCGGGTTCATCGACGAGCACGAGCGCGCCGACACGCCGCGCCAGGCGGTCAGCGCTTAGCGCCGGCGGCGAGGGCCGTCTCGCGTGAGCGTGCGAGCGCTTCTGGCGCTGCCGCCTCGGTCGGCCAGCCGGCCAGGTGCCGGGCAGCGATGGCCGACCAGGCGGTGATCCAGGCTGGGTCGCCATTGAGGCAGGGGATGTAGTGGAATTCCTTGCCACCCGAGGTCAGGAAGGCGTCCCGCCCTTCCTGCGCGATTTCCTCGAGGGTTTCCAGGCAATCGCTGGTGAACCCCGGGCAGGCGACGTCCACGCGGCCGACGCCTTTGCGAGCCAGCGCCCTGAGCGTGGGCTCGGTGTAGGGCTCCAGCCACTTGGCCTTGCCGAAGCGGGACTGGAAGGACAAGGTCCACTCGCCGGGCTTCAGCCCCAGCCGCTCGGCCAGCAGCCGCCCGGTCTTGCGGCATTCGCAGTGGTAGGGGTCGCCCAGGTGCAGCGTGCGCTCAGGCACGCCGTGGAAACTCATGAGGAAATGGTCGGGCCGCCCGTGCTCGCGCCAGTGAGCCTCGATCCGCGACGCGAGCGCGGCGATGTAGCCGGAGTCGTCGTGGTAGCGGTTGACGAAGCGGAATTCCGGCACGTGCCGCGTGCGGCGGCTCCACGCCCCGACCTCGTCCAGCACGCTGGCGGTGGTGGTGCCCGAGTACTGCGGGTAGGCGCTCAGCACCAGGATGTGCGTCGCGCCGTCCGCCTTGAGCGCATCAAGCTGCGCCGCGATGGACGGGTTGCCGTACCGCATCGCATAGCGCACCGTGACACCGTGGCCTTGTTCTCCCAGCCAGCCTTGCAGCATGCGGGCCTGGCGCTCGGTCCAGACCTTCAGCGGCGAGCCTTCGGCGGTCCAGATGCTGGCGTACTTGGCAGCGGACTTGGCCGAGCGAAGCGGCAGGATCACGGCATACAGCAAGGGCAGCCAGAGCGCGCGCGGAATCTCCACGACGCGCGGGTCCGACAGGAACTGCCGCAGGTAGCGGCGCACCGCCGCCGGCGTCGGCGCGTCCGGGGTGCCCAGGTTGCACAGCAGGATGGCGGTGCGCGGCGCCTGGCCGTGGCTGAAGTCCGGCTCGCGTTGAAAGAGTGAAGCAAGGGCCATCAGTTATTCTCGCCTGCATGCTGGAGACCGATCGAATCAGGGCCATCAGCCTGGACCTGGATGACACCCTGTGGCCGATCTGGCCGACCATCGAGCGAGCCGAGAAGGTGCTGCACGAGTGGCTGGTCACGCACGCGCCCATGGCCGCGGCGCTGTTTTCCAGCCCTGCCGCGCTGCGCGACATCCGGGAGCACGTGGCCACGCAGCGTCCGGAGCTGCGCAGCGACCTGAGCGCCATCCGCCGAGAGTCGATCCGCCTGGCCTTGTACCGCGCCGGCGAGAACCCCTTGCTGGCCGAGCCCGCGTTCGAGGTGTTCTTCGCCGAGCGACAGCGCGTGACGCTGTTCGCCGATGCCTTGCCGGCGCTGGAACAGCTCTCCGGCCGCTACCCGCTGGTGAGCCTGTCCAACGGCAATGCCGACCTGGCGCGTGTCGGCATCGCCCGGTACTTCCGCGCCGCGGTCTCGGCGCGGGAGTTCGGCGTCGGCAAGCCGGACCCGCGGATCTTCCATGCCGCCGCAGGCGCGGTGGACGTCACGCCCGACCAGGTGCTGCACGTGGGGGACGACGCCACGCTGGACGTGCTCGGCGCCATCAATGCAGGCATGCAGGCCGCCTGGGTCAACCGTGAGGACCACCTCTGGCCCCACGAGCAGCAGCCCCAGCTGGCGGTGGCCGACCTCACCGAGCTGTGCGAGCTGCTGGCCTGAGCGCGTCCACCGCCTCCAGGGCGGAGCGGACCGCGCCTTCCAGCGTCGCAGGGTAGGGCCCGGCGACATAGTCGCCGCACGCCACCAGCCCCGGTGCCACTCGCACCGGCGGCCGGCGCACTCCGGGCGTGCAGGCGAAGGTCGCGCGCCTTTCCACCACCGCCTGCAAGGGCTGCACGCGCCAGCCCAGCGATTGCGCCTGCGACAGCACCTGCGCCTGCAGCAGGTCGCGCTCGCCACGGCTGGCGCTGACCACGAAGGCCAGCACGCCGGCGGGCCCGCCGAGCTGGGCCCGGTCGAACACGAACTGCGCCGGGTGCGCGGGCGTGCTGCGCAAGGCCAGCATCGGCAGGGGGAGGGACGGCCCGCCTGCGGTGTACACGGTGGCAATGGCTTCGTGCTGCAAGCCGTTGGCCATCTCCGACCACTCGGAGTGGCCGGGCCCGCAGCCGGCCACCAGGCGCGCCGCGTCCCAGGGCGGGGCGGCCAGGACGACCGCGTCGAACCGTGTTTCGTCGACCTTCCAGCCGCCGTCGGCGGCGGCAAGCGACTGCACGCGCTGCCCGGTCCGCACGTCCGCTCCCCGCGCCTGCAGCCATGCCACGGCTGCGTCGGGAAAGAGGCTGCCCAGGTCGCCCCGCGGCAGCAGCAGGTTGGAGCCGCCCCAGCGGCCGTGGCCGCCACGAAACAAGGCATCGCGGATCACGCGCAGGAACACCTGGCCGCTGGAGCGTTCGGCCGGCGTGTTCAGCGCGGCCACGCACAGTGGCTCGATCAGTTCGGCCCGCACCCGTGGCGTGAGCCGCCGGCACAAGTCGGCCACCGAGGCGCCGGGGGCGCAGCTGAAGCCTGCGAACTGCCACCCCGTGGCGGCCTGCAGCAGGGCGACGCGGTCGGTCCAGCTCCAGCCGCGGGCGCGCAGGATGCCCCAGCCGGCGTCCAGCGGCGCGCGCCAGTCGGGCAGGGCCAGGCCGTCGCCGTCGGGGAAGCGCAGCGTGAGCGGCAGCCGCACGAAGGCCTGCGCGGGCTCGATGCCGACCGCCTGCAGCATGCGCAGGGTCTGCAGGTAGGCGCCGATCATGATGTGCTGCCCGTTGTCCAGGAGCGAACGGCCGCCGCCCGGCAACG
>Ga0196964_10001508_pt1 | contig 11831 bp, 7 predicted proteins | sample S1_10metaG_FD_148615 | JGI IMG/M metagenome (GOLD analysis project Ga0196964, IMG submission 148615) | Soil microbial communities from Anza Borrego desert, Southern California, United States - S1_10 | ecosystem: Environmental > Terrestrial > Soil > Desert | place: USA: California | collected...
GCCGCGCGGAACTTCCTCCTCTGATTCCAGGATGGGAATGATGCGGACTGCAAAGGGAAGTATCTGCCCGTCGCCGCGGCGGTGCTGCGCTTCGCTGCGCTTCTGCTGGCGCGTGATCAGGACATCAGCGGCCTGCGAATCGATGGAACTTCCGAGCAACTGTTCCAGGCGCATTCCCGGGTTCACCGCGGCCATCCCCAGCAGCCGCTGGAATTCGTTGTTGTGATAGAGCACGCTGCGCTGGGCATCCAGCACGACAATACCTTCGCCGATGCCCTCCAGAATTTCGTGGTGCAGCAGCCGGGCCATCGCAAAGCGCCGCGAGAGCACGCCGGCCAGGATGCCTGTCAGAAAGAAGGCGCAGACCGGAAGCAGCAGCAGGCGCAGAAAATCAAGCGGCGAGAGCTGCTTGAGCCGCGCCAGGTGCGCCGTCGTGACCTGGTCGCTGTAACTCTTGGGAATGTGGTCGGTGCTGTAAAGAAGGGCGACGGTGCTGAACAGAATCGTTGAGGCCGCCGCAGCCAGCACGGCGACGTTCCATTTCAGCACGAACGCCGCGGCGCAGATCGAGAAGAAATACAGCACCACGAACTGGCTGTCGACGCCGCCGGTGTGCCAGATCAGCGTCGAGATCAGCACGATATCCACGAAGATCTGCACCAGCGCCAGCTTGGGCGCGCCGCTTGAATCTGACGCCGAAAATTTCGTGATGATGCTGTATACGACCGTCAGCAGGCAGACGATCATCGCCACCAGTCCCGGCGCGCGCAGGAAAAAAATCGGCTGCAGATCGGAGGGACGTGTGGCGGATTGGATCAGCGTTATTTCATGAATGACCAGGACGGTGAGCGCCACGGTGGCGAGCAGAAGCCGCAGCGCTATAAGGATCTGATTTCCGCGGATCGTTCGCGTCTGGCGTTCCACGTAAGCATCGAGCACGAACGATCCCTCAATAGGTGCTGAATGCCCGGCGGCGTGCCCAGGGGCAGCTTTTAAGAACGGGGACGCCCGGCCTGGCGCGCGGCGCTTGAACGGCCTGCGCGCTTATTTATGCTGCAGCGCTTCCTGGATCTTGAAGATCGGCAGGAACACTGAAAGCACGATGCCGCCCACGATGAAACCCATGACGCCGATCATGAGGGGCTCAATCAGCGAGGTCAGCGCGTCGACCATCGCTTCGACCTGCTGGTCATAGAACTCGGAGATCTTTTCAAGCAGCTGCTCGAGCGCGCCCGATTTTTCGCCAATCGCGATCATGCGCACCACCATTGGCGGGAACACCGGCGATTCACCCAGCGGCTTGGCCAGATTTTCACCCTGGCGGATGGACTCGCGCGCATTGTTGACGGCCTCTTCGACCACGCGGTTGCCGGCGGTCGAGGCCACGATTTCAAGCGCGCCGAGGATGGGAACGCCGGAGCGGAGCAGGGTGGCAAACGTCTTTGCGAAGCGCGAGAGCGCGACCTTCTGCAGCAGCTGGCCGAAGACGGGCGCTTTAAGCAACATGCGGTCCCAGGAATAGCCGCCACTGTCGGTGGATTTCCACCACTTGATCAGCAGATAAATGCCGACGCAGATGATGATTGTCTGCGCCCAGTACGTGGTCAGGATCTTTGAACACCCCAGAACGATAATGGTCGGCAGAGGTAATTCGACCTTCAGCGCTTTAAAAATGTCAACGAACTTCGGGATGATGAACACAAGCAAAAAGATTGTGATGCCGAAGATCATGACCAGCGAGACGACCGGGTAGGTCATGGCACCCTTGATTTCACGGCGCAATTTTTCTGTGGCTTCGAGGTAATCGGCCAGACGCGAGAGAATGGTATCCAGCTGGCCGGACGCTTCGCCGGCCTTGATCATGTTGATATAAATTCGTTCAAACGCCTTGGGATGCTTGGTCAGGGCCTGGCTCAAGTCGCTTCCGCCGCGCACGTCTTCAACGATCGAACCGAGCGCGTTTTTAAAACCAGGGTCTTCAGCCTGCTCCTGCAGGATGTTCAGACATTCCAGCACGGGAATACCGGCGCCGATCATGGTCGCAAACTGGCGCGTGAACACGACCAGCATTTCGCCGCTGACCTTGGGTGCCGCGTTGCCGCCGCCGCCGATTTGAATGTTCCAGAAGCCGCCCTTGGCAGGCGCAGCGCTGCCCGGCTTTCCGGGGGCTCCGCCACCTTCTTCAGAAACTGACAGCACAGTCAGGTTCTGACTCTTGAGGTTGTTCATCACCTCTTCTTTGCTGGTGCCATCGACCGTCTGGGCGACGCGTTTTCCTGCGGCATCGCGCGCGACATATTTAAACTTGGGCATGGCCAATGTCTCCCATCGTGCGGCTTGATTCGTGCGTAGCAGAAAAGCCGTGATTGCCTCTACTGCAGCGCATGGTTCATTCTTGTTTGCTGGCGGGCTCTAGTTTAGCGTCGCACGGCGAAATTTCACCTGATTTTACGGTCCCAAGCATAGACTGGCCAAACGGGGCCAGTCCTCGCGCAAATCTGGCCAAGAAGCAGGAATGCATCCGCACGCCGCGGACGGTGGCATCTCAAATGATCGTGTCGTCCGGTCGCGCAGTGCCCACTGCCTCAGGCAGCGAGGTCAGGCCCTGCTTGACCTTTTCCATCAAATCTTCGAACAAGGTGCGCATTCCGCCTTTGCGAGCCGCAGTTTTCAGCTCTTCTGAGGTGGCGTGCTTGTTGATCAGTGCACGCAGCTCGTCAGTATTCTTGAGAAGTTCGTGGGTTCCCAAGCGCCCCTTATACCCGGAACCACTGCAGCGCGGACAGCCAACGGGTCGCCAGATTTTCTCCGCCGGCGCATCGTCTTTGGCGCGTTTAAGCAGCGCCAGTTCTTCCGGCTTGGGAGTGTCTTCCTGCTTGCAGCCGCACAGCCGGCGCAGCAGGCGCTGTGCGCAGATGGCGACAAGGCAGGTCGAAATCATGAACGGCTCGATTTCCATTTCACTGAAGCGCGTAATGGTCGAAGGCGCATCGTTGGTGTGCAGCGTGGAGAACAGCACGTGTCCGGTTAGCGCCGCTTCGATGGCGATTTCGGCCGTTTCCGTATCGCGGATTTCGCCCACGAGGATGATGTCCGGATCCTGTCGCAGGTAGCAGCGGAGCGCAGCGGAGAACGTCAGGCCGATGCCTTTCTGCATCTGCATCTGGTTCAGGCGCGGCAGCGTGTATTCGATGGGGTCTTCGGCCGTCGAGATGTTCACTTCCGGGGTGTTGATTTCATTGAGCGCCGCATAGAGCGTCATGGATTTGCCGGAACCGGTCGGACCGCAATGCAGAATCATGCCGTAGGGCACCTGGATCAGGTCGCGATACATCACCAGGTTGTAGTTCGAGAAGCCCAGCTTTTCGAGCGGCAGACAGGACTTGGTCTTGTCGAGAATACGGGCGCAGATCTTTTCGCCATGATTCATCGGCGCGACTGACACGCGAAGGTCCAGGTCGAATTTGGGATTGTACTTCTTGTAAACGATACGGCCGTCCTGCGGCAGGCGGCGCTCGGAGATGTTCAGGTCGCTCATGATCTTGAGACGGCTGATCAGGGCGCGGTGCGAGGCCTTCGGAAGCTGCAGCTGATCCTTGAGAATACCGTCAATGCGGTACCGCACGTAGACACGGTCTTCGGCCGGCTCGATGTGAATGTCGCTGGCGCCCTGCAGATAGGCGTCTTCGATGATGCGGTTGCCGAGCTTGATGATCGGCCCGGAATTTTCGTCTTCGGTCTCCTGTGTCGATGCCGATGAGAGATCCGTGCCAAACTGCTGGTCGAGCAGGGCAGCGGTAGCTGCCATTTCGCCCTGCACGTCGACGTTTTTCTTGTACGCCTTCTCAATGGCTTTCTTGATCGCCGTCTCAGTCGTGAGTACCGGAATGATTTCGCAGCCGGTGACGATCTTCACGTCGTCGAGAATGAGCACGTCGAACGGATTGGCGATGGCCATCGTCAGCATCTTGCCCATGCGCGCAAGCGGCAGCACCTGGTAATTATTGGCCTGCTCTTCGGTAAGAGCTTCAAGCGCCTCGGGGGACGCCTCAATCTTAGAGAGATTTACCGGATAATAGCTCATCTCTTCAGCGACCGTGGTGATGAGCGTCTCTTCGTCGCAGATTTTCTTCTCGATCAGGACCTGCGTCAGCGAGGAATTGTTCTTCTCGCATTCGGCAAGCATTTCGTCGCGCTTGGCCTCATCCAGGATCTTGCATTTGGTGAGGATGCCAGCCAGCTTTTTATCAAACTTGGCCATACGCTCAGGTCCCTTTTTCGTTCGCGCCCTGCAATCAGCGGCCGATTGCTATGGCTACGATCATTCTGTCCTGCCCGCACCAGCGGCGTGGCAAGGCGTGCAGCGCGCTCAGGATTTCTTAAACAGACCCAGCAAGCCCGTCTTTGACCCAGGCTGAGGCAGCTTGCCTGACTCGCTGGCGGCCGGAGGCGAGGCGCCATCCTTGTTGACGACCGCAGACGGCGATGGCGGCGCGACCTTGACCTGCTGTGTGCCTCCTGGCGGACGCACTCCCGCAAGCGCAGAGAGCCGCGGAGATTGCGGACCAGTGGTTGAACCGGCCGGAACAGGCTGCGCCGGTGGCGCAGCGGCTGCCGGTGGAATCACCGCGGTACCCGAGGGTGCAGAAGCAATCTTTGCAACGGCGTTGGCACTGATACCCGTAACGACTTTGGGCGGCGTCAGCACCAGCGTACCCGGCCTGGATGGAACGGCGGGCGTACCTGAGGGCGGCGGCACAGGCGCTGTCACGGCGGCAAGCCCGGGCACTGCGGGCGCCGGCACGGGACTGCCGGGCTTGGGCGGCACCATGCCCGTTGTCTTGGGAGGAGCAAGTTTGATTGCCGCGGCCGTGTCCACCACCGCGGGCTTGGGCAGCGGTATGGCTGGAGGCGCATTGCCCTCCAGCAGCATCGCGCCAAGATTGGAGAGATTCTCCTGCTCCTTGCGCAGATCCTTGGCGTACTTCTCCAGGACGTTGCGGATGTCTTTCCAGGTGCTTACGAACTGGCAGACTTTGCAGTCGGTGAGCCGCTCGAGTTCGTCGAGAACGTCATGATTCATCAGCCCGGCGCCGCAGATCACCAGCACTTTTCCGATCTTGTCCAGCGCCACGAACTGGTATTCGTAGTACATGCGTTCGGGGAACAGGTTCAGGACATCGATGCCGATGTTGTATTGATTGGCCGAGATGAACGGCAGGCTGAACTGCTGCACGATCGTCTGTGCGATGGCCTCTTCCGAAACATAACCGAGCTTCACGAGCGCTTCGCCCAGGAACATGTTGCTGCGGCGCTGCTCTTCCAGGCCCTGCCGGAGCTGCTCGTCGGAGATCAGCCCCTCCGCCTGCAGCAGTTCGCCCAGGCGTCGCTTGGTCATGCGGGTAATGCGTGCCACTCGTTTGACTCCGCGTCCAAAACTTCAATCAACCGACTGCGGGCACAAAGCGTGCCCTCAGGCCACCTGGAACGTTTTCTTCATGTCTTCCAGGTTATGCGTGTACTGAACGGCCGTTTCGTAAGAAATTTTTCCTCCCTTATAAAGTTCAAGCAGCGACTGGTTCATTGTACGCATGCCAGTCTTGCCGCCGGTCTGGATAGTCGAATAAATCTGATGCACCTTATCGTCGCGAATGTTCGCGCGGATGGCGTCGTTGGGGATCATGATTTCACAAGACAGGCAGCGTCCTTTACCCACTGACAACGGAAGAAGCTGCTGACAGAACACGCCTTCCAAAACGAAGGACAACTGTGTGCGGATCTGATTCTGCTGTTCGGCCGGGAAGACGTCGATAATACGGTTGATCGTCTGCACGCAGTTGGACGTGTGCAGCGTGGCGAAGGTCAAATGTCCGGTCTCAGCCAGAGTCAATCCCAGTTCGATGGTTTCCTTGTCACGCATTTCGCCGATCAGCACCACGTCGGGATCCTGTCGCAACACGTGCTTGAGGGCAGCGTTGAAGCTGAGCGTATCCGGACCGACTTCGCGCTGATTGACAAGGCACTGCTTGTTTCGATGTACGAACTCGATCGGGTCTTCGATCGTAATGATATGGTACTGGCCGGTTTGATTGATCCAGTCGATCATCGTGGCGAGCGTCGTCGACTTGCCCGAACCGGTCGCGCCCGTCACCAGGATCAGGCCCTTGGGAAGGTCGCAGAGCTTCTTGCAGACTTCGGCCGGAACGCCTAGCTTTTCAAACGAGGCGATCTCGTAGGGAATCACGCGGATAGCAGTGCCGACCGCGCCGCGCTGGTAAAAAACGTTCACACGGAATCGCCCGATGCCCGAGATGCCGAAGCTCATGTCGAGCTCCTTCTCGGATTCGAACTTCGCGATCTGTTCGTTGTCGAGAATTGAGTAGATGATCTTCTGTGTGGTTTCTGCATCCATGATGTCGTGCTCGGTTGGAACGAGCGCGCCATCGACGCGAATACGTGGTGCTGAACCGGCGGTAATATGCAAGTCGGAGGACTTGCGCTCCATCATGATGCGCAGAAGTTCTTCTAGCGTGACCACCTTGTGTCAGACTCCTTAAAGTTTATGCGTAAACGGTTTAACTCTTTAGCTTGATTACACCCATTTTCTGTCAAGTCAAACCTTTACCCTCGACAATTAATGCACAATCTGAATTACTCTTTTCAACTAACCCTATTTCGGCTGAAAGCGCACTCATCTATATGTTAAATTTTTGAACGATTTGCTGAATCGCTTCAGGATAGATCTCGCGCTCTGCCGCTTGCACACGTGCAGCCAGGGTGTCGGGGGTATCATCAGGCAGGACGGGCACAGCCTTTTGTGCGATGATAGGTCCCTGATCGTACTGATCGTCAACATAATGCACCGTGCAGCCAGTTATCTTGCATCCGTGTTTTAAAACAGCCTCATGTACGTGATGCCCGTAAAACCCCTTTCCGCCGAATGCCGGCAGCAGCGCCGGGTGGACATTAATCACCTTATTCTTGTACGCTTCAGGAATCTTCAGCAGTGACATGAAGCCGGCCAGCACGACAAGATCCGGCTTATAAGGAGCAATCGCTTCGAAGATCCGGCTGGAGAACGCGTGTGCATCCTTATACTTTTTCTTTTCGATCACGACCGCGGGAACATCGCGCCGCCTGGCCCGCTCAAGGCCGAAAGCATCCGCGCGGCTGCTGACGACCACGACAATTTCAGTGCTCAAGCGTCCCGCCGCTTGCTGTTCGAAGAGATTCTCAAGGGTCGTTCCCGAACCGGAAAGCAGGACGGCCAGGCGCAGTTTCGGCATGCAGGGCTCCAGGTAAATTGCGAACTCGCCCGTAATTATAGCGTCTGCGTGCGGCTCATCAAAGTACCGGCACAGTTGACTTGCGTGTATAGGGCTATCCTTCGTCTGTTTGAGTCTCCTGCGTTTTGTGCTAAGTAAGCACCTATGAGCAGCTCGAGTCTACCACCTCTTCCCCCCGGCTTTGATGCCGGACGCGAGTTCCCCATCCTTAAGCGCTGGGCTTTTTTCAACCATGCCGGCGTCGCGCCGATTTGCCGACCGGCCGCAGAGGCGCTGAACCTGTATACTCAGCAGGCGCTCGAGGATTCGTATGTCACGGGCAACTGGTACGGAAAGGCTGAGACCACACGCGCGCTTGCGGCTGAACTCATTCACGCCGCGCCCGAAGAAATCGCCTTCGTCAAGAACACCAGCGAGGGGCTCGCGTTCGTCGCCAATGGCCTCGACTGGAAGGCCGGAGATGAAATTCTCAGCACCGCCGTCGAGTACCCCGCGAACGTTTATCCGTGGATGGATGTGGCCGCGCGCTTCAATGCGCGGCACATCATGGTTCCCGAACGCAACGGACGCATTGAGCTGAGCGAGCTTTTGAATGCCGTCACGCCGAAGACACGCATGATTGCTCTTTCGCACGTCGAATATGCCAGCGGTTACCGCAATGATATTCAGAAAGTCGGCGAGTTCTGCCGTTCGCGCGGCATTCTTTTCTGCGTCGATGCGATTCAGTCGCTGGGCATCATTCCTGTCGATGTAGCGGCCATGAAGATCGATTTCCTCTCCGCCGACGGACACAAATGGATGCTCGCGCCCGAAGGCTTCGGCTTTTTCTACTGCCGGCGAGAACTGCTGACCTCGCTGCGCCCTGAAGTGGGCTGGTGGAACGTTGTCAATGCGCAGGACTATGGCAATTACGATTTCACGCTTCGGCCCGATGCCAAACGCTTTGAATGCGGGAGCTATACCATTCCGTGCGTGCTGGCACTGGGCGCCTCGTTAAAGATGATTCTCGATGTCGGCGTCGATCTGATCGGCCGGCGCATTCGCGCGCTGACGCAGCAGCTCTGTGACGGCCTGACGGCAAAGGGCTACAACGTCTACAGCAGCCGCGCGGAGAACGAGTGGAGCGGCATTGTGACGTTCACGCATCCTTCGCACGACATGAAAGCGATCGTACGCGACCTGATGAGCCGAAAAATCGTTATCGTCATGCGCGAAGGGCGCCTGCGAGCGTCACCGCACTTTTATAACACGCCCGAACAGATCGATCAGTTGCTCAGCGCGCTGCCCTGATACACCACCAGTGCGCCTGATGACGCCCCCTGCTGTTAATCATCGAGTTTGTATCGCGCGATCGTGCGTGAGACCTTGGTCTCCAGGCGCACGCTTGTCGAAAATACTCTTCCGTTGACTGTCAGCGTGACAGGAAAAATCAACGGGTCGCTATGCGGATCGCCCCAGCTCTGCACAAAACTTCCGTTGCGCAGGCGCAGATTCAGTTGCAACACGCTTCGCCGTTTGAATTTCCGCGACGCTATCTTCAGCGCGCCCAGGCTCGTGGCCGCCGCCCCTTTGCTGTTCAACGTAAAGGCGGCGACGGTTCCGCCGATATTCAGTGCGACCTGCGCGCCGCTGAGGTTTCCGGCTTCGATGGGCTCGGCGATGATCGCACGCAAGCTCACGGTGTCACGCGCGGGGCTCTGCAGCGACGAGCGCGCGTTTAAACTCGTGACCGCCAGCGACAAATGCCGCGTGCTGCTCGAGTCGAGCGGATCGGTGCCATCGCGTATCTCAATAGCATCGCTGACGCCGTCATTATCGTCGTCACTATCCTCCGAATCGGCGATGCCGTCGCGATCGTTATCGCCAGCCAGCACCGTAATATTAAGCGACGCTGAGGCCGGCGGCGGTTCTGCTCCGGTGACGGTCAGGCTGACTGTGTAGATACCTGCCGTGCTGAACGCGTGATTGACTGAACCAGCCTGGTCACTGGCCGAGCCGTCCCCAAAGTTCCAGAGCCAGCTGAGCGGACCGGACCCGGTGGCATCGGCGCTGAATGTCACGACTTGTCCCTGCAGCACTGTCGTTCCCGGCAGCGCGGTGAGGCTGTTGATTGCAGGCTGAGTCCCGATCGCCGGCGGCGGAAGGAACTGTGCTTCATAGGTCGTCTCGGCCGCCGGGGTAATGATCTCATGCGTTGCGGCGCCATCGTCCGACCAGCGCGCAAAGATGTACTCGATTCCATCCGAAGTGACAGACGCGGGCGCGCTCAGCGTGCGCTTGAAGCCGACGACGCCTGAGAACGTGTGTGGAGCGGTTACCGGTCTGCCATCCAGCGTCAGCGGCGCGCCGCTGGGCGAACTGGTGAGATGAACTGTAACCGTTCGCGGCATGACATCACGCGATACGGTGCGCTGCAATCCCGCTGAATCGGTGACTGTCAGAGTGAAGCGGTAAAAAACATCCGCATCTGGCTGACCGATGTCTGGAATGTGGACCTGTCCGCTGCTGACGCCGTTAATTGGCGGAACCAGCGGCCGGCTGTGTCCCGGACGCATCTGATCGATCTGCCATGAAAAGGCTGAGGCAGGCAAATTGCCATCCTCAGCATCCGTCGCGCTCCCCGAAAACGTGATCGTCTGGCCGGCCGTATAAAGCACATCTGCTGCGGGAAGCTCAATCACGGGCACCGGTGGATGCGAGGTTGTCACCGTTAGCGTCGCGGCGTTGCTTGTTGCGCTGCCGTAATCATTGTTGACGATCACGCGAAACGCCGCGTTGTTGTCGCTGAGCGCCACCGAAGCGATTGTGTACGTCGAAGAGGTGGCGCCGCTTATGTCCGTTCCATTGCGCTGCCACTGGTACTTGAAGGGCGAAGCGCCGCTGGTGCTGACGCTGAAGGTCACGCTCTCTCCGACCGTAACGGTTCTGCTTGCCGGCTGTTGCGTGATCGAGGGCTCGAGCGCGGGCGTGTACTGGATGCGCATGAGCGTGCCGGTGTCGGCTCCTGAACCGCGAGCGAGATAAAACAGCGAGCCGTCTCTGGCCGTCTTGACGTAAACGGGCTGAAAGCCGATGTTCGTGGCGAACGGGAACGACTGAACGCCATTGCTGAACTCCAGACGCCTGATCCACCCGCTGCAGAAATCCATGTAAAAGTAATTGTTCACGTACTGGCTAGGAAACTGGTCGGTCTCTGGATTGTAAAACGTGCCGCCGGTAATCGAGCAGCCCGCTTCCGCGCCGGTGCCGTGCGCGTAGCTGAAGACTGGGTTGGTCAACGCCGGATCGTTCGAATTGCCTTCGGCAAGGGGCCAGCCGAAGTTCGCGCCCGAAGCGCCCTGGTTGATCTCTTCGCGCTGCGACGATCCGACATCATTGATAAACATTCTTCCGGTGCCCGGCTGAAACTCGAACGTGAACGGATTGCGGAAGCCAATAGCCCAGATCGCGCGCAGGTCGCCGGAGACCTGGTTGAAAAACGGATTGTCTGCCGGAATCGAGCCGTCCTTATTGATGCGCAGCATCTTTCCCAGCATCGTGCTCATGCTCTGTGCGTTGCTGCCGTTCGAATTGTCCGGCGCGCTGATATAGAGCTTCCCGTCGGCGCCGAAGTTCAGCGCTCCGTTGCAGTGGTGCGTCGAGGTGCTCAGCGGCGTGAGCTGAAAGAGCACCGTTTCGCTTCCGGCCACCGCGACATCGCCGTTGGCCGTGAATCGGCTGATGATGTTGCGTGCGGGTGATGTGGGAGTCGTGTAGAGCACATAGAGATACTGATTGGTGGCGAAATCCGGATCGACCGCAATTGCGGTCAATCCACGGTCGCCGTTGGCGTCGACGCTGACGGAAGCGAACGGCGTTGCCAGCAGCGTGTTGTTCTTCACCACCCGAACCTTGCCCGTCTGCTCGCAGATGAAGATGCGGCCGTCCGGCGCAAAGGCCATCGCAACAGGACTCGAAATGCCGGACGCAACCACCGATTCAGTAAAACCCGGAGGCAAGGATGCTGCCGCGAAAAGTCCGGTTGAAATCGAAAGACCTAGCAGACACAGCAGATACCGCATGAAGTGCTCTCCATAGCCTGACTGTATGGAGAGTTTGCAAGCGCTATGCCTCATTCGCTCGCTGTACTGCGGGCGTCGCTATGCACTTCGCACTTTTCAGGCGAGCAACCTACGCGCCGTCACCACTCGTGGATTGACCCTTCTCGACTCATCTTTGGGTGCGGAGTCTTTTTTCCACATGCAGGCGGCCTCTGGCGGTTTCAACGTGGCGGACTGAACTGTTATATGGCGGGGCAGAAAAGTCTTGTTTAACGTCTGTGAAACCGGTATCCTCTTTCGCTTCATACAGATGCTGGGGCTGCCTGCCTTTAGCCCCCGAATGTATTGTTCAGCGGAGGACGGCGATGACATTTTCGCACGGGTTCACGTTCCTATTGACTACCAGCGTTCTGAGCGGCGCCGTGATGTTTTCGGCTCTGGGCGCCGAGAAGGAAACTGTCGTCTTCGACAAGGGCGAAAAGGACGATCTCGAAAAAGGCGTCAA
>Ga0196964_10001509_pt1 | contig 11826 bp, 11 predicted proteins | sample S1_10metaG_FD_148615 | JGI IMG/M metagenome (GOLD analysis project Ga0196964, IMG submission 148615) | Soil microbial communities from Anza Borrego desert, Southern California, United States - S1_10 | ecosystem: Environmental > Terrestrial > Soil > Desert | place: USA: California | collected...
GTAGAGGATTGGGACTTCGCCCGCGATGGCCTGCGCGGCCGCCTGCGGAGCGCCGAAGCCGATCGGGAGTTTCGTGTTGTCGTCGGACTTCCAGCCCAGGAGCAGGTCCATAACCTCCGGACGGCCCTGCTCCGAAGAAGCCACCGCTGGCTTCCTGGTCGAGCGGGTCGTACGCGATCGGGCCATCAGTCTCTCCTTCGCGGCCCGCCGAATGCGAGCCGTGAATCAATTGTAAACAGCGATCAGGGCCAGAGCCGCACGGGATTGCGGCAGGGCGTCCAAATCGTGAACAGACAGCCTCAGCCACCCGTCGCGTCCAGATCAGCCTGAAATAGGGTCGCGCGCAACGGCGCACAGCCGTAGCCGGCCCATAAATCGTACGGGTTCGCCCGTGCGGCAGGATGTTAACACCCTACCGCACGGATTTACCTAGGTTTTTTACTTTACGCCGTGCATCAGCTTCTGGATGAGCGGGGCGATCAGGAAGAGGAAAGCCCCGGCGACCAGCAGCAGCCAGAAGCTGGAGGTAAAGCCCTCAAGCGCCGAGGCGACCGTCATCCCCGTTTCGCCGCTGACGTGACCGGCGAAGATGCCCGACAGGTTGTTGCCGATGGCTGTGGACAAGAACCAGCCGCCCATCGCCAGGCCGACGTACTTGAGCGGCGCGAGCTTCGTCACCATCGAGAGACCGATCGGCGAGAGACAGAGTTCGCCGAGCGTCTGCAGCACATAGCAGAGCACCAGCGGCCACATCGGGATCTGCTGGATGACGGCGCCGTCCGGACCGGTGCCCGTCGTGACGAGGTTCGAGAGCGCATACATCAGCACGCCGAAACCCAGCGCGTTGCCCATCAGGCCAAGGCCGAACTTACGCGGCACCGAAGGCTCGGCCTTCATGCTCGCAAGCATCGCCCAGATCACGGTGATGACCGGCGCCAAGAGCACGATGCCGGCCGGATTTACCGATTGGAACCAGCCCACCGGGAATTCCCACCCGCCAATATCGCGGTTGACGATGTTCTGGGCCAGGAAGTTGAACGAAGAACCAGCCTGTTCGAAGAAGCACCAGAACAGGATGTTGAAGATAAAGAGCAGCAGCATCGCGATGGCTTTGTCGCGCTGCACTTTGCCTTCCTTCAGCGCCTCGGCGAGCACCATGATTCCGAGCACGACGAAGAGCCCGCTCAGCACCCATTGCAGCGGTCCTGCGCCAACGCGCGAGAGCAGCAGGTAGACGATCGGCACCGCGACGGCCGCGCCGATGAGCACGATGGCCATCTGCGTGCCCGGCTTCTTGTCCGCGGGCGGACGGCCGATTTCGCCGAGCTGTTTGCGGCCGAACCAGAACCAGAAGAAGCTGATGATCATGCCGATCGCGGTCGTGAAGAACACGACCTTGTAGTTCTGCACCATCGGCGTGTCCGTGATTTCGCTGGCGAGCCAGCCGGTGATCAGCGGCGCAACGAGCGCGCCGGCGTTGATGCCCATGTAGAAAATCGTGAAGCCGCGGTCCCGGCGCTGGTCTTCCGGCCCGTAGAGCTTGCCGACCATGGTCGAGATATTCGGCTTGAAGAGCCCGTTTCCGACGATCACGAGCGCCAGACCCAGGAGGAACACGTCGAAACTGGGTACCGTGATCGCAAACAGCCCGGCGACGGTGATGGCCGCGCCCAGAAGGATCGAGCGCTGATAACCGATCATGCGGTCGGCGACGTAACCGCCGAAGATCGCGGTGGCGTAGACGAGCGCCAGATAGGCGCCGTAGGTCCGGCTCGCATCGCCCTGGCCCGCCTGATCGCCGGCGAAGAATTGCTGTACGATGTAGAGAGTCAGGGCCCAACGCATGCCGTAAAAGGCAAAGCGCTCCCAGAACTCCGTCATGAACAGCATCCAGAGCTGTCGCGGATGGCCGAGGACGTCGCGTCCAGCGGGCAATCCAGGTACGGCGGCGGGGGCCGCGCTTGTGTCGGTCATGCGTTATCCTTGTGACGCCCGCGCGAACGCACGGGGTCCCCTCCCTAAACAGACGGACACACAAGCCGGGCGAACTGGCCGGGTCAAGCGCGAGGTGACGTACGCAGATCGGGAGTGAGAACCCACCAGAAGGTCTGGGCGGGGTTTGAATCGAGCCAGAAGCCCAGTCTTCGCAGGGTGCGAACGGAGGCGAGGTTCCGGCTGTCGCAACCGGCGAGGATGCTCTCAGCGCCTCCATCCTCGAACAGCCAGTCGATCACCGCGCCTGTCGCTTCGACCGCGTAGCCCTGGCGCCGGCGGCTGCGGGCTATTGAGTACCCTATCTCGAACTCGCGCGCGGCGCGAAGCGAAGGCTCAAAGCGCACGTCGCCGACAACCACCCCGTCGGCCCGGTGAATGGCGACGGCGCGCGTAGGCGTGGCCTTGGCCCACGCTTCGGGAATGGAGCGCGCGAGCAGCTGTAGGCTCGAGGCGCACCACTCGGCGGGCGCGTCCGCGCCCAACACGTCCGCGAACACCGCCTGCCCGGCGCGCGCGGCCTGCGCGAGCGCCGGCGTCACTGGCTCAAGGCGAAGCCGCGGCGTAAAGATCGGATGGTCGAGCGCGTTGCCCATTGCGCTGAGCATTGCGCGCCGGATCGCACCGCGCAATCCGGCGCCCGCAGCAGGAGCGTTAAGCGCCGCTTGGTTCGGCTGATGAAGGGGGTGCGCTCGTGGGCGGCGCCGCTTCTGGCGCAGCGCGCCGCTCATAGGCGCGTGCGCGGCCCGCCATGTCGGCGATGAAGGTTTTTCGTGCGCGTGCATAGCGCGTGCGTTCACCAAACTGGTCCCAGAGTCTGCAGAGCCCCCAGAACACCGGGTAGGTGAGCAAGCCTATCATCGCCGCGAACACGACGGAGGTCGGTCCGCCTGAGCCGCCGTTCGTGAACACGTTGTTATAAAGCCAGAACAGCAACGCTACGATCGAGGCGAATCCCGCCGCCTTCCACGGCGCGGTGAAGAAGGGCGTCTTGTGCAGATACGCGACGAGTTCATCCTCGAACGTATCGTGCTCGCCGCTGGAGAGATTGAAGAGAATGAGATTCACCGGCGCCTTCACGCCCTTCAGGCGCCCGCGCACGATGGCGACGCGCTGTGTTTCGCGCACGCCAAGCTCGGTGTCGTCGAAATCGTATTTCTGCTCTTTGCCCTCATCGTCACGAACGAAGAGCCGCATGCGGTTGGTGATGTGCCCCGGCTCGACGTGACGCACGCCGGCGTTCTCGATCACCACGGTCTCCGAGGTCAGCTGCACCTCGATCACATCGCCGGCGGTCACGATCAGGGAATTCTGCGCCATATCCTACTCCCGCGGACGGGAAGAGAGCGCGCGCGCCGCGCGGGGGTCAAGCGGAATGCTTGCGCGCTCCCCGGGGAGTTGGCAGCAAGAGCAATGGCCAATCCGCGGCTCATGATCGACGGCGCACTGAAAGCAGGCGCCGAGCTTGCGCTCGACGAAGCGCAGGCGCGTCATGTCGGCACGGTGCTGCGGCTGGATCAGGGCGACAGCCTGCGCGTCTTCAACGCGAGCGACGGCGAATGGCGCGCACGCGTAACCGGCAAGACCAAGCGCGGCATGAAGGTGCGCGTAGAGGAGTTCATCCGCCCACCGCACGAGGCGCCGGACCTCGATCTCCTCTTCGCACCCGTGAAGCGACACGCCACGGACCTGATTGTTGAGAAGGCCGCCGAGCTCGGCGTGCGCCGCATGCGGCCCGTCCTGACGCAACGCACCATTGCCGAAACCGTGCGGCTCGATCGCCTGCAAACCATCGCGCGCGAAGCGGCGGAGCAGACCGAACGCTTCGACGCGCCGGAGATTCTTGAAGCGCTATCGCTTGCGAAAGCGCTCGACGGCTGGGACGGGGCGCGGCCGCTCGTTTACGCCGACGAAGCTGGTGCAAACGCAGCATGGGGTGGTGAGGCGGGACGCGCCGCGCCAATCGCCGAAGCTCTGCAAGCTCGAACCGCCGGCGCCTCGCCGGCCAGCGCCGGTCATGCCGGCGAGGGCGCCGGCGGTCCGAGCAAGCTCGCTCTTCTCATCGGCCCCGAAGGCGGCTTCACCCCCGAAGAGCGCCGGATGCTTCGAACCTTGCCCTACGTCATTCCGGTATCGCTCGGTCCGCGTATTTTGCGCGCTGAGACGGCCGTGATCGCCGCGCTCAGCGTTATCCAATCTGTGTGGGGCGACTGGCGCGAGCGCTAACGGCTTGCGCCTCAGCCCCGCAGTCGCCACATGCGCGCAAACGAAAGCGCCGGGAGGGACGTTTGGCCAAGGCAAAAGAAAAGGCCCCGGAGCTGACTGGGTTCAAGGACCTCGTCGCGCATCTGGAGAGCGGCTCTAAGCCTGACCGCTCGACTTGGCGCATCGGCACCGAGCACGAGAAGTTTCCCTTCTACACCGAGACGCTGGAGCCCGTGCCGTACGAAGGCGACAACGGCATCGGCGCCCTGCTCGATAACCTCGCTGCCAAGTACAATTGGAAGCCCGTGAAGGAAGGCGCGAACACGATCGCGCTGCTCGAAGACAACAATTCCTCCATCACCCTTGAGCCCGGCGGTCAGTTCGAACTCTCAGGCGCGCCGCTCGAGCATCTGCACCAGACCTGCGCCGAAACCGGCACGCACCTCAGCCAGCTGCGCGATGTCGCGGGCAAGATGGGCATTTCGTTTCTCGGCCTCGGCGTGTCGCCGCTTTGGTCGCTCGATGCGACGCCGATCATGCCGAAGGGCCGCTACAAGATCATGCGGAACTACATGGCGAAGGTCGGCCGGCTCGGCCGCCAGATGATGTTCCGCTCTTGTACGGTGCAGACCAACCACGATTTCGGCTCCGAAGCCGACATGGTGAAGAAGTTTCGTGTCTCGCTCGCGCTGCAGCCGATCGCCACCGCGCTCTTCGCCAACTCTCCGTTCACCGAAGGGCGCCTCAACGGCTTCCTCTCCTATCGCGGCCACATCTGGACTGACACCGATCCAGACCGCACCGGCATGCTGCCGTTCGTGTTCGAACCGGGCATGGGTTTTGAGCGCTACGCCGCTTACGCGCTCGATGTGCCGATGTACTTCGTCTATCGCGACGGCAAATATATCGACGCATCCGGCCAAAGCTTTCGCGCCTTTATGGAGGGCAAGTTGCCCGCACTGCCCGGCGAGCGGCCCACCAAAAAGGATTGGGAAGATCACCTCACCACGATCTTCCCGGAAGTGCGGCTGAAGACGTACCTCGAAATGCGCGGCGCGGATTCCGGCCCGTGGTCGCGCCTCTGCGCGCTGCCAGCGTTCTGGGCCGGCATTCTGCACGATGATGCGGCGCTCGAAGCGGCCTGGTCCTTGGTAAAGGGCTGGACCGCGGAAGACCGCGAAGCGCTCCGCCGCGCTGTGCCTGTGCTCGGCCTGCGCGCCCCAATCCGCGGCAGCACGGCGCAGAACATCGCCCAAGCCGCACTCGCCATCGCGCGCCAGGGCTTGCGTTCACGCGCCCGCTCGGACAAAGCCGGCGAAGACGAGACACACTTCCTCACCGAGCTCGACGACATCGCCGCCAGCGGCGTCACCCCCGCGGAGCGCCTGATCGAGCGCTACAAGACCGAGTGGGGCGGCGACGTGCGGGCCGTGTTCGAGGCGTGCGCTTACTAGCGCACGCCCGGCGACGCCTTCTTAGTCATCGTCATCTTCGTCATAGTTCAGCTGGACAACCGCAGGTGCGGCACACGACGGCCGCGCGGCGCGCAGCGCCGGCCGCCTGGTCGAAGTTACGCCGCCTCTTCGTTCAGCACATCCCCAACGCTCATCGCATTGAGCCGCGCGTAAAGCCCGCGCGCCGTGATCAGCTCGGCGTGCTTGCCCTGCTCCACAATCCGGCCCTGGTTGAACACCAGTATGCGGTCGGCCTCGCGCACGGTTGAGAGCCGGTGCGCAATGACGATCGTCGTGCGGCCCTGCTTCAGCTCGGCCATCGCCGCCTGCACTTCGCGCTCGGTCTCCACGTCCAGAGACGAGGTCGCCTCATCCAGAATGAGGATCGGCGCATCGGCCAGGAAGGCGCGCGCCAGTGCGACGCGCTGGCGTTCGCCGCCCGAGAGCTTCACGCCGCGCTCGCCGACTTCCGTCTCGTAGCCGCTCGGCAGCTTCTCGATGAAGTCATGCGCCCGCGCGCGCTTGGCGCACGCGATCACATCCTCCATCGACGCATCCGGCCGCGCATACGCGATGTTCTCCCGGAGCGAGCGGTGGAAGAGCGCCGGATCCTGCGGCACAAGCGCAATGCTCCGCCGCAAGCTCGCCTGCGTCACCGCGCGCACGTCCTGGCCGTCGATCAGGATCGCGCCGCCGTTCACGTCATAAAGACGCTGCACCAACTTCACGAACGTCGATTTTCCCGAACCCGTGGGCCCGACCAGCGCCACCGTCTCTCCGGGCGCGATCTCGAGCGAGAAATCGCTGTAGAGCGCGCCCCCGGCGTTCTTGTAGCCGAACGTCACGTTGTCGAACACGATATGGCCCGAAGCAGGGGCGAACGCCTGCGCTTCGGCGCGATCGACCACGTCCGCCTTCTCAAGTGCGTACGCGACGACGTCCTCGATGTCGGCAATGCCCTTCTGGAGATTCTGCACGTTCTCGCCGAGCAACCGCAAATAGCCGGACACCAGCATGAACGAGGTGATCGCAAACACCGCGTCGCCTGCGGTCGCACGCCCCGCGCGCCACTCCAGCAGCACGAGGCCCAAGAGCCCCGCCTGCAAAATCCAGAGCAGCATGTTCTGCAGCACCCACGCATTGGTGAAGCGATGCCAGGTGTGGTTCGCTTCTTTCGTCCAAGCCTGCACCGTGCTGTCGAAGCGCTCCTGCTCACGCGTTTCCGCGCCAAACGCCTTCACCGTCGCGTTGGAAGCCACCGCGTCCGCGAGCGCCGCGCCAATCGCCGTATCGGCGCTGATGTAGCGGCGCAGCGGCTCAGCGACGTAGTACCGACTCGACAAGAACGCCGTCAGCAGGAAGGCCAGGATCGTCCCGCCCGTGAACGCGCCAATCACCGGCCATTGCAGGAAGGTCAGTATCGTGATGCCCGTCAGGACGGCGGCCGCCGGGATCATGTACCAAACCATCGTGTCCGAGATGATGTCGTAGGCGTTCATCGCCCGCGACACGCGCCGCACCGTGGCGCCGGCGAAATTGTCGGCGTGCCAATCGGCGGAGAAGCGCTGCACGTCGCGGAAGCCGTCCGTGACGATGCGCTCCATGTTCTTCGACGCGAAGGGAATGTGGAAGCGCACCCCGATATTGCGCCCCATGTAATAGATGAAGGCCAGAGCCACGACGACGCCGTAGCCCCACAGCGCCGCGTCTTGACCAGCCGCCGTCGGCCCGGCGGACAACGCGTCCACCAGCTGCTTTGCCGCAAACGGCATCGCCAAGTCGGCAATAATCGCTACGCCGAACAGCACGCCGACAGCCGCGAGCTTGCGGGGCTGGCTCGACCAGTGTTTCCACATGAAGGCGGCCACCTGCGCAAACGTCGCCTTGCGCTGGGCGCCCTCTTTCTCGTCGTCAAAATCGTATGCGTCGCTCATGAGAGCACCGTTGCGATGGGAGCACAGCCGCGCGCGAACGCGGTCTAAGCTCGGATTGAAATGGGGAACGAAGCGCGAGATGTGAAACCAGTCGGCCCACTCTGCGGCTTGGCGAAACGGATTTCCCTATCGCCCGTACGGGCTTCAGGAATGCGAGATCGGAGCGGCGGCGCGCGCGCTCTCAGATCTATCGGCGTCCGTACGCGGCGCCGGAGTTATTTAAGGCGGACGGCCATTCGCTACTCCAAAACAGGACCGCTCACATACGCGCCTTGTCGCCTTGCGTAAAGGAAAAGCGGGCTGCATCACCGGCATGTGACGGATTTGAAACCCGCCGACGCCCTCAAAGCACATTGGACCGACGCGCTGCCGCCGGCGTGGAAACCGTTCGCGCAGCTCTCGCGCCTGGACCGGCCGATCGGCTGGCAATTGCTGCTGCTGCCGTGCTGGATGGGGCTTGCGATTTGCCGCACGGGCTACGGCTTTTTCTGGGAAGACCTCGCTCACGCGTTCGCGTTTCTCGCCGGCGCCATCGCCATGCGCGGCGCGGGCTGCACGTATAACGACATCCTCGATCGCGACATCGATGCGAAGGTGGAGCGTACGCGCCTGCGTCCGCTGCCGTCGGGCGCTGTATCGCTGAAAGCCGCGTGGGCCTGGCTGCTCGCGCAATGCCTCATCGGCCTCATTGTTCTGCTGACGCTGCCGCGCCTCGCGCAAATCACCGCGCTGCTCGCGTTGCCGCTCGTAGCGCTTTATCCGCTGATGAAGCGCATCACATGGTGGCCGCAGGCGTGGCTCGGCATCGTTTTCTCATGGGGCGCGCTGGTCGGCGGGGCCGTGATCGGAGGATCATCGGTCTACAACAATAACGTTCCGCTTGAAGCGTTCGCTCTCTACGCCGGCTGCATTTGCTGGACCATCGGCTACGACACCATCTACGCGCTGCAGGACCGCGAAGACGACGCGCTTGTGGGCGTCCGCTCCACTGCGCGGCTCTTCGCCGACAGATGGCGCATCTGGACGAGCGTCTTCTACGTGGGGGCCCTCGTCTTCTGGACAGCAGCCGCCGCCGTCGCCGGCAGCGGCCTCATCGTCGCGGTTGCGCTCAGCGTCATCGCCATCACGCTCATCTGGCCGATGCTGCAGAGCGTGGACGACAGTCCGGAAACGGCGCTCGCGGCATTCAAACTCAACGCGCTGATCGGCGCGGCGGTCTTGCTGGCCTTTTCCCTCGAACCCATCTGGCGCACAATGCGGCCATATCTGGGTGCGTGATGGGCGAAGCAGAAAAACATCTCTCAACGGTCTGTAAGCGTTTTGCCGGCGTCGTGGCCAAGCACGAGCCCTATCCCACGATATTCGAACGCAAGAACGACCCCTACCGCGCACTCATCCGCGCTGTCGTCTTCCAGCAGCTGTCGGGCAAAGCTGCCGCTACCATCCACGGCCGCGTGCTGGCGCTGTTCGGGGACAAAGAGCATCCCGACCCCGAGGACATTATCGGCGCCAGCGATGAAGCGCTGCGCGGCGCCGGCCTCTCACGCCAGAAGATCGCCGCGCTGCGGGACATTTCGCAGAAGCGGCTTGACGGCGTGATCCCTGAAGCGCGCGCGCTATCCAAGCTGAGCGACGACGAGATCATCGAGCGCCTCACCGCCGCGCGCGGCGTCGGCCGCTGGACGGTCGAGATGTATCTCATGTTCACGCTCGGCCGGCCCGACGTGCTGCCCGTGGACGATCTCGGCGTACGCAAAGGCGCCGAGAAACTCTACGCCCGCACCTTCACGCCCAAAGAACTCGCCGCCTACGGCGAACGCTGGGCCCCGCACCGCAGCGCCGCCGCCTGGCACCTCTGGCGTATCGCCGACACGCTGACGCCGGACCGCTCGCCGACGAAGAAAGCGGGAAAGAAGAAGAAGCCCGTCGCCAAGAAAAAGATGGCGAAGAAGACTGCGGCGAAAAAGAAAACTGTTGCCCGGAAAGTTGCCAAGAAAACTTCGAAGAAAACAAAGCGCTCTTAATTCGTCATTCCGGCGCATCGCGCAGCGATAAACCGGGAATCCAGGGGTGACAAAGTGCGGTGCGTGTGGCCCCTGGATTCCGAATCGCGCTCCGCGCGTCGGGAATGACGAGACTAGGTGTGCGCCTGCCGAGAATCTTCAGGCGCTTCTCCGCGCTCCTGCATTCCATAGTCCCTCGCCACGTGCGCAATGCGCAGGCGATAGTCGCGAAAGATGCGCGCCCTGCCCTCGGCCTGTGCAGCGCGATGCGCCTCCAGCGCGCGCCACTGCGCGACCGCCGTTTCATCGCGCCAGAATGAGAGCGAGAGAATACGGTCTCCGTGGCTCAAACTCTGAAAGCGTTCGATCGAAATGAAGCCGTCGATTTCGTCGAGCAACGGACGCAGATCCTCAGCGATGCGGAAGTACTCGTGGCGCTGCGCCGCGAGCGGCGCCGCCTCGAAGATCACCGCGATCATGGGCGAACCAATGCGGCGTGCGGTAGGGACGCATTCTTCAGGAAGATGCGATCTTCGCGTAGAATGAAGCGCTCGCGTTGCGCAAAGGCGAAATTCTCCTTTCCCAGCGGATCGGCCGCCAATCGCGCGCGGTACGCTTCGTACGCGGCGAGGCTCTCGATGTTGTACAAAGCGTACGCCGTGGTCAGCGAACCTTCGTGGGGCGCGAAATAACCGATTAAGTCGGCCCCGCAGCGCGGAATCGCCTGTCCCCAGGCCTGCGCATAGCGGGCGAATTGTTCGCGCTTAAACGGATCGATTTCGTAACGAATACAACAGGTGAGCATTTCCGGGCCTCCGTGGGGCTTGATGTAGCGGCTTGAGGCCCCCAGATGGTTCGACTAGCATCGAACCATGAAGGAAGGCCCGGATATCGCGCGCGTAGCGGCAATGGTGGGGGATCCCGCCCGCGCCAACATGCTGACCGCGCTGCTCGACGGCGTGGCGCTGACGGCGACTGAATTGACGCTTGAAGCGGGCGTTACAAAGCAAACCGCAAGCTCGCATCTTGCAAAGCTCGAAGACGCCGGCCTCGTCTCCGTCGAGGCCCAGGGACGCCATCGCTATTATCGCCTCGCGGATTCTGACGTCGCAGGCTTGCTTGAGACGCTGATGGGCGTCGCCGCGCGCGCGAAAGCGCTGCGCACGCGTCCCGGGCCGAAGGAGCCGGCGCTGCGCCGCGCGCGGATCTGTTACGATCACCTGGCAGGCGAACTTGGCGTCGCGCTGTTCGACTCCTTCACGAAGAACAAGTGGATCGCGCCGGGTCCGGAAAAGACCTTCGCACTCACGCGCCTCGGCCGGGCGAAGGTGTCCACTTTCGTAACCGGCATCGCTGATCTGGAAGCGGGCGCCCGCCCGCTCTGCCGCGCGTGCCTCGATTGGAGCGTGCGGCGCCACCATCTCGCCGGCGCACTCGGCGGCGCCATTCTGGACGAAGTGCTCGACCGTGGCTGGGCGGCGCAAAAACGCGGCAGCCGCGTGCTGGAGTTCACGCGCGGCGGCGAAGCGGCCCTCAAGCGCGTGTTCATGATCGCGGAACCGCCGCCCAATTGACGTAAGGACCGCCGGCTTCTAGCCGGCAAACTCTGCTAGCCGCCTGGAAGGCGGCGGCCCGAAGATGCTATACTGGCCCCATGCCCGCCGTAGCTCGTATCGATCCCAAGGACGTTTTCACGCCCGAGGAATGGGCGAAGCTCTCGCCGCGTTCGTCGTGGATGGGCTTGGCGTGCGTCGCGGGCGCCTGGGGCGTGATCATCGGCGCGGCCGCGCTCTTCATCGTCTGGCCGAACCCGTTGACTTACGTGCTCGCCGTCATGCTGATCGGCGCGCGCCAGCTTGGCCTCGCCATCCTCATGCACGACGCCGCCCACGGCGCGCTGCATTCGAACGCCAGGATCAATGACTGGGTCGGCGAATGGCTGTGCGCCGCGCCCGTTGGCGCGCGGCTGGAATCCTATCGCGCCTATCACCTGAAGCATCACCGCTTCACGGAGCAGCCGGAAGACCCGGACTTGCCGCTCTCCGCACCCTTCCCGATCACGCGCAAGTCGCTCTGGCGGAAGATCGTGCGCGATCTGACCGGCCAAACGTTTTTCAAGCAGCGCCGTGCGCAATTGTTCGGCGGCCGCAGACCCGGCGAAGTCGTCAATGGCGGCAACTGGCGCTTCCTCACCGTGAACGCGCTCCTCTTCGCCGCCTGTATCGCCGCCGGCTATTG